>JAEEGL012203025.1_pt1 | contig 11244 bp, 9 predicted proteins | sample 9134231 | NCBI WGS metagenome assembly JAEEGL01 (sample SAMN16246548, study PRJNA631951) | gut metagenome | biome: gut microbiome; feature: rumen; material: fiber-attached | host: Bos | place: Iran: Karaj | collected 2018-10
CAGCTATAGCGCAGACAAGAGAGGAGTCCAGCCCACCTGAAAGAAGAAATCCGACTTTTGCGTCTGCAATAAGCCGTTTTTCAACGCCTGATATCAGTTTTTCGCGTATTTTCAGGCATGAGGTTTCTATATCGTCCTTGCTGATTTCTTTTACATGAGTTATATCGCAGTATCTGACGAACCGTCCGCTTTTGTAATAATGACCGGGAGGGAAGGGATTGATTCTGTCGGTCAGTCCGACAAGGTTCTTTGCCTCGCTTGCAAACATAATTACGCCTTTTTTGTCATAACCATAATAGAGAGGTCTTATTCCGATTGGATCACGCGCTGCTATATATTCGTCTGATTTTCCGTCATAGATTACACAGGCGAATTCAGCATCGAGCATGGCAAACATGCTTACCCCAAATTCAAAATACATTGGGAGAATGATTTCGCAGTCGCTGTCGCTTTCAAAATTATAACCTTGGCTCTTTAACCGCTCTCTCATTTTTTCAAATCCGTAAAGCTCCCCGTTACACACGGCAAAGCAGCCGTTTAAAAAGAACGGCTGCATTCCGGAAGGGGTCAGTCCCATGATTGAAAGGCGATGAAAGCCAAGAAGTCCTTTCCCGGTTATAATAATTCTGCTTTCATCCGGACCGCGTGATTTTGTTTCCTCGAAACCTTTTTCAAATGCGGCGTAATCTGTTACTTCGCCGCAGTAACCGAATATCGAACACATGATTACTCCACATCCTGCAGGGCGTCGTATCCTTCTTCACCCGTACGAACTTTAATCACGTTTTCAACGTCGTAAACAAAGATTTTGCCGTCTCCGATATGACCCGTGTACAATACCTTTTTAGCGGTTTCAATCACATCGCGAACAGGGATCGCGCTTACGACTATATCGACCTGAACCTTGGGACGAAGATCTGTTTCAACTGGAACGCCGCGGTAAAACTCCGTGTGTCCCTTCTGCATCCCATAGCCCATCACGTGCGAAACCGTCATGCCGGTGATCCCGAGCTTGTTCATTGCGTCCTTAAGTGCGTACAACTTTTCTTCTTTGAATACGATCTCAACCTTTGTGAACTTGTGCGAACCGTAATCGAAAGATGGCTCGCGTTTTACGGTAACAGCTTCAGCCACAGGAGTTGTTCCTGTTACGGCTACGATATTTTCATCGGTTCCAAACTCAGAGTATTTATCGACGGCGGGCATAAAGTCGGCATATGCGCTTGGAAGTCCATGCTCGCTAACGTCCAGCCCGGCAAGCTCGTCAGCCGGATCGGCGCGCAGAAATCCTATTTTCCTGAGGAAAAGGAAGAAACAAATCATTGTGCCGGTTGCCCATGCCGCGACGGAAACGAAACCGAGAGACTGTAAACCGAGCTGTCTGAAATCACCGGTATAAACAAGTCCGCGAAGGCCCGCCGGAGCGTCCGGATTTGATAGAAGTCCGACGGCCAACGTGCCCCATATACCGTTTGCGCAGTGAACGCCCACGGCGCCGACCGGATCGTCGATGTGCAGCTTAAGATCAAGCATTTCCACAACAACAACGACAAGTATTCCGGCAACGATGCCGACGACCGACGCGCCGACCGCGTCGAATGCGTCGCACCCCGCGGTAACGGCAACAAGCCCGGCTAGAGAGGCGTTAAGACACATGGAAACGTCCGGTTTGCCGTTTTTTATCCATGTAAAAATCAGAGTTGTACATGTAGCGACAGACGGAGCTATCGTCGTCGTAAGAAAGATCGCAGAAAGCTCCGACGGCGATGTCGCCGCCGCACCGTTGAAGCCGTACCATCCGAGCCAGAGAATGAAAACACCAAGAGCGCCGAGAGGAATGGAATGTCCCGGGATCGCGTTGACTTTTATGACTTTGCCGTTCTTGTCTTTAACGTACTTTCCGATTCGCGGGCCGAGAACAGCCGCGCCTATAAGCGCCGCAATGCCACCAACCATGTGAATTGCGGTGGATCCGGCGTAATCGTGAAATCCGAGTTGAGACAGCCATCCCCCACCCCAGATCCAATGAGCCTCAATCGGGTAGATGACAAGACTGATCAAGCCTGAATACACGCAGTAAGCGGCAAATTTTGTACGTTCGGCCATTGCCCCAGAAACGATTGTTGCCGTAGTCGCGCAAAAAACAAGATTAAAGACAAAATAACTGGCGTCGGTGAACCCGTCGGCGGGAGAAGCTATAAATTCTTTAAAATGCGTAAACAAGTCAAGATTAGGTATTCCCACGAGCCCGAACAGAGTGTCTTCACCCATCATAAGCGTGTAACCGAGAAGCGAAAACACAACAGTCCCGATGCAGAAATCCATAAGATTTTTCATAATGATGTTGCCGGCGTTTTTTGCACGTGTAAAGCCGGTTTCCACCATGGCAAATCCTGCCTGCATCCAGAATACAAGCTCGGCACCTATCAAAAACCAAAATTCAACAGACATATCGATTAGCCTCTTTCGGATATTTATTTTACGCTGAAAAGAATATCCCCGTATGTCGGGAACGGCCAGTAACTCTTTGCCGTCAGAAGTTCCGCCTGATCGCACGGAACGCGCAGTTCGCTCATTTTCGGCAGAACGGTATCGCGGATAAGCTCCGATTCCCTGATTATATCGTCCACGCCGTGAAGAGTTATTACGGCATCTTCAAGCTCACCGGTTTTTGTTCCTATGCTGTCAGACAGCGCGGACAGTCTTGTGATAAGTTCACTTTCATACGTGCAGGGGAGTTCCGCGATGACAGCTCTCTTTTCCGAAACCTGCTTCGCGAGGTCGGCTGTAAAACGGACGACGGCAGGCGCTATGCGTTTGTGGACCATGTTTATCATCGTGTTTGCTTCGATCTGAACGGTTTTGCAGTAGTTTTCAAGCATTATGTCGCGGCGTGATCTCAGTTCATCAACGGTAAACACTCCGAGAGAGGTGAGCATTCTTACGTTCTTTTCGTCGAGCAGATGCGGCATGCAGTCGGCCGTCGTACGATAGTTGAGAAGTCCGCGTACTTCGGTCGCTTCCTTTATCCATGATTCGTCGTAACCGTTTCCGTTAAAAATAATACGGCGGTGATCCTTTATTGTATTTTTGATCATGTCGTGGAGCGCTGATTCAAAATCCGATGCTTCTTCCAGACGGTCGGCGTATATTCTCAGGCTTTCGGCGACTGCGGAGTTGAGCATGATGTTCGCGCATGCTATGGAGTTCGATGAACCGAGCATCCTGAACTCGAATTTGTTTCCGGTGAACGCAAACGGCGATGTCCTGTTGCGGTCTGTCGTATCGCGGTTGAATTTCGGGAGCACGTCAACGCCAAGCTTCATTACTGTTTTTTCCGTGCCTGTATACGGCACGTCGTTTTCGATCGCTCTGAGAACGGCGTCAAGTTCGTCCCCGAGGAAAACGGATATCACGGCGGGCGGCGCTTCGTTTGCACCGAGGCGGTGATCGTTTCCAGCGGTAGCTACGGAAATGCGGAGCAGATCCTGATAGTCGTCAACCGCCTTGATCCCCGCGCAGAGGAAAAGAAGAAACTGTGCGTTTTCATAAGGCGTGTCGCCCGGAGAGAGCAGATTCTGTCCCTCGTCTGTGGCTATTGACCAGTTGTTATGTTTGCCGGAGCCGTTTACGCCGGCGAAAGGCTTTTCCTGAAGCAGACAGACAAGCCCGTGCTTTGCCGCGACACTCTGCATTATCTCCATAGTGAGCTGGTTGTGGTCGGTGGCGACGTTGGTCGTTGAGTATATAGGCGCAAGCTCATGCTGTGCGGGAGCAACCTCGTTGTGTTCGGTTTTCGCAAGAATGCCGAGTTTCCACAATTCTTCGTTAAGATCTTCCATAAACGCGGCGACGCCCGGTTTGATCGCTCCGAAATAATGGTCGTCGAGTTCCTGCCCTTTGGGCGGCTTTGCGCCGAACAGCGTGCGCCCGGTAAAGCGCAGATCGGGGCGTGCGTCATACATTTCTTTCGTAATGAGGAAGTATTCCTGTTCAGGCCCTACGGATGAGACGACACGCTTTGCGGTATTGTTGCCGAAAAGCCGAAGGATACGCAGCGCCTGCCTGCTCAGTGCTTCCATTGATCTCAGCAGAGGCGTTTTTTTATCAAGAGCGTGCCCGCCATAGGAACAGAAAGCGGTGGGAATGCATAATGTCTTGCCTTTTATAAACGCATATGACGTCGGGTCCCAGGCAGTGTATCCTCTTGCCTCAAACGTCGCGCGGAGTCCCCCCGACGGGAATGACGACGCGTCCGGCTCGCCTTTGATCAGTTCTTTGCCTGAGAATTCCATAATAACGCTCCCGTCAGGTGCAGGAGAAATGAAACCGTCGTGCTTTTCCGCAGTAATTCCGGTCAGAGGCTGGAACCAGTGGGTAAAATGCGTCGCTCCTTTTGATACAGCCCAGTTCTTCATTGCCTCCGCGACGGCGTTTGCGACTCCGATGTCAAGTTCTTTCCCCTCGTCGATCGTTTTGCGGAGCGAGGCGTATACCTTCGCGGAAAGGTTGGCACGCATAACGCGGTCGTCGAATACGAGCGTTCCGAATGTGTCAGATACAGTTGTTTTCATAAATTTTTCTCCTTTTGTCCTTAAAAGAAAAGGCACCTCTCATGCATGAAAACACGAAAGACGCCATTGCCTTTGTTATTTGTATGATATTAAAAGAGAAAACGCCTTTGAACACTGCCTGCTCAAAGACGCCTTTGCCTTTCAACGCAAATATTATACAACTTTTTTTTAGCCTTGTCAAGGGTTTTGGAAAATTTTTTAAAAAATATTCCGAATCGAGGTTTTTTCATTTTTTTCTATTGACAAAAAGGATTCTCTGGTGTATAATATTTATGCTGATGAGCAATGGCGTTCATTTTTGCGCGTTTTTTCCGCGCATAAATGGGCGTTATTTCTTTTTGTCAGGAGGAGAGTGAACATGAATACTAAATTGGAAGGTGACGTGCGCATACCGTCGGGATGCGCTATTGCGGCCGCAATATCCAGGGATGGCAGGCGCATGACAGGCGGACTGATCGTCGAAGCAATGAAGCCGATGCACGACCGGTCGAACGGGCTCGGCGGAGGTTATGCGGGTTACGGTATCTATCCGGAATATAGGGATCTTTACGCGTTTCATCTTTTTTTCGACTGTCGCGACACAAGAAAAAAATGCGAAGCGTTCCTCAGGGAGCATTTTGAAATAGTGCACAGCGAAATCATTCCGACACGTAAAATTCCTGAAATAACTGATAAGCCGATTATCTGGCGTTATTTCGCTGCGCCGCTTAAATCTGTGCTTGCGGAACTGCAACTTGATGAAAAAGAGTTTGTCGCACGAACGGTAATGAAAATAAATGTGGAAATGAACGGCGCATACGTTTTTTCGAGCGGTAAGAATATGGGTACGTTTAAAGCCGTGGGGTTTCCGGAAGACGTAGGCATGTTTTATAAACTTGACGAGTACGAAGGGTACTGCTGGACCGCGCACGGCAGATATCCCACCAATACTCCCGGCTGGTGGGGAGGCGCGCATCCGTTCACTCTTCTTGACTATTCTGTTGTACATAACGGCGAAATATCATCCTACGATGCGAACAGGCGGTTTATCGAAATGTTTGGCTATAAATGTACGCTGCAGACCGATACCGAGGTAATAACCTATATCCTCGACTATCTTGTGCGCCGTCAGGGTCTTACGTTGACCGAGGCGGCTAACGTAATTTCCGCGCCGTTCTGGAGTACAATCGACGGAAAAAACGATGAATACGAAAAGGAAAAACTGCGGTTTCTTAGAACGGTTTTCCCGAGTCTGCTTATCACAGGCCCGTTTTCCATTGTTCTCGGCTTCAACGGCGGACTGATGGCGTTAAACGATAGGCTCAAACTTCGTTCGATGGTCGTCGGGGAAAAGGGAGATATGGTTTACGTTGCAAGCGAGGAAGCGTCAATACGGGTCATGGAGCCCGATCTGACAAGAATCTGGGCCCCGTCAGGCGGGGAACCTGTCATAGTGAATGTTAAGGAAGGTGCATTCTGATGGGCGTGGAATTTATATATCCTGAATTTGATGTGATCCGCGACTCCGACCGTTGTATCGCCTGCCGCGTTTGCGAACGGCAGTGCGCGAATGAGGTTCATTTATTCAGCGAGGAACGCGGCCGTATGATCAGCGATGAGACAAAGTGCGTCAACTGCCAGCGCTGTGTTTCGCTATGCCCGACGAGGGCGCTGAAAATCGTAAAAAGCGAATGCGTCCTTCGCGAAAACGAAAACTGGAGAAATGATACGATCAGGGAGATATACAAGCAGGCTAACAGCAGCGGCGTTCTGCTTTCGTCGATGGGCAACCCGAAACCGCTGCCGATCTACTGGGACAGGATGCTTATCAATGCCTCGCAGGTTACAAATCCTCCGATAGACCCGCTGCGTGAGCCGATGGAAACCAGGGTATTCCTCGGAAAAAAGCCCGGTTTGATTAAAAGAGACGGCAAAGGCAGATTAGACTGTTCTCTTGATCCGCAGATCGAGCTTGCCATGCCGGTTATGTTTTCGGCAATGAGTTACGGTTCTATAAGTTACAATGCTCATGCTTCACTTGCACGTGCTGCGACGAATCTTGGAATACTTTACAACACAGGCGAGGGCGGTCTGCACGAGGATTTTTACAGGTATGGTAAAAACACGATCGTACAGGTGGCTTCCGGACGTTTCGGCGTACACGAGGATTATCTGAAAACCGGCGCGGCAATCGAGATAAAAATGGGACAGGGAGCAAAACCCGGTATCGGCGGACATCTTCCCGGCGCCAAAATAGTCGGCGATGTATCACGCACAAGAATGATTCCGGAGGGTAGCGACGCAATTTCTCCCGCACCTCACCACGACATTTATTCTATTGAGGATCTTCGTCAGCTTGTTTTTTCATTAAAAGAAGCGACCGAATATAAAAAGCCGATTATTGTCAAGGTTGCGGCGGTACATAATATCGCCGCAATCGCAAGTGGAATAGCACGGAGCGGCGCGGATATCATCGCAATCGACGGCTTTCGCGGAGGTACCGGAGCTGCACCCACAAGAATACGCGACAATGTCGGTATTCCGATCGAACTCGCGCTCGCCGCGGTCGATCAGCGCCTGCGCGACGAGGGAATAAGAAACAATGTTTCCATTGTGGCGGGAGGTTCTATCCGCTCTGCGGCGGACGTGGTTAAGGCCGTCGCGCTGGGCGCCGACGCCTGCTATATTGCCACGGCGGCACTCCTTGCTCTGGGGTGTCATCTCTGCCGTACCTGCCAGTCCGGCAGATGCAACTGGGGAATCGCCACACAGCGCCCGGATCTTGTCAGACGTTTGAATCCCGACGTCGGCTTTCAGAGACTTGTCAATCTAATGACCGCATGGCGTCACGAAATCATGGAGATCATGGGGGGCATGGGAATCAACTCTATCGAGGCTCTTCGCGGGAATCGCCTTATGCTTCGCGGCGTAGGACTGAACGGGAAAGAACTTGAAATACTCGGTATAAAACATGCGGGTGAATGATATGAAACGTGTTTACGTAAACGAAGACTGGTGCCTCGGCTGCCATTTGTGTGAATACAACTGCGCTTTCGCAAATTCCGGTATGCGGGATATGGTCTCGGCGCTCAAAGGTAAAAAGATTTTTCCGCGCATTCATGTTGAGGGCGACGACAAGATAACGTTTGCCGTTTCGTGCCGTCACTGCACAGACCCCATCTGCGTCAAGAGCTGTATAGCCGGCGCAATATCACAGACAGACGGCGTCATAAAAATCGACCGCAGCAAGTGCGTCGGCTGTCTTACCTGCGTGCTGGTCTGCCCGTACGGCGCGCTTGCTCCCGGAGAAAACGGAACGATGCAGAAATGCGAGCTTTGCCTTGAAAACGCATGCGGTACTCCGGCTTGCGTTGCAGGATGCCCGAACAAGGCGATAGTCTATGAGGAAAGGAGCGCAAATGAATGAAAAATTATGTGATAACAGGCAACGGAGTCGCTGCCGTTGGGTGCATCGAAGGGATACGCTCAATCGATAAAGAGGGGGACATAACGGTAATATCCGCTGAAAAGCACCATGTTTACAGTCGCCCGCTGATTTCATATCTGCTTGAAGGCAGGACGGACGTTGATCGCATGAAATACCGCGCCGATTCATTTTATTCGGATAACGGCTGCAGAGTGATTTATTCACGCGCGTCATCTTTTGATCCCGGCAGCAAAACCGTAGCGCTTGACAGCGGCGAAACAATATATTATGACGAGCTTTGCATCGCAACCGGTTCCTGTCCGTTTGTACCTCAGTTTGAGGGCCTTGATACCGTGCAAAACAAATTCGGTTTTATGACTCTTGACGACGCGCTTGGACTTGAAAACGTTCTGACGAAAGATTCAAAGGTCCTTATTGTCGGCGCAGGGCTGATCGGTCTTAAATGCGCGGAAGGGATCCGCAATCGGGTAGGAAGTATAGTTGTCTGCGATCTCGCCGACCGCGTGCTTTCAAGCATTCTTGATTCCGAATGCGCAGCGTTCGTTCAGAAACATCTGGAGAAAAACGGGATAGAATTTCTGCTTGCGGACAGCGTTGTAAAATTCTGCGGTGAAAATGCGTATATGAAAAGCGGGAAAAAGGTTGAATTTGACGTTCTCGTTCTCGCCGTGGGTGTCAGAGCAAATACGGAAATGATGAAAAGTGCCGGAGGAGCGGTCAACCGCGGTATAATCGTTGACGGAAAAATGAAAACAAGCCTGTCCTGCGTATATGCAGCCGGGGATTGCGCTGAGGGATATGACGCCGCGCTCGGATCAAACCGTGTTCTTGCGATTCTTCCCAATGCATACATGCAGGGGTTTACGGCCGGCGTAAATATGGCCGGAGGCGAGCGCACGTTTGACAACGCTGTTCCGATGAATTCAATCGGTTTTTTCGGTTTGCATATAATGTCAGCCGGCGTTTACACAGGTGAGGTTACGGAATATAAGACCGACAACTGCATTAAAAAATTCTTTGCGGGTGACAATTTGCTTAAGGGTTTTATTCTGATCGGAGAAACCGGGAGAGCGGGAATATATACTTCTCTTATCCGCAATTTCACGCCGCTTGATACAATCGATTTTGATTATATGAAAAAAACAGCGTCAAATTTGATTTTTTCACAGAAAAAACGTAGACAAATGTTCGGAGGCGTGGTATAATTATGATAGTCAATACGAAAGACCTCGATTACCGTGCAGTTAACGAGGCAATAAGAAAAGCCGGAAACGAAATTACGCTGACCGGTTGCCTTGGCCAGCGGTTCATATGTGCCGGAATGTCGGACATATCAGTCACCGTTGACGGCACTCCGGGCAACGCGCTCGGCGCATACCTGAACGGTGCCGAAATCACCGTAAATGGAAACGCGCAGGACGCGGTCGGGGACACGATGAACAACGGCATGATAATTATTCGCGGAAGCGTCGGCGACGCCGCGGGCTATGCAATGCGCGGCGGCTGCATCTTTGTCAGGGACAACGCGGGATACCGTGCCGGTATCCACATGAAAGCATATAAAGAAAAGGTGCCTCTTATGGTGATCGGAGGCTGCGCCGGCAGCTTCCTTGGCGAGTATCAGGCGGGAGGCATCATCATCGTGCTGGGGCTCGGCAGAGAAGGGAAGCGTATAGTCGGCAATTTTCCATGCACGGGTATGCACGGCGGCAAGATGATCCTGCGCTCGGATTGTTCTGACTTCTTGTTCCCGATGCAGGTCACCGCAAGTCCTGCTTCAGACGAAGATTTGACAGAGATTGAACGATACGTATCGGAATACTGCCGCCTTTTCGGCGGAGACAGGGAGTTTATTCTGAATGCGCCGTTTACCGTTGTGACTCCCGACAGTAAAAACCCATATAAACAGCTTTATACAGCAAATTAACGATGAGGTACGATTATGAAGTATTCAAGGGAAGAGGTTTTGCAGTACGTCAGTGAGGAGGACGTCAAATTTATACGCCTTGCTTTCTGTGACGTTTTCGGGAAACAGAAGAACATTTCCATCATGCCCGGCGAGCTGCCGCGCGCATTTGAATATGGTATAGCGTTTGACGCTTCGGCAATAAGGGGCTTCGGAGATGAGGCTCATTCCGATCTTTTTCTGCACCCTGAGCCCGAAACGCTCACCTGGCTTCCCTGGAGACCGGAGCAGGGAAAGGTGGTTCGTATGTTCTGCACAATTACCTATCCCGACGGCAGGCCTTTTGAGTGCGATACAAGAAATTTGCTTAAGCAGGCTGTAAAAGATGCCGAAAAGGACGGACTGACTTTCTTTTTCGGCGCCGAACAGGAATTTTACTTGTTCGAACTCGACGACAGGAGCGCCCCGACAAAAACGCCATATGACTATGCAGGATATATGGACATCGCCCCGGAGGATAAGGGAGAAAACGTACGCCGCGAAATATGCCTGACTCTGGAAAAAATGGGGATACGTCCCGAGAGCTCGCACCACGAAGAAGGTCCGGGGCAGAACGAGATAGATTTTCGTTACACCGAAGCGCTTAACGCCGCAGATAATGTAATGACGTTCCAGACGGTAGTCAAAACCGTCGCCCGGCGCAACGGCCTTTACGCTGATTTTTCCCCGAAACCTCTTAAAGACGCGCCGGGTAACGGTTTTCACATCAACTGCTCCGTTAAGCAGGATATGACTTTTGAGAAATTACGTCAGATGATTGCCGGAATGCTTGATAAAGCTGTTCCTTCAACATTGTTCTTCAATCCGTCAGCCGCGTCGTACGAACGTCTTGGTCAGATGAAAGCGCCACGGCATGTTTCCTGGTCTGCGGAGAACAGGTCGCAGCTTATTCGCGTTCCCGCAGCGTACGGGCAGTACCGTCGCGCCGAGTTGCGCTCGCCGGACCCGATGGCAAACCCGTATATTGCCTTTACACTGATTATAAGGGCTTGTATGTTCGGAATAAAGAACAGCGTTTATTTGCCGGAGCCGCTCGACATTAACCTGTATAAGGCGGACAAAAAGGTCCTGTCAGAGCTTCAGACGCTTCCCGCTGATATTGAAGAAGCGCGAAAAGCCGCGGCGGCCGATATTTTTATACGTGAAAATATACCTGCCGAAATTCGAAAAATTTACTGCGAATAGAATTTATTGTTTTGGTGAAAGGGGGGAGCGCGATTGGATCTGAAGGAGCAGATATACAGTGTCCTTGTCGTGTCAGCGGCGAATAGTTTCAA
>JAEEGL012611002.1_pt1 | contig 11244 bp, 8 predicted proteins | sample 9134231 | NCBI WGS metagenome assembly JAEEGL01 (sample SAMN16246548, study PRJNA631951) | gut metagenome | biome: gut microbiome; feature: rumen; material: fiber-attached | host: Bos | place: Iran: Karaj | collected 2018-10
AATTCTTCAGCCATGTGAATAGTAAGCGTTGTAACAAGAGTTCTTTCATTTCTTTCTATTCTATCTTTTATTTCACCAACTAAGTCATCTATTTGACCTTGAGTCTTTCTAACTTCAACAGTAGGATCAAGTAAACCTGTTGGTCTTATTATTTGTTCAACAACATGATTATTAACTAGGCTTAGTTCATAATCACCTGGGGTTGCTGATACATAAATAGTTTGATTAAGCTTAGCTTCAAATTCTTCAAACTTTAACGGACGGTTATCTAGAGCTGAAGGTAATCTAAACCCAAAGTCTACAAGATTCATCTTTCTTGCTCTATCTCCATTATACATACCTCTTACTTGTGGAATTGTTACGTGACTTTCATCTACCATAAGTAAGAAATCATCTGGGAAGAAATCAAGTAAACACGTTGGAGGTTCTCCAGGTTTTTTACCACTTAAATGACGTGAGTAGTTTTCAACTCCTCTACAGAAACCTGTCTCTGCAAGCATTTCTAGATCATAATTAGTTCTTTGTTCAATTCTTTCTGCTTCAAGTGGTTTATTATTGTCTTTAAAGTATTTAATTCTTTCAGTTAATTCTTCTTTGATTGTGCTTAGAGCTCTTTCTAACTTTTCATCTCCAGTTACAAAGTGACTAGCTGGGAAGATACTAACTGATTTCTTATTATTAATAATCGTTCCTGTTAATACATCTATTTCACTTATTCTATCTATCTCATCACCAAAGAATTCTATTCTTATTCCTTTTTCATGTTCATTAGATGGAATAATCTCTACAGTATCACCTTTTACTCTAAAAGTACCACGTTTAAAATCTAAATCATTTCTTTCATATAACATATCTACTAATTTATGTAATACTTCATTACGATCTATTGGTTCACCAACATTTAGAGTTAACATATGGTTTTGGTAGTCTTCGACTTCACCAATACCATAGATACAAGATACTGAAGCAACTACTATTACATCACGATAACTAAGTAACATACTGGTTGCATAATGACGAAGTTCATCTATTTCATCATTAATAGATGCATCTTTCTCTATATATGTATCACTAGAAGGTACATAAGCTTCTGGTTGATAATAGTCATAATAACTTACAAAGTAACATACATGATTATTAGGGAATAATTCTTTAAATTCACTATAAAGTTGTCCTGCTAGAGTTTTATTGTGAGCAAGAACTAAAGTAGGTTTATTAACTTCTTTAATAACATTAGCCATGGTAAAAGTCTTACCAGTACCAGTAGCTCCTAATAATACTTGACTTTTCTTTCCTTCATTAAGTCCATTAACTAATTCTTTAATAGCCTCTGGTTGATCGCCACTAGGACTATACTTACTAACAAGTTCAAACATATATACCTCCTTTCTTATGATTACATATAATCATATCTTTCTATTTTATTCTTCTCATATCTTCAGATGCTTCTATAGGCATACCAAATTGAACATTATCTTCTTTATATCCATCATATTTAATACCTAGTGCATTTGATTCTGCAATTAATAATGCATTTAATAATCTAGAATTAATATTCTCAGATACATAAACTAACATTATTTCTTTATTTCTTTCATGTTGTTGAATTGCAATATTACCATCAGGAGACTGATAATAAAACGTTACTCTACCATCATCATCTCCATATTCATCTCTAACAGTTCCATGTTTCTTAACAAAACCTAACATAATATTTCCTAGATTATAAATAACACATCTTCCCATTCTAAGATTACTTAATCCATATTCAGGTCCTCCAACACAAGATGCTTTCCATAATGTATCAAAGGCTCCTTTTTCTAATTCTGTTAATCCAATATTTTTATTTTTAGCTAGTTCAGCAACAAAATTACTAAATTGAACATCAGTTGTTAAAGCTGTAAACGGGGTTACTGTTCCTATATTCATATCTACAGAATTAATTTCTGTAATTACTTTTTTCTCTGGTTTATTTCTACTTAAAAATCCCATAATAACTTCCTCACATTTCGAAATTATTTTATCATTTCAACATAATAAAAACAAGGTATTAAACCTTGTTTATTTTGTGGAATGATGTTCTTCTTTTGCAACTACATCTGCATATTGCTCTAAAGCAGCAAATTCTTCATTAGATTTTTGTTGTTGATGCTCTGAAGCTAATTGCTTATCAACCAAATAACCTAAACTACTCATTTGATTCATATAGAATTGATTAACAGCTAAATGATTACCCTGTTGTTCAAATTCCTTAGATTTTTCTTGATAGTCATCTACCATCTTTAATAACCTATCATAATATTCTCTTTTCTTAGGACCATCTACTATTGATCTTATTTTTTCAAATAAAGAATTAAATTCTTTACGAGTATCGTGAATAGATCTTTCTATAGCCGTTTTAGCTTCTTGCAATAAATCTACTTTCTCTTCTTCTTTTTCATTTCCTTTTTCTTTAGCCTTAGTTTTCTCATATAGTTTATCCTTAGCTAATGATTTCTCTAAAGCTGCTATTCTAACTTCAGAATCTTTCTTAAAACGATTAAATCCTAATCTAGTTTTAATAGCATTTTTAACATAACTACCTACATTTTTTGCAGCAATTGCAGCATTTATAAGACCTACAACAAGAAAATAAGTTGTTGAGTGCATCATAAAATCTTCTTCATAATCAAGAGCTTCTGAATCACCATATTCTCCAAACAAATGATATCCACCAGCATTAAATGAAATAGCCGCAGAAATAAATGAAGTCACATCTATAGCTCCTTTTACTATAACAGCAAAAGCTGGAAAATTTAGTCCTTTAAAAGAAAGAAAACCATTTGCTGATCCTATTAAACCTAAAGCAACAGTAGCAGCTATATCTAGAAACCCAACAATAAAATGCGTTCCATATCTTTTACCACCATATGTATATTTAGTTTTAGGATATTTAGATATATCCTTTTTTATACTATTCTTTTTTTCAACGATAGCTTTCTTTAAATAATCAATATATCTTTCTTTATCTTCAACACTATCAAAGATTCCTTTATCACCATTACTAACTGCTTTTTCTGTTTTTTTCTTTCTAATTCATCATGTGCTTTTTTCTTTCTAATTTCTGCTTCTTTTTGTTGTGTTAAGTCAACTAATATATCTAATTCCTTAGTTATCTCTTCTGAAGTATTAAAATCACTTAATTCTTTATCTCCATAGTATACATCATATAATCTTTCCATAGAATCCGTCATACGTATTGTATACTTATCAGATTCATCATAATGCATTACACTAAAATGTTGTACACTATTAATAATACTTTCTCTCAAATCATGAAAGAAGTCTTTATATGTGGTATCATTTTGCAATTCTTTTGTACCACCTTCTTTTTTAACAGTACCTAATTTAGTAAAAATAATTCTATTTGCCACTTGCATAACTCCTTTCCATATCTTCGCGTATTTCTGCTTTTAATGAATCAAACTCATTATCAACAAACATTGATAAATGATGATCTTTTAAAATATTTATTAATTCAAATTGTATTTCATTTATTCTATCTAGTATTTGCATAGGTAATAAAGGATTACCAACATATAATACATTATTACCATTACGATTATATTCATCTACAATCTTTTTATAGTCTGCTATAATCTTTTTTATTCTATTAACCAAACCTAATCTTTTATTATCATCACTTACTTGTCTTGTTTGTGTTAATAAATCATATATAAATTTATTAATATGCATTCTTAAATTAAGTGGATTAGTTATCTTACCTTCTTCAACTTTCTTTAATTCATTTAACTTAGGAATGATATGAGCAACCATCGTATTAACAGTATTTCTTTCTTTTTCTGTCTTAGCTTCTTTATATTTTTTATTCTCTAAGTAATCAAGTAATAATTCATAATCCTCTACGGTTTTCATATCATCGTAACTAGAATTTAATATTTCAGCTAATCTTTGTTTTTTTCTTTCTTTTTCTTGTTGAGCATCATTAAATATTTTCTCTTGAGAAGCCAAAAACATAAGCTTTACAAGTAATGGCGAATACTCTCCACTTTCTAAATTACGTTTTTCTTCACTATTAAACTCTACATTAAAGTCTTCTCCATTATAAGTAATAGCGAATTCCTTAGTATCTTCATTATAAATAATATTAAACTTATCACTTTTATATTTCTTTTCTAGGGCTTTTAAAAAATTAGGTACAGGCATTTCAATACTATCTTCTTCAGTACTTACAATAACCATATACCAATCTGTAAAAGCTATTTGATTATTCTTTGCCATGTACATCCCTTTCTTTTTTTATTTTCTTCTTGGAGGTCTATTACGATGTTCTCTTCTTTCTCTTTCTTCTCTTATTCTTTGTTCTTCTAGATATTGTTCTTCAATGTATGGAATAGCTGTATCAAATACAGGAACTTGTCTTGTATGTTTATTAGGTACAGACATATTATTAAGACTTGCTAATTTATCTTCATCAATTTTAGATAATAGCATTCTTTCTATCACAGCAATACAACCATATCTAGTCTTGCTCTTTCTAAAGAAAGATATTGCTTTATTAAATATTTGACTAATCTTCATTACAAATCTCCTTTTGGACAATACTAACTATTTTCTCTAGTTTTTCTTTTTCTTCACTTGTAATAGGTAATATACTATTATCATCATATCTACCTAGATATACGTTAGCTTCTCCTTTTTCATTTACTTTGTTATCTGTATAAACCACGTAGTCTTTATTATTCTTTTCATCATGTGTAGTAAATAATACATCAAACTCTGTTTCTATACCATTAACAGTTGTTATTATTTTATCTTTCATACACTACTCCTATTTTAATTATATATTAGGACCTAAGTTATAACAATAAAATGGACTATGATATTATTGCTCCTTTACACTTTAATGAAAACAAAAAAGAACGGTTTCTTACCGTTCTTTATTCATTATATTAGTTTACTAACGATTCATTTGTGCTTGGTATTCTTCATTTGCTCTTTGTATAACGTCATATAAAATACCAACTTTTTCATCATTGGTTGTATTTTGATTATTGAATAAAACAAATTCATCTCTAGTAAAATACTGAACTGGAGATGCAACCATATGTACATATGAATCAGTACTAGTTACTCCTTTATTACAATCACTATTATTACAATATGTAACACCAGTTAACATATCAATAAAATGATGATGATGATAACCATCTACCTTCTTTGTTACTTTTTTACCTAAATGTAATGCTCCATTAGCATAGAATAAACCAGATTGATCAATATTAACTTTTCCTCTATTCAATGAAACATTCATCATTTTCTTAGACGAAAATAGTTTTTTCATAATTCTTGTAAAATAAACTCTGATACTTAATTTTTGATCACCGTTAGTATAGTCTAATGAAATTGCAGCATTATCATTTCTTTCTTGTACTTTAACAGTATTAGTATCTAACATAATGTCATTTCGATTTTGCATAACTATTCCCCCCTATCAAAATCGTACGTATTATATCATAAAAACCCTCTAAAGTCAAGATATATCGTCGTTTGCGCAAATTAAAAAGACAAGAAATCTTGTCTTTTTTAATACATATCTGAAGTCATTATTACTTCAATATTTGCTAACTTACCTTTAAAGAATCTCATAGGTATTCCTTGCTCATTAACAGTTGCTCCAAAGGTAACTGTAGTTGGAATATTATCTGGTAAACTAGGTCCATTACTTGCGTTTTGATCAAATAATGTAATTGTTGTTCCTCCTGCTGGTATTGAAGTTTCTTCATATTCTGTTGAATAAGTTGCCTTAACAACCCCATTAATTCTTGTTATCTTAACATGAAGAGGTTTATCAGCTTCTGCTGGATCAAGCCATAAGTCTGAATGAGCAACATATCTTTCTGCTGTAGTAGTTCCCCATCTACTTGTAATTTGCATCTTACTCCATCCTTCAGAATTACCTGGATTAAATCTTACTACAAAGCCTGGATAATTTAATGATTTCTTTTCATATTTACCATTCATTACTGTAGGTTGTTCAAATGAACTCTTACCATATTCTATAATATCAAAATTAATCTCGAAATCACGATTAATATTATCTGAATTATAAAGGACAATACCTGAATCATCATAGTCACCAGCAGTTCCTGAGTATTCTCTTACTCCACTAATTCTATAGTGATAGTAAACACCATTCCATTTAGCATATAATGTTACATCATCGGTTGGTGTATATGGACTTTCTACTTTTTGAGTATAATGATCATCTAAATACCAACCTAGGAATTCAGCTAAGAAACTACATTCTCTTTCTTGTGGAGTTTGATGAGTCGCATCCTTTGGATATACACATTCATCTTTTGATAATTCTGGTAATACTAAACTATTACCTGGATCTACTTTCTTTATTTCGGTTGTAGTAGCAACTGTTGTACGAGGATCCTTACTTATCAATGTAACAGTATAAATATGGTAATAAGGACCAATTGTTGTATCACCAGTTATTTCAACAGTTCTTGTTAGAGTATCAGTAACACCATCACTCCACTTAGTAAAGGCTTCATCAGCTTCATCTCTTGGATTTGCAACTAAAGTTAACCGTGTTCCATAGAAGTATCTACCACTACTTGCACCACTTACATTAGTTTCATTAATAATATGTAATTCATATTTATTACGATAGTAATAGAACTTTAACGTTAATGAACCATCAGGTTTTATAGTACCCTCAGATACTTGATCTGGATGTAATGGATTATATGAATATGTAGTATGATTCAATTCAGTATATGTATGATTCTCTACATCCTTAAATGTACCAACTACATGTGAATTAGTTTCACCAGTTAAATTCTCTGTTTCAGTAGTTAGTAATACATAGTTACCATTAACATCTTGTCCATAGTGTTCTATTTTATATGCTGAAGTACCAACTGTAAATGAACCAGTTATTTCAACATTTTCTGCTGGCATATTAAATTTACCAGTTCTACTCCATCCACTAAATGTATATCCTTGAGCTGTTGCAGGAGTAGCAACAGTTACCTCTTGTTCATATTTATATTTCCTTGTAGTTGGTAGTTCTGATGCATTACTAGGAACATTTTCATCAGTATAACGATAACTTACATCATATTCATTTCTTGAATAATATAGTTTTAATACTAGAGAACCTTCTCCGTTAATTACACCAGATTTAATATTATTACTATTACCTTCATCATAAGTAAATCCTGTTACAGTCTTACTTACTGCATTTACTGTAGTATCAGTTTCACCTGATTTTGTATCAGTTAATTCATTATCTATTTCATATACACCATCAGTAAGTGTTTCTAAATAATGTTCTACCTTATATGTTGTATTTGAATCAGGTTCATAATTTGCATATAAAGTAATTGTGCCTGATGTAGCTAAGTTCTTAACACTAGCTTTATCTAAATATTCAGTACCAGTTCCATTACTATTTGTAGTCCACTTAGTGAAATGATATCCACCTTTTTGATAAGTATTGGCATTTAAATTAGCTTCTACATCATAAGTCATTTGTTGATCTGGCATTGTTGTTGTTATAGAACTATCATTCTTATCAAAGATTATTGTGTAAGTATTAGGAGTAAATGTACCCTTAATATCTACCTTTTCATTAGGCATCTTAAATGTACCAGTTCTATCCCATCCACTAAATGTATAACCTGTTGCGGTTGCATTAGGCGCAACTGTAACATCACTATCAAACTTATATTCTTTTGTTTCAGGAAGTTCTGTTGCATCAGTTGGTATTACAGTATTTGTATAACCATAAGTTACATTATATTTATTTCTTGTATAGTATAGTTTTAATACTAAAGTACCATAACCATTAATTACACCAGATTTAACGTTATTACTATTATCTTCATCAAAAGTAAATCCTGTAACAGTTTTACTTTGAGCAGTAATAGTTGTATCTGTTGTACCAGTTAGACTATCAGTTAATTCATTATCTATTACAAATTCACCGTCATTAAATGTTTCAAAATAGTGTTCAACCTTATATGGGGTATTTGTCTTAGGAGTTAAAGTACCTGTTATGGATACATCATGACTTGGCATACTAAAGTTTCCTGTTCTATTCCATCCACTAAAAGTATATCCAGGAGCAGACGCATCTTCAAATACTTCAACATTACTTTCAAATTTGTATTGTTTATCACTTGGTAAGACTGTTGCATCAGTTGGAATAGTCTCATTTGTATAACTATAGCTAACAGTATACTTACTACGATCATAATATAGTCTTAATTCAAGTTTTCCAGTAGTTGGAATAACACCAGATTTTATATTAAGTCCAAGAGAAGAATTATATTTAAATCCAGCAATATCTTTTGGATTAGCTACTACTTCTTCATCTGTCTTAGCAACTAAATGATCTGTTTCTTTTATATCATAAATAGTATCAAACATTGTTTCAGTGAAATATACGACATCATAATCTTGATCTTTAGGATCAAAATTAGCAGTAAATACTAAGTCTCCAATAGTACCAGGTTCTATCTTACCTTCTAATTCTTTAGTAGTTGTATCATTTCTTGTCCATCCACTAAAGTTATAACCTGTTCTCATAGGATTAACTAAAGTAATACTTGATTCAACATTATAAGTATTTGGATTAGGATTAAATGGTGTTCCTCCATTTAATACATAAGAAATATGGTAATTAATAACTTCGTAAATAGCTTTTATAGTTATTTCTTCAGTAACTACTTTATCCTTAGTTACTTCATTATTATTCTCATCTACCCATTTAACAAATGAATAACCTCTTTTTTCAGGTTTAGGTATATCACCTATTGTTGAATTATATCTTCTTTCAACAACCTCTATCTCTTCACCATTATCTTTATCAATATTAACTTTTAAGATATCAAACTCACCCTTAACAGTTAATTCATTAAATAGTATATTAACTTCTACTTGTTCAGATGCAAAAATCATAAGTGGTGATAATAATACAAGTGTTATTACTATTATCTTTGTTCTTTTATTAATCTTTGTTTTAATAAGGATAACAGTTAACAATATAATAGATATTACTAACTCTATTATTGAAATCTTTATATTATCTCCCGTTATAGGCACAACTATTTCTTCTTCAGTTCCATTATCTTTAATCAAGATAATAGTTACCATTAAATTATTTAATTTTTCTTCTTCGACATTCTTTAAGAGTTTACTATATGATATTTTTATATTAATTTTAGAAGATTTACCACTGGTTATTTCCTTATTGTCATAACCATATTCTATATTAAAATGTTCATTACTATTATTATCTTTTATTTTCTCAATAGTATATTTACTTTTACTTGTATTATTTAATACAAATTCAAAGGTAATATAATCATCTACTTTATTAAACGTTATATTATTCTTTACCTCATTATTATTAAATAATAAAGATTCAACATATACATCATCAGTTTTATTTGCTATCTTAAAGTCCTTTATTTCTATCTCATCTGCTTTAGCATTATAAGCAAACACTAATAAAAATAATGGAATTATAAATAATAGCAACACTCTTTTAAATCTTCCTACCATATAAACTCTCACTATATAATTATTATATCACTTTGACAAGTTTTTTTAAACGATTTTTTATGTAAATTGTAAAAAAAGAAACTATGGTTTTTAAATAGAAAAACCATAAGTATTTTTTATAACAAAATATACAAAATATACTATCAATTTATTGCATTTTATATAAAAAAATGTCATAATTAATATGGAAAGTATAAAAAGTCATATATACCTAAAAATACGGTTTAGGCGTTTCTACCTATTCACCATAAATGAATGGACTATGACCTATATATTTGCAATATTATTCTTCAACTCATAGTCTTGCACTACCGGTGTAAGATTTTTTATTTTCCGAGAATTTTGGAGGTGATTTTTTGAAAAACAACAAAGGTAAAAACACAAAGACGAAAGTCGAAGAAAAGAAAAAGAAGGGAAAGTTAGATGAATTCTTTGAAATAACTAAAAGAAATTCAACTAAGAGAACAGAAATATTTGCTGGTATAACAACATTCTTAGCTATGGCTTATATATTAGTTGTTAATCCAAATAATATTCTATGGGGTGGTACAGCTGATCCACGTTGGACAACAGTATTTATTGCAACAGCATTAGGAGCATTCATTGGAACTATTCTAATGGCTTTACTTGCTAAGATGCCTCTTGCACAAGCACCAGGTATGGGATTAAATGCTCTTGTAGGTACTGTAGTTGGTGGTGCTATGGGATTTGCCTTCTCTTATGGAAATGCTATGGCTATTGTCTTCATTAGTGGTATTATCTTCCTACTTTTATCTTTCATCCCTTGTGGAAGAAGAAAAGATGGTACTAGGATATCACTGAGAGAAAAGATATTTGAGGGTGTGCCTAAAGCAGTTAGAACAAGTATCTCTGTAGGTATTGGCTTATTTATTGCCTTTATCGGATTACAAAATGCTCACATTATAGTTGGTAATCAATTTACTTTAGTTCAATTAATTGATTTCAATAATCCTGAGTTATGGGCTAAAGGTGGAGAAGCTTGTATGGCAGTAGTTGCTCTATTTGGTTTACTAGTAATTACAATTCTTTCTCATTATAAAGTAAAAGGTTCTGTAATTATTGGTATTGTGGCTGCAACACTTCTTGCTATTCCACTTGGAGTTGCTAACCTTGATATTATTGCTGGTAATCAAGCAGGTATTTCTTGGAAATTCTGGGAAAACATTAAAAATTTCTTTAGTACAGGAGAAAACTCAGTATTCTTATCATTATTTAGAGGTGGATTTAAATTTCCTGATGGTTCATTAATGACTGCTGTTATGTTAACAGTTTCATTTGCAATGATTGATATGTTTGATACTATGGGAACAGTTATTGGATGTTGTAAGAATGCTGATTTAATGGATGCTGATGATAAACCTATTAACTATGGTAAGATGATGTATGCTGATAGTACTGCTACTATTGCTGGATCACTACTTGGTACAAGTACTGTTACAACCTTTGTTGAAAGTGGTACAGGAGTTGCTGCTGGTGGTAAAACTGGTTTAACTGCTTTATCTACCGCTATATTATTCTTACTTGCAATCTTCTTATTACCATTATTTGCCTTCATTCCTTCTGCTGCTGCAGCAAGTGCACTAATCTATGTTGGTGTATTAATGATGGCTAATGTTAAAGATATTGATTTCAAAAATA
>JAEEGL012807670.1_pt1 | contig 11244 bp, 5 predicted proteins | sample 9134231 | NCBI WGS metagenome assembly JAEEGL01 (sample SAMN16246548, study PRJNA631951) | gut metagenome | biome: gut microbiome; feature: rumen; material: fiber-attached | host: Bos | place: Iran: Karaj | collected 2018-10
CGCAAAAGCCCAGCCGAGAGCATTGCCGTTTGCCGTATCCTGTGCAACGCCGTCTGTAAGATATTCGGATCTCCAATAATTAATATCAGCCGCTGTGCCGCCGTTAAGAGCAGCGTAAACCGGCTTTCCAAGTGCAATATTCTCTTTCGGGATCGGCCCGAAGAAGTTTGCAGTATCAGTTGTTTTTACGCCAAAGTTGAACGTCTTTGCTGCCTGAGAATCAGAAAGCCCGCTGTTTGCATAAAGCGCCTTCGCAGGATCTCCGGATTCAGGAAGAACAGTATACGCCCCGGATTCACCGGAAACGAATTTAACCGCTACAACGTACTGTCCCGCAGGAAGGGCGTCAAATGTCAGCTGGTTGCCTGAAGCCTGGTCGCCTTCGGGGGTAATGCTCTTGGTTGCAAGAGGCGTGCCGGCAACTGAATTTGCGACAGTTCCGTTAAAGGCATAAATAGAAAGATCAAACGTAACTGATTTGCCTGCATCGATCCTTGAACTCCACATCTGCGGGATCTGAACTCCGTCGAAAGGTGCGTTAGCCGTAAATGCGGCAGCAGAATAACAACCTGCTGACTGAAGCCATTGACCCACGCCAAAACCATTTGAAACATTTACCCACTGGGTGATCAGAACGTCGTCATTGTGGTAATGTGCAGTGTGGATGACCTTTGTATCATTGTCCGAAAACTTTGCCACAACTTTGAAGTCGTGCTCGCCTTCCTGAAGCGCCTCATAGGCATTGATCCTAAGAAGCCAATCAGCGTTTTCCCAGCCTGCTCCCCAGCCTTTAACAGCACTGGCGGTGCCTGCGTCAACTATGCCGCCTCCCCAATGGATCTCGCCGTCATCGGTCTGAGTTCCAAGGTCAAGCAGGGGCTTGGGCGGATAGTACCATCCGTTGACAAAGAACTTCGTAGCGCCTGATTCAGCATAAGGCTTAAGCTGGCCCATATCGGTCCCGGTTAACCCTTCTTTGACTTTTCCGTTAGCCTCGTTTCTTAAAGAAACTTCATCGATGTTGAAGTGTTCATCAACAGCAAATGACGGAATGATCAAAGCTACAGCAAGTACTAATGCCAATACTAAAGCAATTCCAATTAGTCTTTTCATAACTCCTCCTTATTATCTTAAAGCATCCTGAAAGGTCATAATGACCCAAAGATCTTCTTTTTGGACTTATTTATATTATCATATTTTCAAAATAAGTACAATACTTACTTTTATGGATTTTACGCGATTTTACACTTTTTTTGTAAAATACACAAAAAACACCGGGCCGTGTCTGTCAGGACACGGTCCGGCATAAAACCGACTTGTTATTGTCCGGTCACCCGGGATTATCAGAACGCTCTCTTCTTAATGAAGACGACTGCTGCGCCCATAGCGAGAACAGCGATAACTGCGAACATTGCCACAGCTGCGTCGCCGGTAGCGGGCTGAGTTTCGGGTTCAGTGCCGGGTTCGGTGCCGGGCTGAGTCTCAGGCTCAGGAATTCCGCTGTACGTGAAGGTGTAGAATACCTTCTCTTCGCCGTCGGCCAGACCGATGATCTCAACAGTGTGAGAACCTGCGGTCGCAGGGACGTTGATGGAGGCACGGTAGCCGTTGCCGGGAACGCTGAAAATGCTCTTCGCAGCATTCATGATCGCCGCGTTGTCCTGCTCGTTGGTGCCGTAGAAGCCTTCGTCATAAACGGTCTTTCCGCCGTCAACTCTGTAGCCGATTTTCTCGATCTGGTAGTTGGCCGCGAGCCAGCCGTGATAGAGAATGTTCTTGCTGTTTTCATTGACGTTGACGTTCGTGCCGTTCGCTTTATCCTGGTCAACTCCGTCGAGCTGGAGAGCGTCGGTATTGGTGTGCTGTCTGTATTCGCGCTTTACGAATCCGTCGCCCTGCACGCCTTCCTTAATGAAGAGCCAGAATGCGGCGTAACCGGTCTCGTTTGCAATATACTCATCGGGATACTGCCAGTTGCCATGTCCGACAACGAGCCAGTGCGTGTATGCACCGTCGTCTCCCTTGGTATCGTCGTCAAGCGTGATCGTGAGGGTGTACTCGCCTGCGGGAAGCTCATGATTATCCTCAAAGAACGGTATTCCTTCCGCACCGTCTCCTGCTTTAACGTAGCTGAGAGTCCATACGACTTCGCCGGCAGCATTCGTAAGCTTGAGCGTAACGGGAGTGTTGGCGGAAGACCAGTAGTCCGGGAATCCGACTGCCCAGAAAGGAACGTCGGTCGTGAACGTGATATTGGTGGAAAGTCTGCCGGAAGTGAATCCCAGCCAGATCGTGTCACCGGTGACGATACCGGCGTTGGATCCCACGTAACTGGTGAAGTATCCGCTGATAGCAGGCATATAAGGCGCAGGTTCGTAGTCTTTTTCTTCAACAAGCGTTCCGTATGCTTCGATCTCGCCGAGGCTCACATATTCCGCGCCGCTTTCGTCGACGGGGTTACCGGAAATGATCTCCATGCGGATAAATCTCGCGCGGTTGGTTGTGGTATAATTATAGGGCGTAGTAGGATCGGCAAGTCCCTGACGTCCCTCTTCACCGCCGATCTTATCCCAGTTCACACCGTCCATTGAAGTGTAAACGTTATAAGTGTTCGGGAATGCAGCCTGTGCGAAACCCTGGGGACGGATCGAGACTTTCGACAGATCATATATTCCCAGCAGGTCAATGTAAATATCTCCCGTCACGTGTCCTTCTGTAACGCCCGCATAAATGCCCAGCGGCACCGGATCGGCAACTACCGCAGGACTATGGACCGGATTGTAACCGTCGGCAATGAAGTTGTCCGCCCAGTATCCGCTGGCGTTTTTAATGCCGTTCGTTGTGAAGACAACCGGCTTATTGAGCGCGATGTCACTATCATCGTTGATGTAGCTGGACTGATACAGGACTTTCGTTCCGCCGTCATTGAATTTTACGATAAATCTGACGGTGTGGGCGCCTTCACGCAGCGGAATAGTGCCCGAAAAGTTTCTGGTGCTGGACGCACGCTCTGCCCATTTTCCGCCCCACGAAGCAATCGTGGCTATAACGTCGTTATTGGCCGTTAAGCCCATCGCTCCGTATACGATCTCTTCATCGTCGATCTGATATCCGAAATCGGCAATGCTGTCAGCGACCTCCGGGAAATACCATCCGATGAGCGCGATCCCCATTGCGCCGGTCTTTTTAACAACGTTACTGATGTTACCGAGGTCAGCGCCTTTGCCCATATTCTCGACGAACGCATCCGGGGTCTGAAGCAGTACGTAGTCAAGGTTAAATGCATCCTCCGATTCTGCGGCTTTTACTTTTCCGTTCTGTCCGACGAAGGCAATGCAGACAGCCAGAAGTACCGTGAATATTACAGCTGCCGTTATTAATCCTTTTTTCATATCTTTTCCTCCATTTTGTTTTCTCCGGCTCCAGCAATCGCCTTTACCGACAGTCTGTTATATTATATGGACTTCTCTGCACTGTTGCAAGCATTTTTAATTTTTTGTCAATTTTCTTCGGCTTTCCGCCTGATTTAGGTCAATTATGTTTGTTTTTCCGTCCGTTTTTCGCTAATTCAGTGCATTTTTGCATTGGTTTCTCCCCCCCACGCATCTTATAGCTCACGAATAGCTGCTATCGTTTTTGTTATAACAAAACATATGCCGCAATGCTCGGAGGAAGAAGAGCATTGCGGCACACGATTAACGATTTCAAAATTTCCGGCGAATTGGGATCAATTCATTTGCTCACTGTTTCGCCGTGCAGCCTGCATCAGGACTTAACGAAAACGTATTCCTTGATCACACGGACCATGCAGTCGTTCAGAGGCTCGACTTCATACTGGGTGTCGGTGGGTGTCTGATGATCGCCGCCGATGCCGGAATGGTTTGTAAGGAAGAGGTACGTGCCGCCGGTCATTACGGAGAAACCACGCATTAGAGCCTCGACGGAAAGATCAGCACCGGATGAAACGACAGGGATGATCCTGACGCCCTTGGCCGCGATCGCGGTAACGTCTTTGAGCATGCCGGCATTGATCCCCTGGATCTCGCTCTCTTCATGAGGGGGCGCGTCAAGGACGAAGAAGCACAGTTTCACCGAATCGTCTCTCCAGGAATGCTGGAGCACGTTTCCCAGAGCCGTATGGACTGCCTCGGGATAATCGCCGCCGCCGTTCGCGCTCTGCTCGCCCAGGATCTTTACGCAATCATCGATATCATCGCGGAAATCGTAATATTTGACGATATAATCATCACCCTCGTCACGGTAGAAGTTCACGCTCAGGCGTATGCTGATGTCCTGCTCCGCACGGATGCGGTTGATCATATCGCGGATCTCGACTTTCAGATATTCGAGTTCATCGCCCATGCTGCCCGTCGTATCGATCATGAGCATGAGGTCAAGGCTTTTCGCGTTCTGGGGGGCGAAGCGGACGTTCTGGGTAAGTGACACGGATTCTCCGCGTTTGCACGTAACGGTCGCGCTCTGTTCGCCGCTCTTAACGGTCAATTCCTTGCCGGCAAGGCTGTCCGGGAATATCAGCGTGGCATTGCCGTAGATATCGGAAACAGCTCTGTAAACAACGCTGTCACCGTCCAGAAGCTCGACAGCAGAAAAAGGAAGCACGGAGGCGGTAATAATATTGTCCGCATACAATCCTCTTGACCTGCGAAGAGCAGCCCAGTCAGCTTCGTTCCAAAGCGATATCCAGTTTGCAACGTCTTTGATGTCCTTTATCTCGCCCGCCGTCAGGAGGCCTGCCTGGATCTGGTCGTCGTACGAGCCGATGACGTCGCCGCCAGGCAGCGGAACAGGATAATCGCCGATCGGTCCGTATGCATCTTCCGCCGGATATGCTTCCATCTCCGCCTTTCCCGAGAGTGATTTTCTCCCCGGGATCAGCGAATCGATTATGCCTTCGAAGAAAGTTTTTCCGGATTTTCCTTCCTTACGTTCGCCGATCACACCGTCGCCAAACGTATTCGTAACGGTTCCCGGGTCGGTTCCGGGTTTATCATCCGAACCGTTGTGTATCGTGGATCCCTGCTCAGCCGGGATTTTAAACGAACACCCGGCGGCGCACAGCATTGCCGCTGCCAGGATGACCGAAAGCGTCACGCAGAAGATCTTTCTTATGTTTTTGTTTGTTATTTCTTTCATTTCCATTTACCTCCGGATCTGAATTCGACTATATAGTAACCCTTCGCGCAGAACAGGTAACAAAAAATTTTTAAAACTGTTTTATCTTTTTATTTGACCCGCAGCAGCCCCGAAGGCAGGACCTCGACTTCTGCTACGGCAGGCCTCTCGCTGAAACCGTCCCCGTAAAACGCCGTGGTAAACAAGCTCCCGTCGAACGCACGGAACAGATTATTGTGCCCTCCGTTTTCGAGCAGGAGACGCCGCTCGCTGTACGGTCCTTCGAGCTTATCCGAGACCGCATAAAAGCTGTCGTACGTCTGGTACCGCTTTCCGTCCGTGCCGAAGTGGATGCAATACGATGATGAAAACAGGTAGTACAGTCCGTCGATCTTCATCATATAACATCCTTCGAATCCGACCTGCTCGCCGCTGACGCTTTTAAGCGGTTCGGGCGCTGCCTTCAGGTCCGTCATGTCTGATCTGAGCTCCGAAATAAGTCCGTCGGAATAGATAGCCCAAACCTTCCCGCCTTCGGTGTATAGCGTTGCGTCGATATAATCGAATATCGGTTTTCCGCATACGTCTTCGTACGGACCCTCGGGAAGACCGGTAGTACTCTTTAATATTGACCCCGCCATCGCGCCCCAGCCGAGCGAATAGCAGATCCAGTACGTTCCGCCGATATAGTGGAGTTCCGGCGCCCAGATAGGAGAGCTGCCGTCGGTGATAAGCTCTTTCTGCCACGTTGCCTGCTTTTCGTACACCCAGACCGCCCCGAGATCGACCCAGCCGGAAAGATCCGAGGATCTGTAAACGTGTATCTCGCGTGTATTGTGCCAGTCGTTAGGATCGTACGTCCCCGTCATATAGTAGTATCCGTCGTGTCCGGCTGTGATGAACGGGTCGCGCAGGTGTATGTCGGCGATCGGTTTGACAGGCGTCGAAGGTTTCCCTCCGAACGTGGGATATTCGGCGGACAATCTATATTCCGAGTCTGCCTGCAGCTCCGGGGTCTCCCCGTCAGGCACGAGCCTGCCGCTTTCGTCCGCTTTAACGTTAAAAGCGTATTCCATTATTATCTTATAAAACACGCCTTTTGCGAATACCGTCGCTTCAGTATACGGCTCGGTGTGAAGTTCGTTGTAAGCAACTTTGATGTTACCGTTCCGCGCGTTTTTAACAGACAGATGCTGGTTCCCCTCCTCCGAAAAAGCAGCCCAGAACGTTGCCCGCACAAACAATTTGGTCGCTCCGGCAAGCTCCGGAGCATCGGGCACGTCGCCGATCCCGGCGGTCGTCAACGTCAGCGTGGGATCCTTTACGAACCCACTCAGGTATATCTCGAGCTTCACTCCTTTTGAGTGTTCGAGGTACGCGTTAAGCTGTTCCTGCTCGTCATCGGAGTAAGTCATTATTTTTTCGAGCTTTTCCCTGATCATTGACGTTGTCCTTTCATATGACCTTTTCGTGATCCGTGCTGACCCTCTCACGACCGATTATTTACCCGAACTCTTCTATTCGTAATATTTCATCGTCTCGCGGAGGTATTTTTCAAAATATCCGGGCCGGTCAGCAATAAATTCCGCGATATCGTTAAAAGATCTTTCCCAGTGCGAATAGTCGTACGCGGCGTATATTTTCCCCTTCGACTTCCAGAACTCTATGTGGCGTTTCATCTCGTCTTTTGCCAGATCTTTATATTTTGCGGCCGTTTTTGCCATATACTCCGCTTCTTCAGCAGAACTCAGCACGCCGCACGCAGAAATGAATCTGCTGCGGAAATCTTCCGAACGGAGCAGAAAATCGAACAGCCCCTGCAGTTTCATATCATCGCCGTAAAGCCCGAGCGAACTGTCGAAATCGTAGCCTTTACCGTCTCTGTAAAACACGAGCAGGCGGTAGAACGTGTCGGTATCCGCCATAGAATACGTCGTTTTAGACACGCGCGACGGTTCGTCGTGAAGGGCGAAGCACAGGTCCATATCGCGAATAACGAAACGCCATCTGCCATCCGAAAATGAATTGTCCCCCGCGCCTGAGCCGGTATAACGCCAGACCATCGCGTTGTTCTGCGGCCAGTCCGTGTTGCACAGATATAGCATGACGGCAAGATAAGAGGCGGCATTGTCAACGTCGATCATTTTCGAAATGCGTTCGTACGCTTTCGCGAAGTCCGGGCCTATAGCGTTGTCAATCGCGTAATCGCACAGTTCGAGCCAGCTGTCCAGTTCCGCCTGATCGCCTGATTCGAGCTGATAATACAGCTTTTTACCCTTGATCACCGTTATTTTATCCTTTTCGAGCCCGTAAAGTTCCGAAACGAGCCGCTCGTCGAAATCTTCTTTCATGATCGACATCCCGTAATATTCGCCGTTGAGATAGACGCATACGGGAACACAATGCTGGGCGAAAACGGTTACGCCCGTGCGTTCTGAAAGCCCGGCACAATAATCATTTGTTATGCAGTCGCGCAAAAGATCCATGCGCAGGAATTTTTCTCTTGCCTGATACGGAGAATCGTTGCCACCGTTGCGCAGCAGGAACCTGTCGTAGCTGTCGAAACCGGTCCCAAACAGATCTGCACGGAATTTTCCGTCACCGCCGTATTTTACGCCGTTCTCATCAAATTCGCCGGATTTTCTCGCGATCAGCCTGAGCGATGCAGGATCAAACGAGCGCGAACCCGAGCCCGCGAGCCTTATCCCCGCGTCCTGGTGTATGAGTTTTCCTCCGTCCGGTTCGTATATTTCGACGCTGACCGGGCGCTCCCAGGCAGAGCCGGTTCCGGACCGGTTGGACAATATCCCTGCTTCGCCTGAATAGAGGTCGTTATTATCCGCGGCGAGCGCGACGATGCGAAGACCGTTCGTTTCAGCCCGTTCCGGGTCAATTATATACGTGTTCGTTATTATCCTGCCCAGCTGGATCCCTGCGGAAGAGAAGACCGCCGCCCGTATCACAGCAGTGTTTTTAATTTCGATCTCCTTGCCGTACTTCTTCGATCCGGGTCCGGGCTCGTCGCCGTTTTCGGTGTATGTAATATACGCTCCCGCCGGAGGATCTTTTGGAAGTGACAACGTGATCTTTATCGATGATTTATATATGCCGCCTTCAGGCGAAAACGACGGAGCAGGACCTTTACCGGCATTGCCGCCGTTACCGCCGTTCTCAGAACCGTGAGAACTGCCCTCCGGAGTGGAGCGGGTGCCGCCTCTTCCTGAATTATCGCCTGCGCACGCACACGTAAGCACCATCACGAGACACAAAAGGACCGTGAAGACGGCTTTTAAATTTTGCGAAACGGTCATTCGCATATTTTCAGTCCTCCTCACGGTCCGGGTGGTTTATAATTTATCAGCTTTTCGCAGCGATCAGATTACCGACGGCGATGCGAAGCTCGTTGAACAGTTCGTTATCAGTCTTGTAATTGCCAAGCGAAGTGGTGATCTGCTTGATGATCAGATCGGACGTGCCTTCGCCGTAAAGGTCGTCAAGGATCGTGAAGTAGTCGTAGTCCTCTGCACCGTCGCGTACGGACTCGAGCCTAAGCGAACCTACCGGATAAGCGTTGTACGAATGGTCAGAGATCTCATTGTAATAATCGCTTCCCTGGTACGGCTGCCCGTTTGCATCCTCGAAAGCGTTATACACCAGCACACCGTTGCCGTAGACGTTGTACGGATACGAATTATCGGTCTCATGTTTGCTGTGCCATTTATACATTGCAGAATACTTATTATATTCCCAGTCGTTGACAAGGTAGTACAGGAAGCCGTCAACGTTGTACATCTTCTGCTGCCAGAACATGAGGCGGTGTTCGATCTCGGGGTCGTCGATGGACAACGTGATCTCAGGATGATGCGGGAAGCGTGTGACGTACCACCATACTTCGTCGCCGCCTGCCTGCTCCGCCGCCATTCTGTCAGCGAAAACGCCCAGATTCTTCTCCATCATTGCGGTGTAGTACCACGTCATAAGCTTCGGGTTCGCCTTGTAATCCGCGATCGAGTTGAAGAAATAACTGTGCGGGCACCAGATGTTGACAACGCTCGAAACGTATGAGAAGTAGTCCGAAGTAGAGTTGGCGTTCATGGCGCGGTTAATGTGCATCGGGGCGATCAGTTTGTATTGACTGCCGAAAATGCTCTTTATCATGTTGCCAAGGTTCACGAGGTTGTCCAGCATGCCCTGGTTGAGCGGTTCGTCAACGGGGTAGAAATACGCTTTGGCGAGCCACTCTGGATTCTGTTTGAGATAATTGTACGCATTCTGCACGCGCGCCCGGGTGACGTGATCCGTGCCGTAACCCACAGGGTTGAAGCACTGCACTCTCGGGTCGTTCAGGTATTTCTGTACGCGGGAATCATTGAACGGATTCTCATGACCGGCGTCATCGTCAAAATACGGCAGCCTGTACGCGTTCACTTTGTTTTCGAGCAGATACTCGTAATACTTAATGTATGTCAGAGAATCGTCACCGCTGTATAACCACGGGGCGTACGAAACGTAAATGTTATACCACGACAGGTCCGCCTGGATCTTGCAGTTCGAGGCGAGAGGCAGCGCGAAATTCCAAACGTAGACGTAAACGAGCGCCTTCTTGATCTCATTGCCGCCGCTGTCTTTAACGGTGAGCGTCGCAGAATATTGTCCCGCCTTCGTGCCGGTCTCGGTGTAGACCTTAATAAGGAACGTCTTGCTCTTGTTCGCCTTAAGATCGAAGCTTCCTTTGAGTTCGGGGATCGGGTCAACGATCGACTGCCCTTCTATATCGTCGAAGTAGTATCCTTCGCAGATCACGTATTTAAGCGTATTTCCGCTGCTGTCTTTGAACGGTGTCAATTCAAGCGTGAGGCCGCTCTTGGCTTTCGTGGATGCGAGCATGAACTGCACGCCTTCGATCTCGTTTTTAGCCATGCGGATCTGATACGAATTCAGGCCGGAGGATTTGGTGGAACTTTCCGCAGTCTTTACGTACGAATGGTTGAACCAGAGCGTAATATCATTGTCTTCGTGAGCGGCGGTCTGCTTATCGTTGGAGATCGTCGGGGCAACTTCTTTCGCGCTGTTTATCAGCTGTTCCGCGCGTTTCTGATCCGCTTCCGATAGAGCGTGTGCGTCCCCGGAGCCGCTTCCTACGAGGTCAACGACTTCGTCCATATTTTTCGCGAGTATCAGTTCGCCGAGTATCAGCGATTCACCCGCACCGGCGGCGGAGAACATATAGTCGAGGCGGAACGCGTTGATCGTGCCGCTCCAGCCGTTTACGGAAGAAAGATCGTAAATTATGTACTGCCAGTCGGGATCGGTGTTGTCAAACGTCGAAGATTTGCTGTATCCGCCGGTCGCGCCGTAAATATTGCCCGCGCAGTAGAAAATTTCCGACTGCGTGTTCGAGCACTTCTCCTGCTTCACCTTCAGAACGACGACCTTGTACTCGTTCGCGGATGCAGCGGTAAGCTTATATGCAGTTAGATAACTCTTGTAGCTGAACGTGATGAACGGGTCGTTGGTAGCGCCGGTGGTGCTGAGCTTAACCGTTTTTCCGTAATCGGCGTCGTTGACGAGCTCAGCTTTTACTGAATTTCCGCCCGTGAAGTACGACAATACTTTTGTAGCTCCGAACGTGACGCGTGTTGGAGACCCGGGGCCCGGATCAGCTTCGGGCGTAGGAGTCGCGGGAACAGGCGTCGGAGTAGGTGTCGAAGGTACCTTTGTAGGCGTGGCTGTAGGATTTACCGTTGCAGTCGGGGTAGCCGGTACCTTAGTAGCGGGAACGTCGGTCGCAGGAACGCCGGTGGCCGGAACTTCGGTCGCAGGAACTTCCGTAGCCGGTTCGTCTGTAGCAGGCTCGCCTGTGGCCGGTACTTCCGTAGCGGGCTCGTCCGTGGCAGGCACTTCCGTCGCAGGTTCGCCGGTGGCCGGTACTTCTGTCTCCGGAACGTCTGTTGCGGGAACGTCAGTAGGCGCCGCTTCCGTAGGAGCAGCAGCTGTCACTTCCGGCGTCTGGTCAATAACGACAGGTTCCTGTGTTTTGTCTTCCGGACCCGGTTTCGTGTTATTCGTGCATCCGAACAGCGACGTTGCGAGCAGCGCCGCCGTTAAAAG
>JAEEGL014204143.1_pt1 | contig 11244 bp, 8 predicted proteins | sample 9134231 | NCBI WGS metagenome assembly JAEEGL01 (sample SAMN16246548, study PRJNA631951) | gut metagenome | biome: gut microbiome; feature: rumen; material: fiber-attached | host: Bos | place: Iran: Karaj | collected 2018-10
ATTCCGTTGCGTCCTCCTTGACACAGTCCAGCACTTGGATGCTGCCGTCAAGGTTCTTGCGTCCTGCAATACCGGGCATCTGGGATGAACCCAGCTCGATTGCTACGATAAAATCCTTTGCCATATATATTGTATTTACTTGATGCTAACAGCTAAAAGCCAATGGCTAACAGCCTTTTCTTTTTTTACAGATAATTTGATTGTTGAACTCCATATTGATGTACGAGTACTTGTTCCAGCCAGCCTTTGAGAGTCCGTAACGATAGAACTTCTCGAGTCGGGTCAGTTTCTCTTTCAGATGAGTGGGCTGACCCAAATAGACAATATGGTCGCCCACGCGGGGAATCATCTCGACAGAACCATCGGGCAGTACATTGATTTGCTCAATCTGACTGTGCCAGAAAGGATCGTCGAGAAGCAACAGCCCAAACTGCTTGAGTGCGGTCTGTGCATATTTTCGTTTGATATCACCAGTAGCCACCACCAAATCCGTTGAATTATTATTGCTGGGGATGATGGTGCCAAGGTTGTCGATATAATAGCTCTCACCATTGTTAGCCATGATACGCATGACGGCAATACGCTGTGTGAGATTGATGAAGACGCGCCCTGAATGCGTCTTGTAGCATTCGACATGCTCTACCAATGGGCTCTTCAGAAGTGTTTCTTCTATCTGGCGCGTACACACGTCATTCATACGATCGCCTAAAGGATAGATCTTAGCATGCTGGAGTTGCATCTTCACCTCGTTGACGTTGAGGAAGCCGTTGCCGGCACCGTCGGTGATGTTAATCTTCACCTCACTGCATACGGTATTTTGGTCATCAAGACAATTGAACGCCGTGATGGCCAATACCAGATAGACACCTAAGATGATGTCAGCGGTCAGAATTCCGATTTTCTTCCAGTTCATGCTCATATACTTATTATATCTTATTTCTTACTTCTTCTCCTTCAGAATCTGCGTCATCTGCGGAACCAGATTGTCGAGGTCACCGGCACCCAGCACAATAAGTACATCGAACGAGCGACTCTTAACCAACTGTAGTACGTCATCTTTCTGAATAATCTGCTTCTCGATACTGGGACGCAGACGGTCGTAGATGAGTTGAGAGGTAACACCGTCGATGGGCAGTTCGCGAGCAGGATATATTTCAGTAAGGATAACCTCGTCGAGCAGACTCAGCGCATCGGCAAAGTCCTGATAGAAGTCGCGAGTGCGGGTGTAGAGGTGTGGCTGGAAGATGGCCGTAATCTTACGGTCCTTATACAGCTCACGGATGCTACGGGCACTCTGCAGAATCTCCTTTGGATGGTGGGCGTAATCGGAGAGGAACACCAAGTGGGGTGTCTTAATCTTAAAGTCGAAGCGACGGTCAACACCATCGTACGTCTTCATGCCTATACGCAATTCGTTGGCCGTACAGCCAGCCAGTTGTGCCATAGCCATAGCTGCAATGCCGTTCTCGATATTGATGGGGACGGGCTGTCCCAATTCAATATTGGTGACTGACTCGATAGGCGACACAAAGTCGAAGGTAATCTCACCATTCTCAATGCGGATATTCTCGGCGTGAAAGTCACCTTCGTTCAAAGCATAGTCATAGCGACGTACCCCCTGAGACAAGTTTTCTTTCATTTCCAGATTGCGATGGATAATAAGTGCACCCTCGGGCTGGATGAGTTCTGTATAGTGACGGAAGCTTTCAAGATAGGCCTCCTTGGTACCATAGATGTCAAGGTGATCAGGATCAGTAGAGGTGATAACTGACATATAGGGTGACAGCCAATGGAACGAACGGTCGAACTCGTCGGCTTCGATGACGACGAAATCCGAATCAGACAGGATATAGTTGGTGCCATAGTTCTTGGAGATACCACCCAAGAAGGCATTGCAGTCGAGATGGCTCTGGTGCATGATATGGGCACACATGGTGCTGGTAGTCGTCTTGCCATGCGTACCAGCCACGCAGAGTCCCTTATGCTGACGGGTCAGCGTACCGAGCACTTGGGCGCGCTTCTGAATTTCAAAACCATTCTCGCGGAAGAAACGCAGTTCCTTATGATTCTCAGGAATAGCGGGCGTATAGACAACCAAACACGACTCCTTTTGTTTGCAGACAAAGGGAATATCGTTGACATTCTCCTCATAATGGATGAGCATACCCTCACGCTCCAACTGACGGGTCAGGGTGCTGGGTGTCTTGTCATAGCCAGCTACGACAAGTCCTTTCTTGATAAAGTAGCGGGCGATGGCACTCATACCGATACCACCGGCTCCTACGAAATAGACAGATTTGATATCCTTTGTGTTCATTTATCTTTTATCTATTTACTGATTTGCTAACTTAATGACTTCCTTGGCGATGATCTCTGCAGAGTCAGGCAACGCCATTTTTAGAATATTGGTGCTTAGGCTCTGCAACTTCGCATCGTCCTTGACGGTGTCGATGGCCAAAGGCAGGAGTAGTTTGGCAGCTTCGCTATCCTTAACATAGAGAGCTGCCTGCTTGTTGACCAGTGCCAAGGCATTCTTGGTTTGATGGTCCTCAGCCACATTAGGGCTTGGCACCAGTATAACGGCCTTTCCCAACAAGCAAAACTCCGAAATGCTACCAGCGCCAGCACGACTTACCACGAGGTCAGCAGCCTTATAGGCAGCAGCCATGTCACTGATGAAGTCGGTTATCTTTAGGTTGGGAATATCGTGTCCCTTCATGCGTTCGCTGATTTCAGCACAATAATATTTGCCTGTCTGCCATACAAACTGCACACCACTCTCTTTAATAAGGTCGAGATGAGCTAACACACTCTCATTGAGGGTACGTGCACCTAAGCTGCCACCAACGATGAGCACGGTCTTTTTCTGTGGGTCGAATCCCAGAGAACGTACGGCATCATCATGGCTGATGCTGCTGTCCAACAGCTGCTGACGAACGGGATTGCCAGTCAGCATAATCTTCTGACCAGGGAAGAAACGCTCCATACCTTCGTAGGCTACGCAAATCTTCTTAGCCTTGCTGGCCAGTGTTTTGTTGGCCAGTCCGGCATAGCTGTTCTGCTCCTGTAAGAGGGTTGGGATGCCCAAACTGTTGGCAGCACCAAGGGCGGCACTGCTGGCATAACCGCCGACACCGACGGCCACCTGAGGATGAAAGTCGCGCAGAATCTTCTTGGCAAGCCATTTGCTCTTCAGATAGTCGATGGCCACACCGGTGTTGGCTGGTTTCCATAACGGACGGAAGAAACCACGGATAGGCAATCCCTTGATATCGTAACCTGCAGCGGGAACGCGCTGCATCTCCATGCGTCCCTCAGCACCAATAAACAGAATCTTGGCGTCAGGGCGCAAAGCCTTGACGGCATTGGCTATCGACACGGCAGGGAAGATATGACCTCCGGTACCACCGCCACTGATAATGATTCTTAACTCCTTTTCTTCCATATTCTTAGATTTTACTCACTTCTTCTTGTTTCTTCTTTGCCGAACGGCTAACACTCAGAATGGCACCAATATAGGCACAGTTGATGATGGTTGACGTACCACCCTTTGAGATGAGTGGCAACGGCTGTCCAGTGACTGGTGCCAAGCCTACTGCCACCATCATATTGAAGGTGGCCTGAATGACCAGCAGTAATCCCAATCCCATAGCCAGGAATGCTGGGAAGTTATTTTCGCAGCGACTGGCGATACGGGCACAGCGATATAATAATATAATGTATAAGAACACGACAGCTGCGGCGCCGATGATGCCTAACTCCTCGATAACGATGGCAAAGATGAAGTCACTGAAAGCCTGTGCCAAGAAGTCACGCTCTGTACTCTTACCTGGGCCTTTGCCGGTAATGCCGCTCGACACAATGGCGATATTGGCATGGGCCACCTGTGCATCCTTATCAAGGTCGTATTCTTTTGGCGTGGGGTCTTCCTTACCGAAATTCAGGATACGAGCCTTCCATGTGTCGGCACGGTGGAGCATCTTTTCCAGTTTACTCTTCTTCTGGGGCTTTTCTACCAGTTCGGTCTTTGTCAGCTGTTGGTTTTCTTCTTCTCCCGTACGGTCGTGACCGACAATCATCACCATTGAGATAGCGAAGATGCCCATGAAGGCAATGACGGCAAAAAGTTTACCTAACTGACGGAGCGGCACAAGTCCGATGAACATCATCAGGAATACCACCGCAAAGAGCAGGGCTGCTGTAGAGAGATTCTCGACTCCAATAGCCATACAGGCTGGGATGGTGAACCATAGAATATACTTAAAGGCTTTGCGGTCGGCACCGTTCTCACGTTGCATGGCCGCCAGAATCTGTGCGACAGTGAGTACGATGGTGCCCTTAGCAATCTCAGAAGGCTGGATGGTAAACGGACCGAGGCGAATCCAGCGCGAGGCATCGTTAGTGCTCTCGCCACCGCCTAGCATCACCACTAAAAGCATTAGTCCGCTGAGTAATAGTAGGAAAGGTGTGAGCAGTTTGAAATAACGGCACGGTACGTTGAGCGTGACGATGGCTGCCAGCACGCCGAGGAAGATGGTGAACGTATGGTAGGCAATAGGGCCAACGTAGTTCTGACTCTTATAGGTCAGTCCGCTGGAAGCCGAGAAGACTTCCACGATACTGATCATGCAGAGGAAGAAGAACACCATCCAGATGACCTTGTCGCCCTTGAAGATATTGCCTATTTTCTTGTTCATTATTCTTTTTTTCGTAATAACGTTATATCGTTATGTCGTTATAATGTCACCTACAAGTTACGTGCCAACTCCTTGAATTGCTCACCGCGGTCTTCCATATTCTTAAAGAGGTCGAACGATGCACAGCAGGGGCTGAGCAGTACGGTCATACCCGGCTCGGCCATCTCGTAGCAGGCCTGGATGCACTCCTTCATAGAGTGGGTGTCGCGTACGGGAATGCCCAGTGCGTCGAAATTGTCGTGCAACTTCTGGTTGTCAGCACCGAGATAGACCAGTCCTGCACACTTCTCCTTCACTAAAGGTATGATAGGAGCATAGTCGTTGCCTTTATCCTTACCACCGATAATGAGGATGGTCTTGGTCTTCATGCTTTCAAGCGCATACCAGCAGGCATCGACATTGGTGGCTTTCGAGTCGTTGACGTATTGTACGCCACGGACGGTGCAAACCTTTTCAAGACGATGTTCTACGCCAGGGAAGTCGCTCAACGACTGGCGAATGACTTCCTTCTTGATGCCTGCGACATCGGAGGCGATACCTGCTGCCAGAGAGTTGTAGATATTATGCTTGCCTGTAAGGCTCAGTGCCTCTTGTTCCATATTGAACGGCTCGGGTTTCTCAATCTTATACTGTCCCTCCTCGATATAACCGATGCTGCCGACTTCTTTCAGTTCAGAGAAAGGATACTGGATGGCCTTAATATTGTATTTGGCCAGCTCTTTCTTCACCACGGGGTCGTCATTCCAGTAGATGAAGGCATCCTGCGGTGTCTGGTTTTGGATGATACGCATCTTCGAATCGACATAATTCTGCATCTTAAAGTCGTAACGATCCAGATGGTCGGGGGGGATATTCAGCAGGATGGCAATGTTGGCACGGAAGTCGTACATGTTGTCGAGTTGGAATGATGACAGCTCGATGATGTAGTAATCGTGTGGATCCTCAGCCACCTGTAAAGCCAATGAATTGCCGATGTTGCCAGCCAATCCGGCATCATAACCAGCAGCCTTGAAGATATGATAGATGAGACTGGTCGTCGTGGTCTTGCCATTAGAACCAGTAATACAAATCATCTTCGAATCGGTGTAGCGTCCGGCAAACTCAATCTCGCTAATGATATGGATACCCTTCTCCTTGATTTTAACAATCATGGGAGCGGTATCGGGAATACCAGGACTCTTGATAATCTCGTCGGCATCCAGAATCTTCTCTTCAGTGTGATGACCTTCCTCCCACTCGATCTGGTGGTCATCCATCAACTTCTTGTATTTGTCGTTGATCTTCGACATGTCGCTGACAAAGACCTCAAAGCCCTGCTTCTTGGCCAGTACGGCAGCTCCTGCACCGCTTTCGCCAGCTCCTAATATAGCTATTTTACTCATATCTCTATCTTACCTTCAATGTTATAATTGTTAATGCTGCCAATATAATAGTCACAATCCAGAAGCGGAAGGTGATCTTAGACTCATGGAACTGACGTTGAGGCCAGCCTTTTAAAATGTAAGTACTGGTGGGGTCGAGTTGCGAGTCCAGACGACGGAAGTTGTCGTGGATAGGTGTGGCACGGAACACACGCACGCGCTTGCCTTTACGCTTTTGTATCTTAAACCATTGTGTCTGAATAATGACGCTGAGACTCTCGATGAAGAAGATACCACAGAGGATGGGCAGCATCAGCTCTTTGTGGATAATCACAGCGCAGACGCCGATGATACCGCCAATGGCCAACGAGCCTGTATCGCCCATGAATACCTGTGCAGGATAGGCATTGTACCACAGGAAACCTATCATAGCTCCGATGAAAGCTGACAGGAATACTACCAACTCCTCGGAGTGAGGGATATACATAATGTCGAAGTAGGCCGCATAGACGATATGCGACGAGACATAGGCAAATAGGAGCAAGGCGATACCAATGATGGCAGAATTGCCTGCACACATACCATCCATGCCGTCGTTTAAGTTTGCACCATTCGATACGGCGGTTACAACGATGATGGTCATCAGGATGAACAAAGCCCAACCGGCGGCAACTTTGTACTTGCCAAGGAATGAGAGCACGTTAGAGTAGTTAAGGTTGTGATTCTTGATGAACGGTATCGTGGTTTGCAGCGATTTAACCGTCTCTGCCTTGTGTTTGATGACAATCTCCTGATTCTGCTGTGGCTCAGAGATATTCTCACGTACTACAGCATCGGGACTTAGCCACAACGTCAGACCCACAATAAAACCGATAGACACCTGGCCAACAATCTTATAGATGCCCTTCAGACCCTCTTTATTCTTGCGGAATATCTTGATGTAGTCGTCCATAAAGCCAAGGAAGCCCAACCATACGGTAGTTCCTATCATGAGCAACAGGTAGATATTACGCATGCGACCCAATAGCAGGACAGGAACAAGTATGGAGACGATAATGATAATACCACCCATGGTGGGTACGCCCTTCTTCTCAACGCCAAAGGGATCGATGCTGGCATCACGCGCAGTCTCGGAGATGTTGCGACGCTTCATCCACTTGATGAAATACTCACCAAACCATGCTGAGATGAGTAGTGACATGATGAGTGCCAATAGCGAACGGAACGAGATATACGACCAAATGTGAGCACCCGGGATATCATACTGTTCTAAGAATCTGAAGATGTAGTATAGCATATTTTTACGTTATTACGATATTACGATATTATGATAGGCCAAAGATCTCGCGAACCACCTCGCGGTCGTCGAAGTGATGTTTGACACCTTTGATTTCCTGATAGTCTTCGTGACCCTTTCCGGCAATGAGGATGACATCGCCCTTCTGAGCCAACATGCATGCCGTCTTGATGGCTTCTTTACGGTCGACGATGCTCACCACCTTCTTCATCTGTTTTTGGTCAAGTCCAGCCAGCATGTCGTTGATGATATCCTGAGGTTCCTCAAAACGCGGATTGTCAGAGGTGATAATGACGCGGTCGCTCTGCTTGACAGCCTCCTGAGCCATCAGCGGACGCTTGCCCTTGTCACGGTTGCCTCCGGCACCACAGACGGTGATGACCTGGCCACCCTTGCCGTCCAGCACCTCGTGGATGGCATTCAGCACATTCTCTAAGGCGTCGGGGGTATGGGCATAGTCGACAATAGCGGTAACGCCCTCTTCCGAGCGGATGGGTTCCAGACGTCCTGCCACGCTCTTTAAGGAGCTTAGCACCACGAGGATATCCTCGGGTTTCTTACCTAACATAACAGCGGCACCATAGACAGCCAACAGATTGCTGACATTGAACTTGCCAATGAACTGTACGCCGACCTCACGACCATCAATCTCTAAGTACATGCCTTCGAAATGGCACTCAATGATACGTGCGCGGAAATCGGCCATCGAACGGGTGGAGTAAGTCTTCACCTTCGCTTTACAGTTCTGTACCATGACAGCACCATTCTTGTCGTCGGCATTGGTAATGGCGAAAGCGTCCTTTGACAATCCGTCGAAGAATGCCTTCTTGGCATCACGATAGTTTTCGAATGTCTTGTGATAGTCCAGATGGTCGCGTGTCAGATTGGTAAACAGTCCGCCTGCAAACTTCAGTCCGCCAATACGCTTTTGGGCGATGGCATGGCTGGAGCACTCCATAAAGGCATATTCGCAACCAGCCTCTACCATTTGAGCCAACAGTTTGTTCAGCTCTATCGGATCTGGTGTGGTATGGTCGGCAGGAATAGCTTCTCCTTCGATATAGTTGCAGACCGTGGAGAGCAGGCCGCACTTATGTCCGAACTTGCGGAACATATTATATAATAAGGTGGCGATGGTCGTCTTACCATTGGTACCTGTCACGCCAACCAGTTTCAGTTTCAGTGAAGGCTCACCATAGAAGACGGTGGCAACCTTGCCAACGGCATCTTCCGTAGATTCTACGGCAATATAGGTAATGCCTGGCTCGCGTGTGTTGGGAAAATACTCACACAAGATAGCAGTAGCCCCTTGCTCAATGGCTTTAGGGATGAAGTTATGACCATCGGTTTGTGTGCCAGGGATGGCAACGAAGAGATGCCCCTTTTCTATGCGTCGCGAATCAATGTTCACGCCAGTGATGTCCACATCAGCATCTCCAAGGCTGTTAAGGACTTCTACATTCTTGAGCAATTCACTTAGTTTCATATACCTTAATTATTTATATTATTATTCATTATCAATTCTCTAACGTCAGAACGCATTCTGCACCATCGGTGATGGTCTTACCTGCGGGGAAGCTTTGGTGTTTTACCTTGCCACGACCTTGAACTTTGACTTTCAGACCACGTCTCTCCAACTGATAAACGGCATCACGCGCACCCATGCCAGTCACGTCGGGAGCCACTGTTAGGCTGTAGTTGTCTTTTCGCTGTGATTCACGTTTGTTGATACCCAACTTGTTAAGCACCGTGTTGGCTGCTCCGGCATTGCCACCTTTGACGTCAGGGATGGCAACAGAGTGCTCGTCGTGCGCGTCATCAACGCTCAACTTCAGGTAACATGCCAGGACACCTTCGGCAATATGATGGAAGACAACACGACTCATACCACCACCAGAGGCGGGAAGTCCCGATTTCTTGATACATACGATACACGTATAGCGAGGATTGTCGGCAGGGAAGTAGCCTGCAAACGACAGCCAATAGCGAGTAGTGCCTGAATGATAGCCGCCAAATTGGTCGGCCACCTGTGCCGTACCGGTCTTACCGGCCACTTTGAATAGCGGCGAACCAGCCTTACGGCCAAGTCCCTGACTGACCACATGCTCTAGAATGGTCTGCATGGTTTTAATGGCTTTAGGTTTGGCAATATGCTCCTTGATGACTTGTGGCGGATATTCTGCAATAGTTTCGCCATTCTTCATCACCTTCTTGACAAAACGCGGACGCATCATCTTACCGTTGTTGGCAATGGCATTATAGAATGTTACCGTATTGATCGGTGCTATTTGCGTTTCATAACCGATTGACATCCAAGGCAAAGCCGTCTTGCTCCAGTTGAGATACTGACCGCGCTTATTCTTCTCAGGCATACGGATACTGGGCGACAGATAGCCCACCAATGGCAACTTCAGGTCCTCGTGGATACCTATGCGATACAGACCTTTGACATAGCGTTCCGGTTCTTTGCCATAGTATTTGTCTATAATATGACTTACGCCGATGTTGGAGCTGACCTCCAACGCACGTGCCATATTTATGTCACCATAACCACCGCGACGCCAGTTGTGGTCCTTCATGGGTCGACCATGCATCATTTCCACGCCGCAACCCGTGTGGATAACATAGCTGGTGTCAACGATTCCATCATCGAGAGCTACCAAGAATGAGGCAACCTTGAATACAGAACCAGGCTCGCATCGATAACTAATAGCCGAGTTGACACCTTCTATATACTGACCTTCATCATTCCTAATCATGTTGACAATAGCCTTTACGTCACCTGTTGCTACCTCCATCAGGATGGCCACGCCCATTTCACCATTTACCTGCGGACTCTTCAACATGTCGAGCAAAGAACGTTCGGCCAAGTCCTGCATATTGACATCAATCGTGGTGACTATGTCACATCCGTCAACAGGCAGTGTGACGGGGATGTTCATATATTTGTTTAGTATCTTGCGGCGTCCCGTGATACCCGGTGTGCCACGTAGCAAACTGTCGTATGAGAGCTCGAGACCGTAGTAGGCCGAGTCCTTGGCACCAAACATACCACCAACGGTACGTAATGCCAATGAACCAAACGGACGACGACGGGCATTGAACTCCTCAATGTGGAAGCCACTCTTGTATTTGGGCATGTTGAAGAATGGCAACTGGCTGACCTCGGTATATGTGTTGTAATCAATGCGCTTGGGCCAGATGGGCCAATGACGGGCACCTACCGAACCGTTTTTGTTTACCTTTTGCTTACCTGTCTCCAGCCATACTTTAAACTCGTGAGCAGTAATGGTGGGGAATATCTTGCTCAGTCCTTCGCAAACGCTGTCGACCTTGTCCTGCCATAACGAGTCACCATCAACGAAAGCAGCGGCCTGGAAATCCATGAAGATTTTATATTCTGGTATGGAGGTGGCCATCAGCTGCCCATCGCAACTCAGGATGTTGCCTCGTGTGGGCTTCACGCTCACTGAGTCGCGCTTCAGGCGGTCGGCAACCTCCGTCCAATACTGTTTCTTGGCAGTCATGATATAGAAGGCCTTGCCGATGATGGCAATTCCGATGAGCGTCAGCACTACAGCAATTATCATGTAGCGCGGCATAACCTGATCATTACTGAACTTACTCATTCCGGTACTTCTATAATATATGGGGGCTGGTCTGCCTGATGAAGCAGGGAGTCCTTATTTTGTTTCACTATTTCAAGACCGTGACTCTCCCGACTCTTGGCCGCCAGTGTGCTGCTGGCCGAGAGAGCTTTGAACTTGGCATCGCGTAATCGCTCTTCCAACTTGTCGATCTTGATCATGTCTTGTTGACACTGATAGCGGAAGGCTACATAGACAAGACTAAATGCCACAATCATGATACACAGCCATATCTGCGAGCG
>JAEEGL014539345.1_pt1 | contig 11244 bp, 7 predicted proteins | sample 9134231 | NCBI WGS metagenome assembly JAEEGL01 (sample SAMN16246548, study PRJNA631951) | gut metagenome | biome: gut microbiome; feature: rumen; material: fiber-attached | host: Bos | place: Iran: Karaj | collected 2018-10
AAGAAAAGCAAAGGGCGAGATCGAGCAGATCGGATTTTCTTATCCCGGAAATTCCGATATGTTTGTCGAACTCTTAAACGCATATGACTGGGAGTTTTGTCAGATCCAGTACAAATATCTGGATGAGAATTCCCAGGCCGGAGTTACCGGATTAAAAGCTGCTGCGGCAAAGGGAATTCCCGTTGTTATCATGGAACCTCTCCGCGGAGGAAGACTCGTGAACAATCTTCCCAAGGAGGCTATAGAAGCCTTCAAGAAATATCCCATTCAGCGCACACCTGCAGAGTGGGGCCTTCGCTGGCTTTGGGAGCAGCCTGAAGTTACCTGCGTTCTGTCGGGAATGAATTCCACCGAAATGGTAGAGGAAAACTGTAGGATCGCATCCGACGTAAAGGACCACGAACTTACGGAAAAAGACAGGGAGCTTTATACCACTGTCATAAATGCCATTGAGTCAAAAATGAAGGTGGGATGCACGGGCTGCAGGTATTGTATGCCCTGCCCGAAAAATGTTGATATCCCCGGAGTGTTTGCCGCATATAACAGAAGGGCATCCGATGGTTATGCAAACTCACTCAGGGAATACTATATGTGTACTGCACTCAGAAAGGACTATACCGGTCCGGCAAATTGCGTAGAGTGCGGAAAATGCGAGCAGCATTGTCCACAGCACATCGAGATCCGAAAAGAACTTAAAAATGCAAAAAAAGCGCTGGAGGATCCCATATATCTTATTGCGAAAAAGTTCGGACCACTCTTTATGAAGTACTAAGTTTGTTTGAGGTGGCAGATGAGTAGAAACACTATTGCTGTATGTATCGTAAAAATGGATGAAGATGTTCAGACCGAATCCATAAAGGCTATCACCAAAAGAGCCGAGGAGAGAGGCCTGAATGTCGAGATATATAATTCTTTCGTTGAACTGGTAAACAAGGATCTTTACGACAAAGGTGAGGAAAGTATCTTTGAGTTGATGGATTACAGGCATCTTTCGGGAATTATTTACTTCCCGGAAAAAATCAAGAATTCCAGGATAAACGAAAACATTGTCAAATACGGAAAGGAGCATAACCTTCCCGTGGTGGCCATCGACAGGAAGGTGCCGGAATGTATCAGCATCACGTATGATTATTCCCGTGCCTTTGAGGAAATAGTTGAGCATCTTATTTCGGTCCATGATTGTAAGACCTTTTATATGATGGCCGGTATGCAGAACAATGCGTTTTCGGATGAAAGAATTGCTGCGGCCAGGAGGGTGATCGAAAGATACGGATTGTCCCTTCCCGATGAAAATATCGGATACGGAGATTTTTGGGACGTACCCTGTCGAAAGATCATTACGGATTATCTGGAGAGCGGACGTGATCTGCCTGATGCATTCATAGCGGCCAATGATACAATGGCCATGGTCATCTGTGATGAACTCAATAAAAGGGGCATTAATGTGCCTGAGGATGTCATCGTCACGGGATTTGACGGAATAGAAGCGGAAAAATATGCCATCCCCAGACTCACTACGGCCGAGACGGATCTTGAACGAAGCGGTTTTATGGCGGTGGATGCGATCCTTTCATACAACAGTACTCACAAAGTAATGATGAATCACTGTGTTGTTCCCTTCCATACCAGGTATTCACAATCCTGCGGCTGTGTGCCCAAATCCTTCGGAAGTGTGAATTTCATGCTTCAGACTCTTCATAATGATCTGAGCGAAATGTATTTTTTCGGAAATATGATGACCGCCATGCTGTCCAGGATGTCGGATAAAAACACTCTTGTTGATATGATAAAAGAGGCGGAACGTTTCCGAACCTATCTGGACGAATATGATGATATGTATCTTTGCATCAGGCGGGATATTGCAGAGATAGATGAAAGCATTTCGGAAAATATGATCATTCCCGAGGGCATGAAAAAAAGTGCGGACAAGGCGTCTGACAGGCAGATGGTTCTTCTTTGGGAAAACCGTGTGTACGTTAAATCAAAATATCCAATGGTATGCTTTACCATGAGGGAACTTTTGCCCGGACGCAGCGAGATAATGGACGAAAAGAGAAATATGATCTTTTTGCCGCTTCATATCAGGCAGAAAGTATTCGGATATCTCGCTGCGAGTGTAAAACCAACCAAATTTAATTATAAATATTACAAGCTTTCATATTTTTCGAGGAATCTTTCCCAGGCGCTTTCGGATGTGATTCAGACCCTCAAACTAAAAGAAGTAAACGAAAAACTTCTGGGTATGAACAACAAGCTGGAAGAGCTTTATGTTACGGATTATCTCACGGGAATAAATAACCGTCGGGGATTCTTTAAAAGTATCGATGAGAGGCTTTCCGGAAGAAGACCGGGTGGATTAATGCTTGCATCCGTTGACCTTAACGGACTTAAGACCATCAATGATAAGCACGGACACCACGAGGGAGACAGGGCAATCTGTGCCATAGCGGATATCTTGAAATCCATGAAGGATGAAAACAGTATATGTGCAAGATTCGGCGGAGATGAATTTGCATTCTGTACATTTCTTGATGAGTATGATGAAAAAGCATCCGACAAGTTCAGAAGCGAGCTCACAAGACGTGTGGAAGAAGTGGACAGGTCGGGAAATATGGGATTTTATTTCAGCGCAAGCAGCGGAGCTGTTACCGTTCGCGGTGAAGAAACCGGTGACATGGACAGAATCTTTAAACTTGCGGATGAAAAGATGTATGAAGACAAGGTGGCTTTCCACCTTGCGCATAAAGAATTCGACAGAAGAAAGGCCGGTGCAAAGTAAATGGGAAACGTAATAGGAGATATAGCATTTTCGGCTGCGGATATTCTGATCCCCGCAGATGCCGATATGCAGAAATGGGCGGTTGTGGCATGTGACCAGTTTACCTCGGAACCCGAGTACTGGGAGGATGCAAAAAAGATTGCCGGAGATTCGCCCTCCGCACTGAATCTTATTCTTCCTGAAGTATATCTGGGGGAGAAAAACGTTGAGGACAGGATTAACGGCATAAATAAAAATATGGCCGGTTACCTTGAAAGCGGAGTATTTAAAACTCTTAAGGATTCCCTTATTTATGTTGAGAGGACTCAGTCCGACGGTTCCGTCAGATGCGGTATTGTGGGAAAGGTTGATCTGGAGGATTATGAGTTCAAGCCCGGAAACAACGCACTTATAAGAGCCACCGAGGGAACGGTCTTATCCCGCATACCTCCCAGGGTTAAGGTTAGGGGAAATGCAGGCATTGAGCTTCCCCATGTTATGCTCCTTATAGATGACCCCAAACTTTCCGTCATAGAACCTCTCTCAAAAGAGACGACAGACATGGAAAAGGTCTATGATTTTGATCTTATGAAAAACGGCGGACATATTAAGGGATTTCTTCTTACAGAAGAACAGAAAGGTGTGGTGGCAGCAGCACTAAACGGTCTAAAATCCCAAGAAGTTATCGATGAAAAGTACGGTATAAAGGGCGCTGCACCCCTGCTTTTTGCAGTGGGGGACGGCAACCATTCTCTGGCTACCGCAAAACAGTGTTACGAGAACGAAAAGAAGGTCACTCCCAAGGAGAATTGGGATAAGCTTCCTTCAAGATATGCACTGGTAGAGGTTGTGAACCTTCATGAGGATGCTCTTAAATTTGAGCCCATTCACAGAACTGTCTTTGATGTGGATGCGGAAGAAGTGATAAAAGGTTTTACAGAGTATTACCCCGGATCTGTCGATATAAGGATGGATAACATAACCGATGGTTATGATAAGTATTTAAAGGGAGATCTTGCTTCAAAGGTGGGCCCCGATACGCAGTATATCAGGTATTGCTTTGGGGAAGTCAGCGGACTGCTGGTAGTCCCTCATCCGGACAAGCAGCTTGCTGTGGGTACTTTGCAGGAATTTCTGGATAAGTATCTCGAAGGCCGTAATAGTGAGATCGATTATATTCATGGTGATGAGACCTGCGAGCAGCTGGGAAGAAGACCGGGAAATATTTCATTCCTACTTCCGGCAATGGGAAAGGAACAACTTTTCAAGACTGTCATGGCAGACGGAGTTTTACCCAGAAAGACTTTCTCCATGGGACACGCATGGGATAAGAGATACTATATTGAGGCCAGAAAGATAAAGTAATATAATTATAGAGCAACTGATTGTATGTGGAGGGAAATTTATGGTTAATGATTTGAGCGATGTACTGAATATTGAACTCGGACTGGAATACTGCGGAGGAATGGAAGATCTTCTGGAGGATATGCTCAGAGATTATTATGACGGATCTAAGGTAGATGAATTGGAAGAGTTCTATGCTGCCGAAAACTGGGCGGATTACAGAGTGTCAATCCACGGAGTAAAGAGTACAACTCTTATGATCGGCGGAGAGGATCTTTCTGCAAAGGCTAAAGAGCTTGAACTGGCTGCAGCCGATGGAAATGCAGAATTTATCAAGGCAAATCATGAAAAGGTACTGACCCAGTACAAGGAATTACTGAGCAGAATAAAAGACGTGATCGGATAATTAAATGGGTACTTTAATCAATACCGGCCTGGTGGTATTTGGTGTGCTGGGACTTGCGATAGGTATCAGCCACTACAGGAGAGAGAAATACGTCGGTGGTATCCGATGGTTCATATTGTTCCTTGGTATATTCACTTTTGTATGGTGCGCAAGCTACGGCGCCATGGGATTTACCGAGAATCTTAAAATGGCCTATGTTTACAGAAACATAGGTCTGTTTGGCTTGTTGGGATTTATGTGTACGGAGGCTGTGCTGCTCCTCACCATAGTTGGATTAAGAAAGCCTCTTAAGATACTATGCGCATCATTATATATGATCGGGGCTTTATCGGATCTTATCATTTTTGGACAGCCCGACACAAACTTCTATATCAGAACGGGAGACAGAACTTCTTACTATTCAATCCCTTGTTTTCAGAGAGAATACCATTATGTTTTCCTGGGAATATTTTTCGTTAGCTTTATTCTGATGGATATTTTTTGGTTTGTAAAAAAGAAACCCAAGAGAGAACTTGCATTCCAGATAGAGGCAACTATAGGTAACCTGATCCTTGCGCTTATGGCTATACCTGATACGGTCTTGCCGACGATAATGGAGACGTCCGTTCCCACATCGGGTATCGGAGGCTTTCTGTGCCTTTTCATTATCTGGAGGGCAGCTAACGAGACAAATACATTTAATATCACTATCAAAAACCTGGGAACATATATCTATGAGACCGTTAACACTGCTATTGTGCTTTTTGATCAGTACGGAAAGCTTGAGATGGCAAACAACTATGCTACGGATCTACTGGGAGAATGTGTTGTTAAAGGCTGCACCATAGAGGATATATTTGAACTGGGAAACAATACAATAACCGATGGTGAGATTCCATCCAAAACATTCAGGGCAACCACCAAGGCGGGGCATATCACCTGCGAGATCGATGCCACCACGGTTATGGATCGCTACAAAGAAGTATACTGTGTGATCTATGTCATTCACGACATGACGGAAACGGAAAAACTCATCCGGGAGGCAAATGAAGCAAACCGCGCAAAGAGTGATTTCCTCGCAAATATGTCCCACGAGATCAGAACTCCTATAAATGCCATCCTTGGTCTTAACGAGATCATCATGAAGGAGACGGAGGAAGAGGCTGTATTGGATTATTCTTCACAGATCGTGAGTGCCGGCCGTTCGCTTCTCAGCATAGTTAACGATGTGCTGGATCTTTCAAGGATCGAATCCGGAAAGATAGAGATCACCCCTCAGCCATATAAGTTGAGGGATCTGGTAAATGAATGTTATAACCTGATCTCCATTAAGGCATATGATAAGAGCCTTGATCTTAAGATCGATATCGATGAGACTCTGCCTTCGGGTTACATCGGAGACGGTACCAGAATACGTCAGGTAATGGTAAATCTGCTCAGCAACGCAGTTAAATATACCCCCAAGGGAACGGTCAGGATGAAGATCACGGGTTACACAAAAGACTCCATCTTTTATCTGAAGACCGCTGTTATCGATACCGGAATCGGAATCAGAAATGAGGATATAGCCGGGCTGTTTGAAAGCTTCAAGCGCATTGATGAAGTAAGGAACAGGCGGGTTGAGGGAACGGGACTCGGCCTTTCCATCAGTAAAAGCCTTGTGGATATGATGGATGGTGAACTCTCCGTAACCAGTGTTTATGGAGAAGGCTCAACATTTACTTTTGTTATCCCTCAGCAGATAGAGGACATGACTCCCATCGGACGTTATGATCCCAGAGTGATCGGCAACAGGCAGATGTCCCATGTCAGCTCCTTTGAAGCCCCTGATGCCCGTATACTTGTGGTGGATGACGTTGATACAAACCTTGTTGTATTCTGCGGACTGCTTAAAAAGACAAAGATCAAGATCGATATGGCTTCCGATGGCTTTGAAGCCATCAGGCTTGCCGAGAAAACGAGATACGATATCATTTTCATGGATCACATGATGCCAGAGATGGACGGCGTGGAAACCATGAGAAGGATCAAAGCCGATAAGATAGGCGCCAACCGGAAGACACCCGTGGTTATGCTGACGGCAAATGCTATTTATGGTGTTAAGGAAGAGTATCTCAAACAGGGCTTTGACGATTACATCAGTAAGCCTCTCCGCGGAGAAGTGCTGGAAGAAATGGTGCGCAAGTATCTTGAAAAGAGCACCAGTAAGAATCTTCTGAAGGTATATACCGGAGAGGAAAAACTTAATGCGGGCCCCGATGTATATTCCGGACTGGATATCTACAACGGAACCGATGGTTACCTGAAGGAAAAGAGAAACGAATCAAGTATACAGAAGTTCGAAGATCTTCTTGCTGTTCCCGACGAGAGCAGATCGGAAGAGGAATCAGAGGATATAAAGAAGATACGGGCGGATTTCGGAGATCTGCTTGATATTGATACCGCCCTTATGTACAGCGGAAACGATCCGGAACTCTTCATGGAAATCGTAAAATCATATCGTAAGAACGACCTTACGGAAAAACTGGAACGTTTTTACGATCAGGAGGATTACGAAAACTACAGGATCAAGGTTCATTCCCTTAAGAGTTCTTCCCTTAATATCGGAGCCATAAATATGTCAAAGCTGGCTACGGAGATGGATGCCGCCATCAAAAAAGGAGATACTCATTATGTTATTTTGAATAATGAGAATCTTATGAACGAGTACAAAAAGATCATCGGCGGACTCTCTGAAAGACTGGGGGCCGCGGATGAAACTTGAGATCATAGCCAGGATGGAAAGCCCGCTCAAAGAAAAATTCGGAATTCCCAGACAAAGCGGACTGGCTGAAAATCTGGAGGGCAGGATAGTATTTGAGGGACCATACGCTGACGAGAGAGCTGTTTACGGACTTGACGGATTTGATTATATCTGGATAATCTGGGGCTTTGAGGGGACCGGAGAGCAGTTCAGACCACAGGTCAGACCGCCGAGACTTGGCGGAAACGAGTATATGGGAGTATTTGCCACCAGATCACCCTTCAGGCCCAATCCCATCGGACTTTCCTGCGTTAAACTTGAGAGGATTGAGATCACAGCCGAAGGAAAACCGATTCTGAATGTGACCGGTTCGGATCTTCGGGACGGAACACCTATCTACGATATAAAGCCATATCTTCCATATGTGGAATCACACGAGGGGGCACGGGGCGGTTTTACGGATGAGGTTAAAAACTACGGGCTGGAAGTAAGATTTGGGGAAAACAGCGGAGTAGATAAGAACCTCGGAGAAACTTGCGGAGTGAAACTGCCGGATGATATGTCCGAAAAAGATATAGAGGCGGTGACAGAACTTCTTTCCCAGGATCCAAGGCCCGCATATCACGATGATCCCCAAAGGATCTACGGGATGAAATACCGGGAACATGATGTGAGATTCCGGGTTGCGGACGGGATCGTTACGGTTGTTGAAATAGTATAGTAATGAACAGGACAGGGACAATTCTTTGCGGCGCGAATGCGCATCGTAAAGATTGCCCCTGTTTTTTTATTCCATTAATCTGCACAAAAAGAATATGTAAACTTGTGCAAAACTTACAGTTGAAACCTTGCGAGGAAACGTGCTAATATGATTTATGCAATCGATTGCGCAGATTTGCGCAACTTGTTGCAACACTAGTAAACAAGCGAGTTTCAGGTAAATGGATAATATTAACAAGGAACCGTCTAAAGAAAACCTAACAATTCACGATGTGGCAAAGGCTCTGGGAGTATCGGCCAGCACTGTATCCCGCGCTATCTCAGGAAAAGGAAGGATAGGCGAGGAGACCAGGCAAAGGGTTCTTCAGTATATAGATGAAAAATCCTTTTATCCCAACGCTTCGGCCAGGAGTCTTGCGCAATCAAAGACGTACAACATAGCCATCATCATGCCCGAGGTTAAGGACTTGGTGGATATGCCTTTTTTCCATACCTGTATGCACGGGGCGGAGGAAGTTGCGCAGGTCAATGACTATGATCTGCTTATAGTTACCACAGACGGAACCAATGTTAAACCCCTTGAAAGAATGGTGAACAACCGTAAGGTTGACGGTATGATCCTTACCAGACTGTACAAGGATGATGCGTTTGTGGATTACCTGAAGTCCACAGGTATCCCCTTTGTGGCTATCGGAAACAGTGATGATAAAGAGATCTACACCGTGGATCACGACAACTATGGAGGCTGCCGGGAGCTGGTGGGACTGCTTCTTTCCAAGGGAATAAAGAAAGTTGCATACCTGGGCGGCGGAATGGATCAGACCGTTAATATCAAGCGCTTTGAAGGGTATTGCGACGGACTTGAAGAGTCGGGAAAACAGGTGGACAACAGTATCGTTTATACGGATCTGGCATCGAAGGTACAGGTGAGCAAAGCGGTGGAAGAACTGCTTAAAACCGATACGGACTGTATTCTGTGTCAGGATGATTACATCTGTGACGAGGTTGTTCATTATCTTGCGGAAAAGGGCGTGAAGATACCGGGAAAGATGAAAGTTGCATCCTGCCATCACAGTAAGCTTCTGGACAATTATCCCGTAACCATCACATCTCTTAAGTTTGACACTATGGAGATCGGCCGCAAGGCTTGCCAGATGGTGCTGAGCATCATAAACGGGGAAAAGGTAGACAGGAATACGCTTCTTGATTATGAGATCAACTTAAAAGAGAGTACAAAGAGCGGAAATAAATAATACTTTATCCTAACGAATGAAAGGAAATTGTTTGAATTGTTGGTGTATATTCCAATAATAAGACTTCGAAAAACGGTTTCTTAGATTTAAAATTTGTGCACATTACACAAAATATTAACTCAATCTTATGTAATTTGTTTGATTGACATATCTTTTTTCAGTTGGTAATCTTATAACGTAGACAATCGGTTGCGCAAGCTGAGCAAATCGTTGCGCATCCGTTTGAATAACACAGTAGTAAAAATGCACTTAATGTGTAAGGAGGAAAAAACTTATGAAAAAGAAATTAGTTGCAGCTCTTATGACTGCGGCAATGGTAGTTTCTCTTGCAGCTTGTGGAAATGCAGGCGATACCACCACAACAACTACTGACAACACCACCACAGACACCACTACAGACACCACTACTACAACAGACACAACCACCACTGACACAACGAGCGAGAACGCTCCTTCAGGCGAAGTTGTTGGCGACAATACCGTTAAGGTATGGGTTGCAGATGCAGTAGTAGATTTCACCAGAAGCCAGATCGAGAACTTCAAGTCAGCAAACCCCGAGTATGCAGATTTTGATTTCCTTGTTGAGGCAGTAGGCGAAGGCGATGCAGCATCAAACATGATCACCGACGTTACCGCAGGCGCTGACATCTTCGGATTCGCTCAGGACCAGCTTGCAAGACTTGTTGCAGCAGGCGCTATCGAGGAGGTTGCTCCCGATAACGTTTCCGCACTTTCTACTCAGAATGATGCAGGTGCTGTAGCAGCAGCAAAGGTTGGCGATACCTTCTATGCATATCCTATGACATCCGACAACGGATACTTCCTCTACTATGATAAGAGTGTTATTTCCGATCCTTCTACTCTTGAAGGCATCATCGCAGATTGCGAAGCAGCAGGAAAGAACTTCTACATGGATCTTACCGGATGGTATCAGGTAGCATTCTTCTTCGGAACAGGATGCCAGATGACTTATGACAGTGACGATTCCGGAAACTTCACAGCAGCAAACGTTGACTACGATTCCGATAAGGGTCTTGTAGCTCTTAAGGAAATGATCGAGCTCGCTTCTTCATCTGCATTCCAGCCCGGATCAGGTGCAGGTACCGCAGTTGATTACGCAGCTATCGTAGACGGAACCTGGGACGCAGCTACCGTTAAGGATTTCCTTGGCGACAATTACGCTTGCGCTAAGCTTCCTACCTTCACCGGTTCTGACGGAAACACCTATCAGATGAGCGGATTCGGCGGATTCAAGCTCCTTGGCGTTAAGCCTCAGACTGATGAAGCAAAGCTTGCTTGCTGCGATGCACTTGCACTTTACCTCACCAGCGAGGACGTTCAGCTTGCAAGATACAACGAAGTAGGCTGGGGCCCTTCAAACATCAACGCACAGAATTCTGACGCTGTAAAGGCAGATGAAGCTCTTTCGGCACTTGCTGAGCAGCTTGCATTCACCATTCCTCAGGGTCAGTATCCCGGAGATTACTGGAGCCGTGCAGAGGCACTTGCAGGTGATGTTCAGGATGCATTCAAGACTGCAGACGATGCAACTCTTAAGGAAGCACTTGCTACCTTCCAGGCAGACCTTGAGTCTTACGCAAAGTAATCAGACTCACATCGGAAAAGCTTAAGCTTTTTCAAATACAAAAATTCATCCGGCAGGTAAATAAGCCTGCCGGATTCTGTTACGGCCACTAAAGCTTTAAAACGTCGGCTTTGGCTGCGGTAAGAGAAGCGCCCTCGGGCGGATGAAATATTTAGTAAATGAATGCTTGAAAACGCATACGAAGGTAAACGGAGGAAAAAAACATGGCAAAAGAAGGAAGCCGTAAGGCGAAGGTAAATCCCATCGCAGCTTTCTTTAAAGCACTCGGAAGCGACATAGTCGATATCGGAGTAACCTTTGCGAAGGGAGACTGGAAGACAAAAATCTCGTTTATCATTATGGGATTCGGACAACTGCTGAGAGGACAGTTCCTGAGAGGACTTATGTATCTCGCCGTGGAAGCCGGACTCCTGTTTTATATCATAAAGTTCGGAT
>JAEEGL016807512.1_pt1 | contig 11244 bp, 7 predicted proteins | sample 9134231 | NCBI WGS metagenome assembly JAEEGL01 (sample SAMN16246548, study PRJNA631951) | gut metagenome | biome: gut microbiome; feature: rumen; material: fiber-attached | host: Bos | place: Iran: Karaj | collected 2018-10
CGAGGACAAGCTCTGGATGCAGAAGATCGTTTTCTAACCAGCCGATCCGCTCCTGCGAAGCAATTATACTGGGTCATCAAAACTCGAATGAAAGGAAGACAGCTAAGAAGAAAGAAGATAACTGGCTCTATAGTCTAAAAATGGACCCATTTTAAAAAAGTGCAGTCAAAAGTGCAGTCAAACCTCTATCAAACCCCATTTTTGCGAAACAGAAAATGAAAAAAGTCCCTAATTTAGGGACTTTTTGGCCTCCCCGGCGGGATTCGAACCCACGGCCTTCCGCTTAGGAGGATGCCCTTTCAGAGCGTTCAATAAACCTAGACGGTGCCTCGGTTTTCTTGATTTTTCCAGTAATTTAGGGAAAAATCAGCAATGTGTACTATGCACATTCAAAGCACTCTTCAGTAGTTAACTCAAGCAAAGTTCAGTCAAAATGCAGTCAGAAGTACGGTCATTCTTTCACGCCTTTCTCTCACTTTCATTCGGCATGATGTACATACATGACGGCTGCGCGTCGTCGACTCGGGCCATTCATCCCTCACTGTCGACATTATTCATGGGCATTATTTATATGATCTGCATTCGGTATACTTGATGCCTCTGCTCTGTTCCAGTCATAAAGCAATCTCGATTTAACAACAGAACAGGACCCGCCGACAAAAAGTATCGACGGGCCCCATTCTTATCCCCAGCTTTTTTCAGAAAAAAGGCTGAAACGCGATGGCTGAGTAGTACAGTTTCAAAACTGAGGCAGGCTGATCTTCAGTGAGCAGAGAAGGTGCTTTCACGTAGTTGTTCTGGAGAAAGCAACACAAACGGGACTGCCCGTTTTTGCCCGCAGGATGGGCTCACCCAGGATGCAGGCAGCTTCATCGACGGGGATCTCATAAATGGTATCGCTCAGCTCGTTGGCCACAATCAACGATTGGCCGTCTGGGCCGATGCAAATAAAACGGGGCTGCCGACCTCCGGAAGGGATGGAGTCCATTAATGTCAAGAAACCATCCTGCTCACTCACCTGAAAAACGGATATTCTATCCTGCTTTCTGTCAGAAGTGAACAGTATCTTTCCAGAGGGCAGGATAGCTATACCGCTGGCCCAGCCTTCTGCCACCTGATCAGGGAACAGTGTGGACACGATACGGACGGGCGTCAGTTTTCCGCTCGAAAACGCATACTGGGTCACGGAATAATCCTTTTCGTTGACTCCGTAACAAACGGCACCGGTGGGATCAAACACGCAATGCCTGGGTTCAGCGATGGTCCTGGCACGCACCGTGTCCATCAACTGCAGCGTCCCCGCGGCATGATCGATCTTGAACACATCCACCTGGCCGAGGCCCTGAGCTCTTCCCTGGGCAGATACGATCAGGTAGTTTCCCGTTACATCCGGCTGGACCTGATGAGGGTGAGACACATAACCCGGTCCGCCGTTGCCGGCGATAAAATACTGATGTACCGGCGCAGACGTGCGGCCATCTGCTAATCGCTGCAGGACGCTCACACTGCCTGTCTGGAGGTTGGCCACAAAGAGCCAGCGGTTGCTCACATCCGCACACACATGAACCGGATTGGTCCCGCCGGTGGTTTCCGTTCCTAAATATGAGATGGTCCCGTCGGGCTGAATGGCATAGGAGCTGATTTCGCTGCAATCTCCATGGACGGCATACAGATACTTTTCGGTTCTATCCCGACACAGATAAGAGGGGTTGATCTGTTCCGCCACCTGACGCAGTTCCCATGCCCCATTGTCAAGAACGGAATATACAGCGATCCCTTTTCCACGTCCACCGCGGGCTGCGGTGGTTCTGGAGCCGATATACACGGTACGCATTTAGACCTCCGCAGGAGCAGTCTTTGCTTTTTTATTGATCACAAGGATCTGATAGGCAAAGCAGGCAGCAATAAGAACATAGGCGGGGATATCCAATGCGGAATACGGCAGGAAGATCAACACATCCGCCGCCAGCATGATCAACCGCACGTACAAAGGGATCTTATGTCCGTTGATATATCCACCGATGAGCACAGCTATCGTCAGGACGACCACCGTGCAACGCAGGATGCCAAGGACGATAGCGATGGGCGTTCCCTGCAGCAGGATGGAGGGATCGAAAACGAACATGAACGGGACAATGAATCCGGCGATACCCAACTTGGTTGCCACACAGGCAGTCTTGATGGGCTTAGCTTTTGCAATACCAGCAGCCACGAAGGCGGTCAACGCCACAGGCGGCGTGATGTTGGAGATCAGACCGAAATAGAAAGCGAAGAAATGAGCCGCGATCGGCATGATGCCAGCCTTGATGAGCGGCGGCGCACACAGGGAAGCCACGATCACGTAGCACGCCACGGTGGGCAGCGCCATACCCATGATCAGGGAGGCGACGGCGGACAACAGCAGCATGATAGCGATCCTCCCGCCGGAAACGGAAACCATCAAGCTGGTCAGCTTGACTGCCAGACCGCTCCTGTCCACCACGCAGAGGATGATGCCGGCACAAGCACAGGCAACAGCGATATTGGACGCGTTCCGGGCGCCGTCCACGATTGCATCCAGGAAGGACTGAAGGGGGAACCGCTTGCGGCGAACCACGTTCACCACCACCTCGCTGACGAGGAGGACTACGGTGGCCCAGAATCCTGCGGAACCGGGGCCCATATTAAAGAAGCAAAGCAGGGCGATGAGCGTTCCGATGGATAGAAGAAGATACCATTTTTCCTTCAGGATGGGCTTGAGATCAGGTATATCCTCCTTGGCCATGCCGGACAGATTCAACCGCTGTGCCTCAACATCCACAGAAAGGAAGCAGGCTACATAATAAAGGATGGCGGCCGGGAAAGCACAAAGGATGAGCGTTGTGTAGCTCAAATTCAGATTCTCCGCCATGATGAATGCAGACGCACCCATGATGGGAGGCATTATCTGCCCGCCAATGCTGGCAGTTGCCTCTACGGCACCGGCAAATTCGCTGGAATATCCGCTTTTTTTCATCATCGGGATGGTAAAGGTGCCGGTGGTCGCAGCGTTCGCCGGACCCGCGCCGGAGACCATACCGAAGAGAGCGCTGGACAAAACGGAAACCTTGGCGATGCCGCCCCGGAATCGACCAAAGGCCTTTTCCGCTAGGACCATCATCAGATCTCCGCCGCCGAAGGCGACCATTATGCCGCCATAGATCATCAGGGGGAATATCTCTTTGGCACTGGTGGCAAGAGCTGTGCCGAACACGCCCTGCACGGTGAGGTATGTCGAGCTGAGAAGACGGTTGAGCGGGATGCCGTTATGCTTCAGAAGCCCGGGCATCCAGGGACCCACAAAGGCATAAACCAGGAACACGATGGCCACGATTGCCATTGAGTTGCCGATGGAGGATCGTACCGCCAGCAGGATCCCGACGATGAACAGGATGGCCAGGATAGTGTCAGACGGGGACAGCGTGGTCGTCAGCTTAGCTGAAATGAACCCTTTCGTCAGCAGAATCCTGACATTGCACACGATCCCGAGCACAATGATCAGGATGGCAATGACATCGTTCAACGTAAAACGAGGGCTCTTCGAACGGATCATTTGGGCGAGCCCGACGATGGCCATGGCGAACGCCAGATGCACCGCCATCTGCATGAATCCCGTCAAGGGGAGGGTGGCCGTCGTGTATTCATGGAACAGTGCCATGGCGCAGGCGACGATCAATAGGATGGGCTTAAGCTTTTGCCGAAAGTTTTTTTCTTGGATGGTGTTTTCCATGGTCTACGCTCCTCTATTTTGCACGGAAGGAAACAAAATCGGCAGGCAGAGAACGACTGCCTGCCGAAAAGAGGTCTTACAGAACTCCGATTTCCTTGAAGTACTTGACAGCGCCGGGATGCAGATTGTAGCTGGTGAACTCCACGGTGTGTTCCGGCGTGCAGAACGCGCAGCCGGCATAGGCGGCAACGAGCTCTTCGGGATTGCCATACAGAGCTTTGCACATATTGTACACCACTTCCTCGGAAACATTGCCGCTGACAAGAAGTTCACCGTAGAAGGCGGGCAGCTTGGTGGGCGTCGTGATGCTGGGGCAATTCAGCTTCTCGGGGTCCACGGTAGTCACCTTATAGTAGGGGTAATCGGTGACCAGTTTGTTGAGGAAATTGTCGTCCCAGGTCAGCACCCTGAAATCGGGATCGGACGCGGAGATCTGGGTGATCAAAGAGGAAGGAAGACCGCTGGCGATCATGTTCGCTTCCACCTTACCCTCGATAAACGCCTGGGTACCATCGCTCTGGCTCATATATTCAGCCGCAAAATCATCGGTGGTCAAGCCGAGAGTCTGGATGAGCGCCTTATTGAGAAGATACTGACCGGAGCCGGAAGCTCCCATCTGGATCTTCTTGCCCTTCAGGTCCGCCAGGCTGGTATAGGTGCTGTTGCCTTTCACGATAATCACCGAAGCATTCTCATTAAAGACGCCCATCGAATAGATCTTGGTGCTCTCCTTGGGGTTCTTCTCAAACACGACCACATAATCGGAACCGCTGGCCATAGCGAAATCAACTTCACCGTTTTCCAGCATACCGACGTTATCCTGAGAGTTAGATGCGCTCACGGACATCTCCATACCCTCCACATGAGAGTTGAAGACCTGAGCCATGGCGGTGCCGCTGTTGTAATAACTGCCACCCATGGAGCCGGTTGGCAGGGTAAACACCAGCTTGGTGGGTGCTACTTCCGCCTTCGTGTCTGCGGGCTTTGTTTCCGTCTCGGTTTTCTGGCATGCGACTACGGAGAAAATGAACAGGATGCCTAACAGCAGTGCGACGATCTTTTTCATTGGTTTATCCTCTCCTCTGATAATGTGTTTGCAAGAAGCTGAAGGTCATGAAGCCGCTCCTTGTATGCACACATAGTATCATCGGTAAAATGAAATGTAAAATTCATTAATTTAGTGAAAAAACATAACTTCTGGTTATTTCACACTCGCTGACGAAACATGACTTTCCAGATGCCTTACATATTATATATCCGAAGAAACAAGAAATGAAACTGGGCTTTCCACCTTCATCATAATAATGAGTTATCAAACAAAATAAAAAAGAACGATTTTACCTTATGTCTGCTTACTGATATGATGAGTATGGAAAAAGCATTTGTCGAAAGGAGCATATCTATATGAATCCCACCTATTCGGCGCCAGGATCCTTTCGCTTGGACTCTTGGGCAGGCACCGAGCAGTATGGTCCCGTGCAGCTTTCCTCCTGTGACTTTCGCGACGGTCAACAATCGTTAATCGCCACCAGAATGCGTACGGAAGACATGCTTCCTATTCTTCCCCAGATGGATGCATTCGGCTTCTCCTGCATCGAGATGTGGGGCGGCGCCACCTTCGACGCCTGCATCCGCTTTTTGCAGGAAGATCCGTGGGACAGGCTCAGGGCTTTCAAACAATGCTGCCCTCGCACGCCCTTGCGTATGCTGCTTCGGGGACAGAATCTGCTTGGATACACGCCCTATCCAGACGATATCGTGGAAAAGTTCGTCACCAAAGCCGCCCAGACCGGCATCGATATCTTCCTTATTTTTGACGGTCTCAACGACATCCGCAACTGCCGGGCCGCCGCGCAGGCCGCGTTGAAAGCCGGAAAGCGCGTAGAAGGAAACATCCAGTTTACTTCCAGCCCCGTACACTCCATCGACTCCTTCGTCAGGACAGCGCAGGAATATGTGGACATCGGTGCTACGGCGGTTCACCTGGAGGATATGGGAGGAATGATCGATCCGCTCACGGCTCGGAACACGGTCGCGGCCGTCAAGGCGGCTGTCAACGTCCCCGTCCACTATCACTCCCACTGCACCGGCGGCATGACCGAGATCACCTATTGGGAAGTGATTCGAGCCGGAGCCGACGTGGTGGATGTGGATGTATCTTCCATGGCGTTGGGAACAAGCCACCCTGCGGCGGAGAGCATCATCGCCGTTCTTCGCGGAACGCCCCGCGACACGGGCCTCGACTATGGAAAGCTGGCTCCGATAGCCACCTACCTTAAGGGCGTACGCAAAAAGTACTCTCAGTTCGAATCGAAGCTGCAAGGGGTGGATATCAACGTGGTTCGCCATCAGATTCCCGGCGGGATGCGTTCCAACCTGGAATCTCAGCTTGCCCAGATGAATTCTCTGGATCGATTGGACGAAGTGTTGGAGGAAGTGGTCCATGTCCGCGCTGATTTGGGCTACCCCCCGTTGGGAACGCCTTTTTCCCAGATGTGCGGCGCTCAGGCCTCTATAAATGTGATCTCCGGCGAACGGTATAGGATGATCCCTAAGGAGATTCGGGCTTATATCAAAGGGCAATACGGAAAGGCGCCCGGACCGGTGAATCAGGATCTGGTCAAGAAAATACTGGGCGAAAACGAGCAGCCCATCACGTGCCGTCCGGCAGATCTGATCGAGCCGGGATACGAGCGGATAAAAGCGGAATGCGCGGACATTGCCCGTACGGAGGAGGACATCCTGACCTACGCCATGTTCCCACAGGTAGCCAGAAGCTTCCTGGAGAAAAAGTACGCCTGCTAAGGCTCAGACAGAAAGAGAAGGATGCGGAACGCCGCCCATCTCCTGAAGGATGGAAATGAACAGTTTGACCTGCTGAAGCTCCGCGAAAGCGGAACGATATAGCACATAGGTGTTTCGAAGCAGAAGGGTCCCGTCTTGAAGGGATAGCGGCATGATGTCCCCCACGAAGTTGTCCAGGCAGATGCTGGGGATGATTGTCCAACCTACACCCGCCTGAGCCATCTCCCGACAGGTGGAGATGTCATCGATCCAAAGACGATTGTTCGGCGCGATCTGGTTTTCGATCATCCACTGCTCGATTCGTCGTTCCTCGTCCGGATCGGTTCGATGGCCGATATACGTGGCTTCGGAGAGGGAGCTGTCCCGAAGCTCGTTGCTTCGGACCAGGCAGACCGGCTCCGAGGAGATGAGCAGAGAGGCATCATTCCACACGAAGTTGCCGCGAATGATGGCCAGGGAGAGCTTTCCCTCCAGCAGATACCGATACAGGTTTCGGCTGTGACCGGTGGTGATGCGGATGCCCACCATTGGATACCGCTCCTGGAAGGCGCGCAGGACGGCTGGCAGCCGGAATCGACTGTAGTTCAGGGAGGAGCCAACGTCCAAAGAGCCTCCCACCACGCCCTGGGAAAGATTGATCTCGTTTTTCATCTGCGACTGGATGTCCTGCAGCTTTTCGCAATAGCGAACGATGCTTTCCCCCACAGCCGTGAAGGTGACGCCCCGCTTGGATCGCAGGACGATCTGACATCCCAGTTCCTCCTCAATCCGGCGAATGCGCTTGGTCATGGCCGGCTGAGTCAAGAACTGTTGCTGAGCAACCTTGGTGATGTTTTTGATCCGATAAAGATCAATTAGGAACTGATAATCTTGGTCGTTCATAACCCCTCATCCATTCCATATGGTTATTATGAATTGTACCATGATCGAACCAAAAAATCAATTGTTGACAGGAGGCGTTACTATGTACATGAAAAAGTATCCCTGCGTCTATATGCGTGGCGGTACCAGCAAAGCGGTCATTTTCCACAAAAAGGACCTGCCGGCTGACGAGACTTTGTGGGACGATATCTTTCTCAAGGTAATGGGTACTCCAGATGTGAAGCAGATCGACGGCATGGGCGGCACCGTTTCCTCCACGAGCAAGATTGCCATAATCAATCCCTCCGATCGTCCTGACGCGGATGTGGACTATACCTTCCGACAGGTGGACATCGTCATCCCCAACGTGGACAAAAAGGCGAATTGCGGGAACATTTCCTCCGCGGTTGGTCCCTTCGCCATCGATGAAGGACTGGTGCCCGCCGTGGAGCCTGTCACAGTCGTCCGGGTTTTCAACACGAACACAAAAAAGCTGATCGAGGAGCATGTGCGTGTACAGGATGGACGGGCAATGGTCTATGGAAACTGCGAGATCCGCGGCGTGCCTGGGACCGGCTCACCCATCGACATGTTCTTTTTGAATCCTGCCGGGGCAGGCACAGGCAAGCTCCTTCCTACCGGAAAGGCAAAGGAAGTGCTGGACGTACCCGACTACGGTCCGATTGAAGTATCCATCGTGGACTGCTCCAATACGATCGTTTTTATTCGCGCAACGGATCTCGGCATCCGTGGTTCAGAGCTGGTAGAGTTGAACCAGAACAAGGATGTGATGGAGCACATCGAACGCATCCGCTGTCTCGCGGCGCAAAAATGCGGATTCGTCGAAAACTGGGAGGATGCGCGCACCAAGTCCACAAGCCTGCCGAAGGTCTCCATCATCAGCGCGCCACAGGATTATGTGGACATGGAGGGATGCTTCACCCCCGCGGACACCATGGACATTTGTGTGCGGGCGATCTCGGTAGGGTCTTTGCACAAGGCTTACCCCATAACCGTAACGATCGGCACCGGCGCAGCGGCACGTATGGAGGGGACCATCGTGAACGAACTGGTCAAACCGGATCCGAATGAACCGATTATTCGTTTGGGCCATGCCAGCGGCGTCACACCTGTGAATATCGTGATGGAAAACGGGATCCCCATCAAAGGCGGCGTGGTCCGCACGGCGCGGCGAATCATGGATGGATATGTTTACGTTCGAGAATAAGAGAAAGGGACCGATGCCATGATCACATTGCACGAAGGAAAGCATCTGCTGTTTACGGATGACCGGATCCAGCGGGCAGAGAATGTTTCCGCAGAGACGCTGCAAGCGGCTAAGGAAGCCACGCTTACCTATGGGATCCTCAAAGCCCATAACCGCAGCGGGAACATGGAGAATCTCGATATCCGATTTGACAGCATGGGCGTCTACGACAATACCTACGTAGGTATCCTGCAAACGGCTCGCGCCAGCGGGCTGAAGGAATTCCCCATCCCCTGTGTGTTCACCAACTGTCATAACTGTCTGTGTGCCGTGGGAGGTACGCTAAACGCTGATCTCCACAAGTATGCCGAATCCGCCTGTGTCAAGTATGGCGGTATCTACGTCCCGCCTCACGAAGCGGTCATCCATCAGTATATGCGGGAAATGATCGTCAACTCAGGCGAGATGTCCATCGTTTCTGACAGCCATACTCGATACGGCACCCAAGGCTCCCTTTCCATCGGTGAGGGCGGGCCGGAGCTGGTCAAGACTATGATTGGCAAGGGATATGCTCTCAAATACCCCAAGGTAATTGCGGTTTTGTTGAAAGGAAGCCCTAAGCCCTGGGTCGGCCCCCACGACATCGCTCTTTCGATCATCGGCAAAGTGTTCAAAAACAACTTTGTCAAAAATGCCGTTCTGGAATTCGTTGGATCGGGCGTCCATAGCCTTTCCATGGATTATCGAAACGGCATCGACACCATGACCACAGAATCGGCATGTCTCTCCTCTGTTTGGGTCACAGACGAAAAGACGGAGCGCTATTTTGAGATACACGGTCGCAAGGCGGGATATAAAAAGCTTCAGCCAGGCAACCCGGCGCTGTATGACGGCATGGTGGAGGTGGATCTGGACACGATCGTCCCTGTCATAGCTCTTCCCTTCCATCCCAGCAATGTTTATCCTCTTTCCGATGTGATTGCCGCGCCGAAGGACTTTATGGCCATCGTCGAAGACAATGCCAAGCGGGTGTTTGAAAACAACAGGAACATCGTTTGCGATATGCAAAGCAAGATCGTTGACGGGAAGATCCATGTGGATCAGGGCGTGGTCGCAGGATGTTGCTCCGGTTCCTTCGAAAACATCTATGCCATGAGTAAGATCGCTGAACACATAGATCGGGGCCTCGGGACTTTTGGATTGAATATTTACCCTGCCAGCCAACCGATCATGGTCGCTTTGAACCGAAGCGGCGCAAACACATCTTTAATGGAATACGGTGCCAGGATCAAGACCGCATTTTGCGGCCCCTGCTTCGGCGCCGGAGACACGCCGGCCAACAACGACTTCTCCATCCGCCACACCACGCGCAACTTCCCCAACCGGGAAGGCTCCAATCCCGCAACGGGACAGATTGCCAGCGTAGCACTCATGGATGCGCGCAGCATCGCCGCTACCGCGTTCAACGGCGGCGTTTTGACCAGTGCGGAGGATGTTTGGGCAGACTTCGAAGTCCCCGAATATACCTTCGACAGCAAGATCTACGATCGGACCGTATATAATGGATTCGGAAAAGCAAAGCCCGATGCTGAAATGATATATGGTCCCGACATTAAGGATTGGCCGGAAATGGCGCCGCTCACAGAAAACCTGCTGCTGAAAGTGGCCAGCGTGATACGGGACGAAGTGACCACCACCGATGAGCTGATCCCCTCGGGCGAGACGGCGTCCTACCGCTCAAATCCGGAGAAGATCTCCCAGTTCACGCTGATCCGAAAGGATCCTCAATATGTGGTTCGGGCAAAAGAAGTTCGGGAATACGAGCGGGCTCGAGTCGCTGGGGACAGAGATGCAGCTGCACCGTTCTATGCGCCGCTGCATGCCATCGGCATCGATACTTCGGTGGAGGAGCTCATCCGGACCACGGGGATTGGAAGCGTTTTGTATGCTAAACGACCCGGCGACGGATCCGCACGGGAATACGCTGCCAGCTGTCAAAAGGTACTGGGCGGCCTGGCCAACATTTGCATCGAGTACGCCACCAAGCGATATCGGTCCAACTGTGTGAACTGGGGCATCCTTCCATTCACCAATCCGGAGCCAGAGATCCAGTTGGAGCCGGGAGAGTATATCTATCTTCCAGGTATCCGAAAGGCTGTCGAAGAGGGCGTTTCCCGCTTTGAAGCTACGGTGATCTCCATCGACGGACAAATCCGATCCCTCCCCTTGTACCTCCCTGAGGTCACCGAGGCGGAAAAAAAGATCCTCCTTGCCGGCAGTCTGATCAATTCCTACAAGCTGTGATTATATGGTTTCATTTTCAAAAAGTGCAGTCAAAAGTGCAGTCAAACCACTATCAAGCCCAGTTTTTGTATGACCACAAATAGAAAAAAGCCCCTAATTTAGGGGCTTTTTTGGCCTCCCTGGCGGGATTCGAACCCACGACCTATCGCTTAGGAGAACTGCAACTACGCATGGCTCATAAAGCTAGACGGCGTCTGGATAAAACTCAAAAAGCCAGTAATTTAGGGAAAAATCGGCATTGTTTACTATGCTCATTCAAATCACTCTAAGATAGCATGCTCATGCAAAGTACAGTCAAAATGCAGTCAAAAGTGCAGTC
>JAEEGL010296697.1_pt1 | contig 11243 bp, 8 predicted proteins | sample 9134231 | NCBI WGS metagenome assembly JAEEGL01 (sample SAMN16246548, study PRJNA631951) | gut metagenome | biome: gut microbiome; feature: rumen; material: fiber-attached | host: Bos | place: Iran: Karaj | collected 2018-10
TTATTGTTAAATTATTTGCATTATTATATAAATATTTTTTTATTTCTTGTTTAATTAATATATTATTATCTACATTTGTTGAGAAATTATTATTATATTTTGTTTTAATATTTATTGTTGGTGAATTCATTGAATATATTTTTTCTGATATAGGATTCTTTTTATTTATTGCAGAATAATCATAACCTTCATTACTAAAGAAAAAATCTAATGTTTTTAAATCAATTGATTTTATTTGAAAATTTTCTTTAAATATTATAAAATAATGTATAAAATTTAACAAACGATTTCTTGGTCCAATTGGAATATTCATTTCTTTTAAATCTTCTTTATTTAAATCTAATAAATCATTAAAATCAATTTTGTTTAAATACAATTTTTCTAAATAAATATCTTGAATTCCTAAATTTTTAAAAACATATTGAATTAGCTTGTGATTATAATTATGTTTTTTTATATTATCAACATTAAAATCAGTATTTAATCTATTATTTATTTTATTTGGAGAAAATTGTATTTTGTTATTAAAATTATCTGAATGAGAATTATTGTGTGTATTAGTATTTATTGTTATTTTTGTTAAATTAGATTTTTTAGAAAAATCAGATTGTTCAATTGGATTTTCAAAACTTGTTAAATAATTAAGACTATTTTTAGAATTTTGAGATGGATAATAAGAAAATTTTTTTAATTGAGAATCTGGTATTTTTTTATTTATTTTTGTTTTTTCTATATCATAATTCTTTTTTTGATATAATTTCGTTTTTGAATATTGTTTTTCCATAAATTAAATTAATTAAATTTTGAAATTTATAAAAATATTAAATTTTTTTCATGAAAAAAATATAATAAAAAATAAATGAAACTAACAAAAAGATTAAATTCAGCAACAAAATTTAATAAAAAACCTTCTAATATTAACTTAAAACAATATTCAACAATTGAAGTAAGTAGAAATTTAACAAATGAAAATGATGATATAATAAATAAATTAAATAAAAAACCTTTTAAAAACAATAAAGATTCAAATAAAAAAGTTTGTTCATTAAAAATATTCAATTATTCAACTAAAAAACAAAATAGTTTTTATCAACAATTTAATTTTAATAATAATACAAAAGATATGAATAGTTTAAATCAATTTTCTACTACAACAACATTTGACGATAAAACATCATTTAATAAAACATTTAATATAACTAAAAATTTAAAAAATGAAAATGCAATATCATTTGAAGATAGACATTTAATAAAAGCAAAAATAAAGAAATATGGTCAATTTAGTCCATTATATAAAAATAATAAAAAAGATAATGAGACAGATACATATCCATTTTTATTAAATAAAGAAACGAATTTAAACTCAAGAAATAAATCTGAAAAAGTAAAATATAGTTTAAAAGAATTAATAAAATTAGACCCTTATCGTTTATTAAATGCTGGAGTAAAAGATCATATACAATTTTACATAAAAAAAGTAGAGAATTATAAACGTCCAAATATAGGAAATAATACAAAAACTTCTGAAGGACATTTTTTAAGAGTTTTAGAAAATAATACTTTATTATTAAAAAAAATAAAAGATAATACAGAAATGATAAAAAAATTAATGAAATATAAACATAATACAGATATGGAATTTGAATATATAATTAAATGGGAAGGAATATCTCATTTATGGAAAAAACATCTTTTTATAATTAATACTTTATTATCTAATTTTGATGAACATTTATGGTTTATTAATAAAAATGAATTTATTACTATGAATCAATTAGATGAATTTTTACATTTAATAATGAGAATTTCCTCTTCTAAAATTGATTATTCTTGTTTTGTTGAAGATGTTTTTTATCTTTTTTCATATAATAAAAAAACTACTAATATGAAAAAATTATATTCTACTTTTATAATTACTAATAATAATATGTTATATCATGATAAAATTACTTTTTTATGTAATATTTGGGAATATAATAAAAGTGGAGAAATTATAGTTAAAGATTTATTATATTATATAAAAAATAATTTGAAGATTAAATCTGATTATTCGAAAATTTTCTCTTATTTTAATCAAAATCATCATATTGATTATCATATTTTAAAAAATGATGTTTATAATATATTTATATCAGAGATGAAAGTTAGAACTTACTTCGAACGAAATTGTCAAATTAATTATGAAAAAGTAGAAAAAGAATTTGAAGATACTGTATATGAAAATTATGTAAATCAAATGAATTCTCTAGGTTATAATATGTCAAATCATGATGTCAAAATAAAATGTCCAAGAGACATTGAACATTTTGAACATATTCTTCAAATTATTGATGATAAAAATGAAATAAAACATAGTTTAAAGAAAATATTAAATGAATAAATATTGTTTACTCAATTAAATATTATATAAAAATACAACATCTTATTATTTTATAAATCATAATTTTTAAAAAATAATTACAATATACAATACAAAATTCTATTATTTCAAGCATTTTCCAATGTATGATTCATATTATTCTCGTTAGGAAGTCCACTGATAATTGTACTATTTCGTAACATTGAAAAAGAAATATATTTAACAGTATTTGATTTAATAAAACTTTGTTTATAATCAGAATTTCTTTTTTTAAAAAATTTAATTAAAATTTCATTTTGTTTTACAACTCTATTAAAAGTTTTATTAATTTTTCCTATTTCTTTTATTTCATTAAATGATAAATAATCAATTATTTTAACCCAAAGTGCTAATGTTAATCTACGAGACATATTTTTTTTATATTTATTATTAATTTCTTCAAAATCTATAAAATTACTTTCTGTTATTTTAGATGGACTATCTGTTATATTATCAGATTGAACTTCAATTATAATTTTTTTATTACATTGAGCACAACCCATTTATAAAATACTTTTATATATAAAGTTTTAATAAAAAAATATAATTCATTATTTTATAAATGATATTTTTCTTCAATAAAAAATAAATGGATTTAATATATAATCACGCATTTTTATTATTTATTTTTTTCTTTTTCATTAAATCCAAAAAAGTATTTTCAAAATGTTAAATAAATTAAATGTCTTCAGTTAATACAAAAGAATATAAAAATATAACAAAAAGCAAAAAAAATATAATAAATAATTCAACATCTATTGATAATGATTTAAGATTAAAAACAGTTTTTAATTCATTTTTATCAAATAATTCAAATGATTTTTCACAACCACATTTTGTTTCCAAAGTTAGTACAAAAAAAAATGAATTATTTCAAAATATATATACAAAAAGAAAAATAGTAAATTCATTATTTAATATGAAGAATTCAAATTTAATTAGAACAAACTCTCAAAAGCCAATATCTTTAAAATATTTTGAATTTGGTTTAAAAAAATTATTTTTTGGCCCAGAAGGATTTATAACAAATAAAATAAGTTATTTAAGGAAAATTTATAAAAAAAAAAAAAGAAAGAAAAGTATAGGTTTAAATGCAAGAATATACACAGGTTGTTTAGATTATTTAGATTTAAAAAATAAAAATAGTTTAAGTAATAGAGTTGATGAAGTAAAAAAAAAATATATTAAACATAGTACTAATTTTTCTGTTGCTGAAGGACAAAATGATGTTATTTATGCTAAAATGGTATCAAAATTAAGTCAAAAGAAAAATAATAATTATTCATTAATAAATTTTAATTCTACTAGTTCAACTTATATTATTAATAAAATGAAAAGAAATAAAGCTCAATTAACTAATTCTCATGAATTAATATATAGTGATTTAATTTTAAGTAAACCTATTTCTCCTATTAATTCACCTATAAGAAAGAAAAAAAAGAAGATAAAAGTTAGTTTAAATAATTCTAATTTAAAAAAAATAAGATGTTTTTCTTCTTCAAATTCTAGAATTTTATCTAATTTAACTAATCCAAATCATTATAATACAGATGATATTATTACTAAAACTAAAAAAAAGATTTCACCAGAAATAATTAAAAAAACAAAGAATGAATTAAATTCAAAAATAAAATTAATACAAGAAAAAATATATAATGATAATAAAGATATAGATTTAAATCCAGAAGAAAGTAAAAGAATAAAAAAGTTTAAAGAAAAAAATGATAAGATTAATAAAATAAAAAAAAATATTGAATTAGTAACAAATGTTAAAATTGTAGATGATAAAACAAAAGAAAAAGCTAAGTTTATATTAAAAAATGGAATTCAAGGACCAAAAGCAAATATATATAAGTCATCAGTTTTTAGATATACTGAAGGAATTGGTAAAATCAATTCTGATACTGCTTTTAAATTTGGAAATGAAATTAGTAATATTTATAATGAAGAAGCTAATGAAGATGATTTTGTTTATAATGAATATAATTTTTTACCTAAAAAAAAGAATTATAATAAAATATTGAGAAAAAATTGTTATTTAAATTCTGAAAAAATTAAACATATATTAAATAAAATAACAAAATTTACAGATAAAAATAAAATAAATGAAGAGATTTAAAATTAATTTTTTTTATAAATCTAATTTATTAAATAATAATATAGAATATCTATAAACTCATATTTTTAAATTTAATAAACATTTCTTATATTATATTTTATTTTTATATATATATACTATACACATTTTTTCTTTCTAATTATTTTTTTATTTATTTATTAATTTAATTGTTGAAATTTTTGAACCTGTTCTAGTATTTTTATAAATTGTGTTCAAATAATCTTTTGAATTTATAATACTTTTATTATTTTCTTTTTTAATATTGTTTATTCTCATAGTACTAAAAATCTGATTTATAATATTATCTTTATCTTTAATAAGATTTTTTTTGGATTTTTTTAGATTTTGTTTAAGAATTGATTTTGTTGATTTTGATAATAAAGAAGTTTTACTTTCTTTATTCAATGTAGAACTTAAATTTATAGTGGAATAATTATTAATCATTTTATTTCTTAAATTATAATTATTGATACTTATATTTCTTTTTATTTTTTTAATTTTTTCTTTTGAATTTTGTAAATTTAATTTTAAATTTCTTTTAAATTTAGGGAATAAATTATGTAATATATTATTTTTATTATTAGTTAAAATTTTTTTTGCATTTATAATAAATTTTCCTTGTTTAGTCATTTTTAATCCTTCATTTAAATTATTTATAATTCTTTTTCCTTCTATCATTAATATATTTTCATATAAATCATCAATATTATCATTCTCATTATCATTTTCATTTTCATTTTTATTATTATTATCATTAATATTTTTCTTGATATTAAATGTTGCTGAATAATTATTTACTACTCTAATAGGAGATTTTGATATTGTATTATGTATAAAGGAAATTTTTTTTGTGTATTTTTTCTTATTATTTATTGAGTAATTTGATTGAGTAGTTGTTATTGACGCAGTAGATTTTGTTTTTGTTTTAAAATAAAAATATTGTGATTTATTTTTAGAAGAATATTCATTGAATATTTTTTCAGGTGATTTTCTCATAAATAACATTTTATTTCAATTATGAAATATAAATTTGATTAAAACATATATTAAAAATAATAAAAATTAAAAAAAATAATAAATTTAAAAAAATAATTAAATATTAAATAACATCTTTGAAAAATAAAATAAAAAAATTAAAAAATTAAATATCATTTAATATGATTAATTTCAATTTATCAAAAAGTAAAAATTAAATTATTTATTCTTCTTCATTTTCATCTTTAGGATTTAAAACTCCTTTATTTGCATCATCTTCTAATTCATCTTGATAAAATTGTTCTTCATTTTCATTTTTTTCCATTTCTTCATTAACTTGTTCTTCATTATTATCTTGTTTCTCTTCTTCATTTTTTTCTAAATTATTTTCTTCATAATTCTCATATTCATTTTTTTCTTCATTATTCTCATTTTCTTTATTTTCTTCTTTATTCTCATTTTCATTTTTTTCTTCATTATACTCATTTTCAATATTTTTTTCTTCATTATACTCATTTTCAATATTTTTTTCTTCATTATTCTCATTTTCAATATTTTTTTCTTCATTTTTTTCTAAATTATTTTCTTCATAATTCTCAAATTCATTTTTTTCTTCATTATTCTCATTTTCTTTATTTTCTTCAATATTTTCATTTTTTTCTTCATTATTCTCATTATCAATATTTTGTTCTTCATTATACTCATTTTCAATATTTTTTTCTTCATTTTCCTCATTTTCAATATTTTTTTCTTCATTTTTTTCTAAATTATTTTCTTCATAATTCTCATATTCATTTTTTTCTTCATTATTCTCATTTTCTTTATTTTCTTCTTTATTCTCATTTTCATTTTTTTCTTCATTATTCTCATTTTCAATATTTTTTTCTTCATTATACTCATTTTCATTTTTTTCTTCATTATTCTCATTTTCAATATTTTTTTCTTCATTATTCTCATTTTCTTTATTTTCTTCATTATTCTCATTTTCAATATTTTTTTCTTCATTATACTCATACTCTTTATTTTCTTCTTCATTTTTATCTTGATTTTCTTCTTCATATTTATCTATTTTAGCCTCTTCTTCATTTTCTTTATTTTCTTCATCTGATTTTTTTTTTAATTCTTCTTTTGCTTCTTTTAATTCATTTTCTAATTTATAATATTCCTTTTTTTTCTCTTGAAGAGAATCAAATTCTTTTTTTAATTCTTCATTTTCTTTATTTAAATTTTCCATATTATTTGTTAACTCTTCTTTTTTTTTTTCTAATTCTTTTTTTTCTTTTTGAAACTCTTCTTCTTTTTGATTTTCATCAACTTTTGAATTTTGATCTTTTATATCATTTTCCTCTTTTAATTTTTTAATTTCTTCTTCTTCTTTTTTTTTCTTTCTTCAATTTCACTATTTAATTTATTTAAACTTTCTTTTTTTTCATTTAATATATTTGTTTTTTCATTATTTTCTTTTTCTAAAGTTTCTAATTGAGATTTTAATTCTATAACATTATCTTCTAATTCTTTTTTTTCATTTTCAATTTCGCTATATTGTTTCCTAAATTCATCTGTTTTATTATTTAATTCAATTGTTTCTTCTGATAATTTTTTTTGATTTTCTTCATTAGTTTTTATTTTTGTTTCTAATTCAAGAGTATTTTGTTGGATTACTTCTTCCATATATTTTATATTTTTTTCATTTTCTTTTGGAATTTTTGATTTTCTTATTAATTCATCTCTATTTGATTCATAATCTTCTTTTGTTTTTTCATATCCTTTATTTGTTTTTTGTATTCTATCAATTTCTATACCTAATTTTTTAATTCTATTTTTAAACATTTCTGTATTTCTTTTATTATCATTTTTTTGTTTTGCTATTTTTTCCATTTTTTCAAGATATTTTTCATAATTTTTTAATTTTTCATCACATTCTTCTATTTTTTTTTTGTTTTGATTTATTGATTTTTTATAATCACTTATTTCTTTATTTTTTTCTTCCATTTGATTTTGATAATTATCTTTTTTTTCAATTAATACTTGTTCTAATTGTTTATATCTATCTATTTTCTTTTGTAAATCATCAATTTTTTTAGAGTCATTTTTAGCTAAATTTGAATAATTATAACATTGTAATTCATATTCATTTTTTAATCTATCATCATTTTGAATTTCCATTTCTAATTCTTGTAATTTTTTATTTTCTCTATCTAATTCTGAATCAGTTTTTTTTAACTTTTCTTCTAATTCTATAAATTTATTCATTTTCTCAATATCTTCTTTTTTTTTTTTTTTATTATGTGTTAATGCATTATTTAATTCTCTTTGTTTTTTTTTACATTGAGCTAATTGTAATCTTAAAACAATTAATTTATGATTTTCTTTTTTCTTTTCTTTTTCTTTTTTTTCTTTCTTTTTAACTTTTTTTTCTTCTTTTTCTTCATCAAATTCATCTTCATTTCCTTCTTCTTCAATTTCATAATTATTATTTATTTTAGTATCTTTAGTATCTTTTAATTTTTTTTTTCCTTTTCCTTTTAATTTCTTTTTTTTTTTACTTTTACCTAATTTTAATTTTTTTTTTTCTTTATTAATATCAGAAGTAGTTTCAACATTTTCTAAATCACCATCTTCATTTTCAACTTTATCAATTTTATTATTTTCTTCATTTTCATTATATTCATTCTCTTTATTTTCTTCATCATAATATTCTTTATTATCTTCTTCATTATTAATATTTTCATTTTTATTATCTTCATTTAAATTTTCTTCATTATCATCAATTTCTTCATTTTCTTCATTTAAATTTTCTTCAGTATTTATATTTTCTTGATTTTCATTATCCTCAAGTTTTAATAATATTGCCATAATTTTTTTAAATTTTTTTCTATCTTCTATTAATTGATTATATTCAATTTGAATTTCATTTATTTCTTTTTTTTTTTTTTTTATATCATTTGATGTATAATAAATATCTTGGTTTAATCCATCTATATTTAAAATATTATAAGCTTCTGCTCTTTTAACATTATAATTTATTTTTTTCTTTATTATTCTATTTTTTGGAGGACATTGTAATTTCATTTTTGTTTTTATTGGTTTTTTTTTCTTTTTTTTATTCTTTTTTTCTTCTTCTTCTTTTTTTCTTTTTTCTTCTTCTTCTTCTTCAATTCTTCTTTTTTCTTCTTCTTCTTCTTCTTTTATTTTATTTTCTTCTTCTTCTTTTTTTTTTCTTTTTTGTTCTTTTATTCTTTCTTCTTCTTCTTTTTTCTTTTGTTCTTCTAATAATTTTTCTTCTTCATCTTTTTCTTTTAATTCTTCATTTAATTTTTCATAATCTTCTTCTTCATTTTCTTCTTTTTTTTCTTCTTCTTCTTCTTCTTTTTCTTTATCTTTTTCTACTTCTTCTTCTTCTTTTTCTTTATCAACTTCTTCTTCTTCTTTTTCTTTATCAACTTCTTCTTCTTCTTTTACTTTTTCGACTTCTTCTTCTTCTTTTTCTTTTTCGACTTCTTCTTCTTCTTTTTCTTTTTCTTTTTCCACTTCTTCTTCTTTTTCTTTTTCTTTTATCATACTTTCAATTTTTTCTTCTTCTTCATTTATTTTTACTCCTTCTTCTTCTTTTATACTTTTTTCTTCTTCATCTCCTTCATTTTCTTGATATGTTTTTTCTTCTTTTTCATTATTATTATCTTCTACTTTTTCATTATTATCTTCTACATTTTCATTATTATCTTCTACATTTTCATTATTATCTTCTACATTTTCATGAATATCTTCTACATTTTCATGAATATCTTCTACATTTTCATTATTATCTTCTATATTTTCATGAACATCTTCTACTTTTTCATTATTTTGTTCTTCATTTTCATTATTATCTTCTTCATTTTTAATACTTTGCTCTTCTTTTTCATTATTAATTTCTTCATTTTTAATACTTTCATCTTTTTTTTCATTATTATCTTCATCATATTCATTATTTTGTTCTTCATTTTCATTATTATCTTCTTCTTTTTTAATACTTTCATCTTTTTTTTCATTATTATCTTCTTCATATTCATTATTATCTTCTTCTTTTTCTTTATTATCTTCTTCTTTTTCATGAATATCTTCTACATTTTCATTATTTTGTTCTTCATTTTCATTATTATCTTCTACATTTTCATTATTATTTTCTTCATTATTATCTTCTACATTTTCATTATTATTTTCTTCTACATTTTCATTATTATTTTCTTCTACATTTTCATTATTTTCTTCTACATTTTCATTATTTTCTTCTTCATTTTTCTTAATAGAATTATCTTGTTCATTATCTTCTTCTTGATTTGATTTATTTTCATTATTTTCTTCTTCATTCTTTTCTTCTTTATTTTCATTATTTTCATCATGATTTGATTCATTTATGCTTTCAACTTTATTTTCATTATCTTCTTCATTTTTCCCATTTGAATATTCTTCTCTATTATTTTCATCATTTATTCCATCTTCATTATTTTCTTCATTATTTATTTCATTATTATTTTCATCTTCTTTTTTATCATTATCTTCATTTTGATTATCCTCATTATTTTGAATATTATCTTCATCATTTTCTATATTATCTTCTTTTTGTACATTATCTTCATTTCTTTCATTATTGTTATTTTCTTTAATATTTACAGATTCATTATTATCCACTTGTTCAGAATCATAATTGTTACTATCAGTTTCCATTTTATTTTATTATTAATTTTTTTTATTTTCTTTTTTTTTTATAAATGATTAATGATAATGATTTAAATGTACAATTGTTAAAAAATTTTGAACAAAAAATTGAAATTGAATTTAATGCTGTTATTCAAGGAATTAAAGGTAAAATATATTAAAATATTATTAAGATAGGTGTTGGAAAAAGTACTTTTATTAACTATATTAAAAATAATTTAACAATTGTTAAAGAAGATTTATCTTTATTTTATAATAAAAGTATTGAAAGTGATTATAATGATGATTATGTTAGTATTAGTTTTAATATTAATAATCATTTTATTGAATTAAAAATAAGAGAATTATCTATTGATGATAATTTTTCATTTAATTTTATGAATAATTCTAATATTGTTATTTTAATGTATGATATTACTAATCAGCAAAGTTTTCAACAAATTGATGAATTATTAAATCAAATAAAAGAAAATTTTGAAGATAAAAAATTTCTAATTTGCTTAATAGGAAATAAAATTGACTTAAAATCCAAAAGAGTTGTTATAGAGGAAAATGCATTAATATATTGTAAAAATAATAATATTAATCTTTTCAAAGAAATTTGTAGTACACAAGGGGATAATATTAAAAATTTATTAGAAGATATTGTAAAAAGTTTATATAAACCTATTAAGAATGAAGAAAATGGTTATTTAAAATTTAGTTATAATGAAAGTTTATTTAATTCTATAAAAAGTATGCATAGTATTTTTAGTAATATTCAAAAAAATGAATATATTGATAATGAATATAAAGAGGAAATAAATAATATAAACAAAAAGAAATGTTGTAAATGTCAATGTTGTAAATGTTGCTGTTGTATAATATTTTAATTATTGAAATAAAAATTAATATTTAAAAAATTAAATTATTTAAAAACAAAAAAGGAACAGATTAACCTTTTTAAATAAAAATATTAATTCAGAGAAAAAATATTTATATATAAATAAAATATTCTATCATCATTAAAAGTTGAAAAAAAAAAAAGAATATCATAATTAAAAGGAAAAATAA
>JAEEGL010506718.1_pt1 | contig 11243 bp, 18 predicted proteins | sample 9134231 | NCBI WGS metagenome assembly JAEEGL01 (sample SAMN16246548, study PRJNA631951) | gut metagenome | biome: gut microbiome; feature: rumen; material: fiber-attached | host: Bos | place: Iran: Karaj | collected 2018-10
CCTTCATCTGAGAAACATAACCCTCAATGGTTGATTTCTCTGACTCAGTGATAGTATTCTTCTGGTCTTCCAACATCTTCTCCTGCTCAAAGATGATTCTATCACCCTTGTTTACAGCATCAGCCTTTTCACGTTCTTTCTTATCTGAATCAGCATTAGCCTCTGCCTCTGCTTTCATACGTTCAATCTCTTCCTTAGAAAGGCTGCTAGAACCCTCTACACGAATTGACTGAGCTTTACCAGTACCTTTATCAGTTGCGCTAACCTCAATGATACCATTTGCATTGATGTTAATCTTTACTGCAATCTGTGGAATACCACGCTTTGCTGGAAGGATACCAGTCAGATTGAATCTACCAATTGACTTGTTGTCCTTAGCCATTGGACGATTACCCTGTAGCAAGTTGATTGTTACCTCAGTCTGGTTATCAGCTGCTGTAGAGAATACCTCTTCCTTTTCACAAGGGATAGTAGTGTTAGCCTCAATAAGAGTTGTCATAACTCCACCCATTGTTTCGATACCGAGGTTAAGTGGGCATACATCAAGAAGAACAATCTCTCCTACGCCCTTCTCACCACCGAGTACTGCACCCTGGATACTTGCTCCAATAGCAACAGCCTCGTCTGGGTTAACACCCTTAGATGGCTCTTTCTTGAACACACTCTTTGCAGCCTCTACAACCTTTGGAATACGTGTAGAACCACCTACAAGGATAATCTCGTCAATCTCCTTAGCATCAAGCTTAGAAAGCTCAAGTGCTTTCTGGCACAAGTCTACCAATCTCTTGTAAAGACCCTCGCTAAGCTGCTCAAACTTAGCACGTGTCAGAGTGATAACCAAGTGCTTTGGCACTCCATTTACTGGTGCGAGATATGGAAGGTTAATCTCTGTTGATGTTGCGGTTGACAACTCAATCTTAGCCTTTTCAGCAGCTTCCTTCAAACGCTGCATAGCCATAGAGTCACCACTAATATCAACGCCCTCCTGCTTCTTGAACTCGTCAACCAACCAATTAACGATTACCTGGTCGAAGTCCTCACCACCAAGGTGTGAATCACCATTTGTTGAAATAACCTCGAATACGCCTGCACCGAAATTAAGGATAGATACATCAGATGTACCACCACCAATATCGTACACAACAATATTCATATCCTTATCAGCCTTGTCGATGCCATAAGCAAGTGCTGCGGCTGTAGGCTCATTGATAATACGCTTAACATCAAGACCTGCAATAAGTCCTGCCTCAACAGTTGCCTTACGCTGGTCATCATCGAAATATGCAGGAACTGTAATCACAGCCTCCTTAATCTCGTGACCCAGATAATCCTCAGCAGTCTTCTTCATCTTCTGCAAGATGGTTGCTGAAATCTCCTGAGGGGTGTAAGTCTTACCATCAATCGAAACACGTGGATAACCACCCTCGTTAACTACATCATAAGTAACACGCTTGGCTTCATCAGCCGCCTTGTCGAAACTAACACCCATAAAACGCTTAATTGCGTATACAGTGTTCTTTGGATTAGTGATAGCCTGTCTACGTGCAGCATCACCAACCTTACGTTCACCATTATTAATACCAACAACAGAAGGAGTTGTACGATTACCTTCGCTGTTTACAATAACTGTAGGCTGTCCGCCCTCAAAAACTGAAACACAGCTTGTGCTGGTTCCCAAGTCAATTCCAATTATTTTTCCCATAACTTTATTTATGTATTTTTATGAATTTATTTTCGTCCATTTATTTGACATTGTGCCATCAGGATTTTTATACGGTATTGAAGAACCACCCGCATATGTCAACCTTATATAGCCATCTTTTGTTACATATTCTCTTGCAATATGTTCAACCACATTCTTAATACCTACTGTGGTTACTCTCATTTCCCCATTATCTTCTTCTATTAATAATGTGAAAAACTTTGGATTATCTCCAAATCTATACAAATTCATAACAATAATCGTACCAAAATTAATATTCTGCCAATTTGTCAGTCATTTTTAACATATTTTTTGATATTATGTCAGCTATGTCAATTTGTCACATTATTATATTACGCTACTTGACATATTTTCCGAAAAGGTACAAAAAAAAAGTGGAAGAACCAAATCTTCCACGTTAAACATTGTTAAAGGCTATATTTTTAGCTAATGTAATCGTCAATATTATTACATATATAGCTGAGTTTACCTAAAATTTCGCACATAATCAAATCTTCTGTTAGCATTGTAACATCATTTGTTTCGATTGTACCAGCGTCTTGACCTCTTTCAATACGAGCCTTTGCCAACTCTACTCCAAATGCTTCATCGAACTTATCCAATGGGTGACAAATTGAAACTCCCAATGTCAATGTTCTATGTAATGTTCTCTTATTGAATGTTAACTTACCATTAACATAAGTTCCTGGCTTAACTTCTACAGGAACTTCCTGTGTAATTTGCTTTGGTACGTAATTTTGTGTAAACTTACCAACAACTGTAACAATGTGCTTCTCGCCGTTTGCATCAATGGCCTCTGCCCACAAACTGTAATTTTTTGTTTTCATACTTGTTATTTATTATTATTTTATTATTATTTCCAACTTATTTTAAAGCCAGTCTGTCTAAATCCTTCATCCATACTATTATTACCTATTGGTTCATACTTATAACCCAATTCAGTTAATCTTTCCAGTGCTTTATTGGATAATTTCTTATAGATATTGGCTTCATAGTTACCTTTACCTGATGCATCATATACTTCTCCATAAACTTCCAAAAGTTCTTCTTCAACTCTTAATTTCGAGAAATTGTCACTTCTTTCTCTTGCATCTGAAGCACTAATGACTGTTGAATCAGTATATGTTTTTCTTCTCATTGAACACGCATTTCTTGGTTCAACTGGTTGGTCTCTAAAATCTCCCATTATACCTTATTCTTTATTATTGAATTAGTTTTAATGTATTCCTTTAAGAACTTATCATCACTTAATAACTTTCTTATTTCAGATGCATAAGGTTCTGGTATCATAATGCCATCTATGTATAAGATGTTTCTAAAATTGGTGATTTCTCTTCCTTCATCAATTTTACCTAAAGAGCAATCATAGCGTTTTTTAAATTTGTAAATTGTTTTGTCATCCATGATTAATAACTATAATCTATTTCTATAAACTTATTTTCCTCGTATGCTAGCCTCTTTGCTTCAAGAACTCTTTCTTCTACTTCAGGTATTCTTTTGGCAATCTGTGCTAAGATTGGAGTCATTATTTCGTCTAATTTCTTCCAATCAACATATGGCCTTTCTTTTTCTGGACAAATAAGAGGTATTCCAGCATTTCTATCATCAATATCGTATACGCCCCAACATTTGCAAGATAAATCACCATCTGAATCTTGAAGAGGATTTCTACCTATTCCAAAGAATTCAATACCCTTTGACTTACAGAAATCAATTGCTGGTTGAATATGTTTTTCACCACGCATTGTTTCGAGAATGAATTTAACGCCAAATTCTTTTTCCCATTTCTTCATTGTTTCAATACAATGGTCGTTTTCTGTAAATGTGCCGTGAAGCCAAGAAGAGGCTTTGGTTATTGTAAAATCAAAATCAATTACAATATATATACCGTATTTACCATTTTCAAATTTCTTGCCGTACCATATAAGTTCTTCGCAAATTTTATCTACATTCATAATTTTTATTTTTAATGTCCTAAATTCTGATAATCTGTACAATACTTACCATATTCTAATATAAACAACTCGTCCATACTATCGAATTCCTCAGTTCCCATACTCCTTAATATAGGGCAATTTGGAAATTGATAACAATTAAAGCAACTTCTACTCATATTCTGGTTTGTATTTTTTATAATAACATCTGCTTAATTTAGCATAAACATCTTTGTTTGGGGTTGCCTGCAAAGTATCAGACTCAAATTCACCTGGATAAAAGTAATAAATAAAAGCACCAACACCTTGTGACCTTGACATTCCAGCTCTACAATGGATATAGAAATCCTTATCTTTATTGTTCTCTATAAACTCAAATAGTTTCTGAGCCTGTTCCATAGAAAGCCCTTTTATTTTATGACCTTTCCAATCAATCTCATCGTATGTAATATCATCGAAATCAAGATTGATTACGTTTGGATGGTCTTTAAAATAATGCTTTGTGTTTTCCTCATCGAGATAATATTTGAGGCAATCTGGTGTACCTATAATAGATACAAATGCCAAATTTGTGTCCTCTACATTATCATCATCAAGACCAAGTTCTTTCATTTTCTCATCGAATAAATTTTGAGAGAGAACTTCTATTCTTTTTTTGTTTTTCATACATCTTATTAATTAAACAAGTTTTTACGTCACAAAACGGGTCATCTGGAAGATAGCATCCTCCACGCTTATATGCTTCGCATCCTCTGAGTGGGTCTCTATTCTTAAAATCACGCCACGCCAGGATTATATTCAACAACATTTGCTTCATAAATTGCATATCCATTTTTAAAGAAATCAGGAGAATTTTCAACTATACTTCTAACTGATTCTTTGGTTGAACCTTGAGCAATAAGATGCTCCCTGCCATTCTCATAATTGTAAAGATAATACTTCATAACAATTCGATTTCGTTAATATCCAAATTCACAATGCTTGAATTAAACCTTTCCTCATTACCCTTCTTATTAGTGATTTTACCATCCCTTAATAATACTATGGTGCATAAATCACCTTGTGAAAGGCTGAATAAATACCAAGGTCTTTTACCTTTCCAGTCCCTTTTGTAATAAACAACGTCACCTACTTTCATAACACTTCTCTTAAGGTTTTAGTAACATCTTTTACTGGTATTAATTCATAAGTTCCGTCTTCTTTCAACCAAATGATTCTACGTGCAATAACCTTCAAACCAATATCTTCCAAAGGTAATTGGTATGCTGAAAGCTGTAATGTATATGCTCCAAATGATTCTGAATACATATCACCAAATGGCGCAAACATCATTACACCGTTATTTCTATTGAAATCGCTATACAAATCCTTGTTGGTTTTGTAGTCCAATATTACCAACCCATCTTTTTCACTATTGTTAGGGTCTTTATAATACATCAAAAGGTCGAAAGTACCAGCATAATCTTGCTTAAGATTGGTAAGTTCTTTGTTCTTACCTGTATAAACTTTAGTTTCTGCAAGGACAAAGTGAAGGTTTTCATTCAATTCATCGTAAAATTTATTGATTGCCTCTTCCTTTGGTCTTGTAGGTATCAGCCAACCTTTATCCTCTATATACTTTGGTTTGCACGATTCTGTGATAAACTCAGGATGCCCATTCTTTAGCCAACCCAATGATTCTCCATGTTCGTGAACAAGAGTACCAGTTGTTGTTGCCTTGAGGTTATTGAACTTCCATTGCTCCAACCAATATTCCTTTGTCATACCGTGTTTCTCAGCATACCTTTCAGCAACTCCATCGCTATCAAAAGGTTGTAGGAATTGGTGCGTTACTTGGGAAACACTTGGTAATTCTGTTTTACCAATGAAATACTTGTGAGGACCTTCTTCAAATTGCAAATCCTTGAATTCGTTCAAGATTTTGTTTCTGATTTCTGTAACCTCACGTGGTTCATTTGGCACTTCTATACTTATTTTTTTCTTAGTCATTTCTACACTTTTATACAAATATACAAAAAATATTCGTAAAAAAGAAATATTTTTGCATAAAAAAAGGCTGTGAAATGAATCACAGCCATAAATTATGGGTTTTATATTAAAAAAACATTACCACTTTTCGAAAATTCTTGTAATGAAAGAATTTCTTACTATATCGTTGTTATCAAATTCGTCTATTGAAACACCTTCGACATCCTTCAATTTCTCGATTGCGTGAATAAGTCCTGAATCACTAAAATCTCTGATACCTTTTCTATCACATTGTTCTTTATCTCCAATAAGAACTATTTTAGTGTTACCTTCACCCATTCTACCGATAAGCAATAAAGTTTCTCGTTTTGAAAGGTTTTCGGCTTCATCAATTATAATGAAAGCATTGTCAAAGGTTCTACCTCTAGCATAACTTAATAATTCAAATTCTATCAATCCACTATTGATTAATTGTCTTGCTTCTTCCACATAGCCTATATTTCCACTGAGTTTCAATATTTTTTCCAATGTAGACCTTGTAGCAATTTGGAATGGATAAGTTTTTTCTTCAATAGTTCCTGGTAACAAACCAATCTTTGTTGCTTCAGAAGCCTCAACCGTTGGAACTATAACTATTATTTTATCGACATTACCGTTTTTCAGGTGATAAAGTCCTGCTGTCAATGCTAAAAGAGACTTTCCTACTCCAGCTGGTGCGTCACAGATATTTAGTTTTTTATCTAAATCTTGTAGATTTCGTAAAAAAGCCTTTTGCTTTGAATTTTTGCATTTTATGTTTAATTTAAAGTTAAGTGCTTTAAGGAATGTAGGGCTAATCAAATCATTCTCTCCAATATAATCAGCCACATTTTTACCCATTTTTTCATTGATTAAGTCCAAATCGAACTCATCAATACCTTTTAAATTTTTCTTTTTACTCATAAATAGTTTACTTAAAAATCAAAAGGCGAGACTTCCCCTGTCTATTAGGAAGACTCGCCAATTGTATTATTAATTTTGTTAATAAAACCCATAATTAAGTTAACTTTTATAATAAATATCATATTATAGTTAAATTAAGTTAAATATTATATACTAAATTATACATATATGATATTTTTATTGTATATTTGCTTAAAATATATGATTATATGGAAAAGAGTAAAGAAAAAGTAAAGTGGTACAAAAGCCCTTCTACTATTTTAGATATATTTGTCTATATAGTATGTTGTGCGTTTTTAGCGCTAGGCGCCATCCTTATAGGAAAGAAAGCAATCCAACTTTGGATGGAAGAGCCAATAGTCAAGTACTATTTCTGTGGCATACTAGTAATAGCCGCAGTGTGTCTTTCAATTGCAAATATAGGTAGTTTTAACAGAAAATATATATCAAATGATAGTGATTCATCCAAACGACAAAACGACTTCCTTTTTGAGAGCGATATACGCAGGGAGGAAGGACGTTACTCTGATAGACGAAACGTGGTCGAATAGACGTATCAGAGAAGCAATAGGCACAGCCCCAACTAATGAGAAGATTATGATGTTGGGGCATGGCTATGGTGGCGGATTATTTGCCCCACTAGGTGAAGACCAATTTGGCAGACTTATAGTTGATAGCGGATTGGTATATCTTCTAAGAGAACATACTTGCATAGGTGTGTGGTGTAATGCCAATGAGTTTGCTGAAAAATATGGCTTGAAAGGCTTGTTTACTGGAATGATTATTTCAGAAAAAAGTGAGGCTGATAGTTTCGGCATTGACATCGAAGGAGAAGACTTGAATCTTAGCAATGACCAATTTGCCAGTGATTTGGAATATTGTATGAGAAAATATTCTCTTGACCTCATACCAAAAATGATGGTAGAACTACAAGACTACCATTCAGATTTGAAAGACTTTAACTATAGCCACATTTACTCATATGGATAAAATAAAAAGGATGGGTCAACTGCCCATCCTTTTTTTATGCGTACTTGTTATTAATATCATCTACTATATCGAAATGTAATACATCATGATGTATGATTTCTTCCATTCCATATTTAATCTTAATATCCATATAGTACCTCTGAGGTATTAAGATATTTGTATCTATAACTGTATAATTCTCAAGGAATGTTTTATTCACCGGCTCCCAAGGTAAAACATCAAGTTCTCTTGTTCCATCCATCACATATAATCTTGTTTCCATTCCTGTGATTAGTTCAGATTCATTTGTTGAATATTGAACCCTTGCAGTTATGTTAACCTTTCTTATATCTCCCCTCTTAATATTCTCGCTATCGTTAATACCTGATACGTTAGGAGCAAATCTCTTATTGCTTTCCAATTTGTTTCCAATGTTGAAGAACATATTAGGACTCTTCAATGTAACATCAAGTTCTACTGGGTCTAATTCTGTGCCATCGTATATTATGTTACTCCAAGTATCAAATAACATTGTATCTGGTTCATATTCCCTTTGATTCAATTTCAAATCAATATAATAGATACCTGTTGAGAATTGCTTGGCTTCAATGTTTTCAAGCATATTGCCATCATAATCGTGTACCACTTCATCGTTAGAATCCTTTATGGTTACTAATGGCAATTCATCCAAATCTGTTAATTTGCCTCCCAAGTTGCAGTATAGATATAACTTGTTCTGTTTTCCTAATACAAACTTTTCTCTATCATCTTTTATGTAATCGTGATACTGAGTTTCAACGAATGGCTCAAAGAAAGTATTGGTGTGATTTGTAAAGAAACCAACATAGTTTTCAAAATTGCCATCAATGCTATTTTTGTCCTCTCCAAGACGTTCTAACGCAGGTGTGAATGCAATTCCTATTCCGTTGTTTTCTAACTCACCAGAGACAAATTTATTAACTATCTCAGTTATGTCTAAATCAAGGTTTTCAGAACCAATTTCAAATCTTTCTATGGCGAATATTATGCTACTTCCGCTTTCTGAGAAAAAATTATCATATTCTTTTGATAAGGTATCATTTGTATAAACGCCTTCCTCATCCCATAAATCTCCATTTCTTGCTTGGAACCAGTTGCATCCATCAGTTGATACTAATCTGCTCTTATCTAATTGCTTATTGTCATAATAATCTTTATTTAGAGCATTATAACTATAATCATATCCCTTACCAGCGTCCCAAGTCTTAGGAATAAGGAAGAAAATCAAATCAAACGATGTTGCTCTTTGTTTGATACTATTATCTATTGAACTTGTTTCCTTATGATGAATCATTGTATGGTCAATAGACCCAGCATTTGTTAACTTCAAACGATGGGTAATCTTTGATTCGTCAGGCATTGTACCATCTTCCATCATCTTCTTAATCTTGCAATGGTCGAAATACAGCAATATTCTCGTTACATTCTTTCCATATATAAGTTCAGAAATAGGATTAATACTGGTATTAATGTATGAACCTTTAATTATACTATTAACCTTTTTTATATAGCTTTTGTAAATCATTTTTAAATAATATATTTACTATAAATATTATGAAACTCGAACATGTTTAGATAATATCTTATCAACTTCATATTCAGCCATTTCTTTTGTATAACTATGTATTGTAGGAGGCATACCAGCATATGGATGAATGTGCGTTAATATCGCCTTTATCATAAGCTTAAGCAACTCAACTAATGTATCACCATGTGCTACCCTATGCAGCTTTGACATAATATTATCCAAATCGTCTTCCCTGATTAATTCATCAATATTGGTAAGGTTGAAAGCATTTTCATCCTGATTGCTTATAATATTGATTTTATCAGCCACAAGATTAATCATACTATTGGACTTCTGCATTTCTCCATTTGTTAAACTATTCTTGTATTTTAACTGAATATATGCGGGGTCAATTGAATTGAATATAACTTTTCCAACAATATCATTGTTAGAAACAACAGGGTCTTTTCTAATTCCACATCTAATATCTACTTCATTGCTTGATGTGGAATAGTTGTTTCTCATTATAATATCTTGACTACCTCTACCAACGACAGCAACATCTTCAGTATTAGGGAATGCTCCCCAAGTATCCTTTTCATTTGAAATCTTACCCAATGGCTCTACATATCCGCCTTCAAATAATGATGTGGCATTTCCTCTTCCGTAATTGTAATTACATTTCTCTTGGAATTGTGGCTGGGATATAATTGGGCCAATATAATATCTTTGGCTCATTTTATTGCCACTGAGCTGCGTAAAAACTAACGCCCCTTCACCTACCTTCGGAACAGATTGGAACGTCTTAGGAAGCAAAGGAAAGGCATAAGGAAGGTTCTCAAGAGGTTCATTACCATCTTGAGGTATTCTGATTTTTATTCTTAGTCCATCAGCAGTATCTTCTACATATTCTACGTGACCTTGTTTTATAATTACATCGCCATTATCCATTAGTCATCACTTTACTTCTGTTAATGAGTTCATTCTTTGCTTTGATATAGCTTTCATCTAGTTCTTTCATTTTATTCAATAATGAAGCTATATCAATTTTAATCTTTTCATAAGATTTTTCCAATTTTGTCATTTCCAACTTTATTTCATTGTTGGTCATGTTTTTAAAATCATATTCTATCATTATTGTACGATTCCTTGTCCTTTGCAAAAATTAATATTAATGCCCTGAGATATAACTGGTCCCGCTGAATTAGCTCCATTTGCTAATATTGAAATTGTTCCTGGGGCATATGCTATTTGTATATTAGCATCTTCTCTTATTGCTCTATATACTTCATCAACTATCGCCAATGCAATTTGCACTGTCTTATTTTCAGTTCCATCAGGCAGTGGGTCAGTAGGAATACTATGTTTATTTAATCGTTTAACAATATTTCCTATCGAAACAGCTGTTGATAAACCAGGTTTTTGCATACATCCAACAGCCATCAGCATCCCAGGAATCTGGGGTGCTGGCTGTCTTGTTATATCAAACAATCCTTTTAAAGTATTAGAAATATCAGATATTGTCATTTATAATATATGTTTAGCAATTGTTTATTATAGGTTCAGATTGTGGCAAATCACTTGCATAAATATCAGCATAATTAATATCATCAATAATAGATGGAATTTCATAGTTTTCATCATCATAATTACCTGACTTAAATTTACTCAAGATAGAGCTTAATATAGCATTCAATCTTGTAGCAGTAATCAATCCCTTGTTGAACCATCCTAACAGCAACTTAATTATTGCCAAATAAGCAGCAAACTGTTCGCTTGCAACAAATGCTTGCAATTCCAATATCATTGGCGTTAAGAATTCAATGATATAATCAAGAATCTTCTGCATTATTAAATCTCTTAATTCTTTAATCAAACTGGTTATTATATTTTTAGCCATTTGAACCAAATGCTCTGTTGTTAATGGAAGCTCCACATCATCATAGTTATTCATTAACATATCGTTAATCTCTATGAGCATTAGGACTTTAGGACTCATTATACAATCAACCAAGCATAAAGCTAATTGTTGGAATATGTTTGTTAAGAAATTAAGTTTTACTGAGCTTTTTTTGCTTTGATATTCAGCAAGCACTCTATCTTCTTTCGCTGCCCCACCAGCTTCAATGGCACGATTCCCTACATCTTTCTGTTCTTCCAA
>JAEEGL011243937.1_pt1 | contig 11243 bp, 5 predicted proteins | sample 9134231 | NCBI WGS metagenome assembly JAEEGL01 (sample SAMN16246548, study PRJNA631951) | gut metagenome | biome: gut microbiome; feature: rumen; material: fiber-attached | host: Bos | place: Iran: Karaj | collected 2018-10
AAAATAAGGATTAGCAGATTTTAATAAAGGAGTTTTTTTATTTTTATTTTTATCTATATCACTTAAGGATTTAATATTATAAATTTCATTATTATTATTTTTTGGAGTATTAAATAAACTTGTATTATTACTTAATATAATATCTTCTTCACAAATTTTAACTTGATCTTCATTTTCTGTTTTTTTTAAAACCGAATTTTTTGAACTTTCAGTTAATTCTTTTTTACTATCTGAATCACTTATTAAATTTTCTAAATTTTTTTCTCTTGAATTGTTTTCATAATTTAAATCTTCTGTTGTTAAAATTATATTATCATCTAAATTAGAAAAATCAATATTTAAATTATCTATTATTATATTATTTTCTATTTTTATTTTTTCTATTGTATTATTCATTAAATTTATATGATTTTCTATAAATTCATTTAATAAATTTTTTTCTTTTGAAATATTCAAATCTTTAAATGATAAAATATAATTTTCTGAATATTTTATTATTTCTTTTTCATCTTCAGACAATAAAATATTATTATTAACAATATTATTTATATTTTTTTTTGAATTTTTTGAAGAAAAAGAGGAATAACTTATATTTATTGAATTACTATTATTTTGTAATGAATTATTCGAATTATATAATTTATTATTATTATTATTATTATTACATTTATTATTTTTATTATTGTTTATTTTATTTAAAAATATTTTACTTAATTTTTGTTTTTGAATTGAAGATTTTGATAAATAATTATTTTTATTATTTATATATTTCATATAGTCTGGTTGATTTATTTTATATGAGTCTATTATTTTTTCATTTTCTTTTATTTTTTTTTTCTCATTTGGTTTTGGATTTTTTAAATTTTCAATTAAATTTTTTGTTATTTCTTGAGATTTTAGATTATTTTTAAATGTATTTAAATAATTCTCAAAGTTAATTTTATCAAAAGAATTTTTCTTTTTAGATTCAATTTTCAAAGATTTTAACAATTTATTTTTTTCACAAATTTCATCAAATTTTTCAATTTCAAATTTAACATTTTTAATTTTTTCTAAAAAATTTGATTTATTGATAATATTATTAAAAGGATAAATAGGATTTTTTTTTTGTAAAATATATTTATCATTTTTTCTATTTCCAAAAGAAAAAGTAAGTCTATGTAAAGATTCAACTTTAACATCATTTGGATAACCATTATTTGATATTTTTATAATAGTTGATTTATTTTTTAAATGATGTTTATTTCTTGAAAGATGATTTAGAGACATTTAATTTTTGAAAAAAATTAAGCTGAATTTTTTAAAAGAAATATATAACCTAATTAAAAAATTAAAAATATAATAATAAAAGTAAATTATTAATAAATTTTGAAAGTTAAGTAAAATGAGTTATTTTCAATAAATAAAATTCATATTAAATATTATTTAATAATAGTTTATTTGCTTATAATTTAATTTTATTATGACAAATTTACATTTAAAATGTAAAAATCAAAAAAATAAAATATAAAGATATTAAAAAAAATAAAATTAAATAACATATGAATATTCTTCATTTGGATTAATCCTCAAAAATAGTTAAATAAATTAATATATTTAATTTCATTTAATAAGAATTAAATAAAATGAATCAAGAATTAAATAAAATGAATCAAGAATTAAATGAAAAGAAGGTAGAAGTAGGAGACTCATTTCATTATGAGGAAAATGATAATGATAATCCAAAATTTCTAAAAGAAGAGGATAATAAAAATATAAATAGTTATTCTACAAATTCATTTACTAATTTAAATGAAGAGATTACGAAAATTTTTTTGACTGACAAGTCGAATGACAATGATTTGGAAATAAAAGACTCTGAGATTTCTGATATTTATCAAAACCAAAATTCTGACAATATAAACACCAACTTTACCAACAATCAAAGAAATGATATTTATATTAATGAAAATAATGTTATTAGAAGATGTGACTCAATGCCTTTATTAGATTTTAATAATATTTCAAAAGAAGATAATGATTTAGTTGATGTTCAAAAAGATTATCAAGCTCAAAATCAAAAAAATTATTGTTCAAATAATGATTTTCATAATTGTAATTTAAATTCTGATAATGTAAAGAACTCTAATGACAATGAAAGAAAAAAAAAAAAAAATAATAATAATAATATGAATAATAATAATATGAATAATAATAATATGAATAATAATAATATGAATAAGAATAATATGAATAATAATAATATGAATAATAATAATATGAATAAGAATAATATGAATAATAATAATATGAATAATAATAATAATAATGATAAAATAAGTGAAAATAAATTTGAAAATAAAGTAAAAGATAATAATTACAAATTAAATAATAAATATAATATTTGTTTTACTGATTTTTCAACTGAGAATGAATTAAACTTAAATGAAAAAAAAATTGATGGTAATGATAATAAACCAACAGAATTGATTTTTGAGCCAAAAAAAATAAATCCACAAAAAATAAAAGATAATAGATTTAAGCAAATAAAAGTTCATTCATTAAAATTTATTATTAAAACAATGAATAAACTTTTAGAAGAGCCAAAAAAATTAGGATTGATTAATTTATATCTTAAATTTGACAATAAAGTTGATATTAATGTAAAAGAAAAAATAGATAAAAATTATAATTTGGAAATTTTAAATAAAACAATAAAAGAAATATTAAATAATAATATTAATAATGAATTTGTAAAAAAAGATTTAAAGGAAATAGATAATGTAATTAAAACTAGTGAACATAAAAATTTTAAAATTTTAGATAAATTTTTAAATAAATTAAAATTTAAGGATATTATTAATATTTATGGAATGTCAGAAGACAATTTTGAAAGAGAATTTGGATTTAAAAATGAATTTTTATTAGAAAAAAATAAAAATTCTAAAACTCTTAATAATAATAAAAAAGATATTCTTGAATTAATTAATCAAAATGTAGAACAATTTTTACAAAAGAAAAAATCAAGAAATGAAAAAAATTAATTTAAAAATTTAATTTAATTCTCTTTCAAATATTATTATTAGTTTATTTAATATAAATAAATTAAAATTTAATAATATAATTAAATATTATGATTGTAAATGAACAAATAGAAAAAGTTTTTGGTCAAAATAATTATGAAGAAAAAATAATAAAAAAGCCAATGAACAATAAATATAAAGTAGAAAAAAAAATATCAAACAAAAAAAATATATTATCAAATAATAATATAAAAGAAGACAATATAACAGTAAATAATAGTAACAATGAAGAAAATATAAAAGTTATTCCTTTTGTGAATAAAAATAAAGAAAATGATTTTTATGATGAATTAATGAAAAAAATAAAAGAAGAAGAAAAAGAAGAAAATAAATTAACTCAGAAAAAAAAACATAAATTAGGTTATTTAAAAAAAGAAAAGTCACAATCAAATTTTCATTCAAAAAATATATTAAATGAAAAAAAAGAAATAACAACTTTGTTTCAAAGAAATGATAGTTTATTATTTAAAGAAAAAGGAGGACAAACTCCAAATAATAAAAGTAAATTCATTAATAAGAAATATAATAGTTTATTTGAAAATTATGATAAAATAAATTCAAAAACAAGTGTTAAAAAAGGAAATTTCATTAGTCAAGTAAGAAAACAAAATTTATTTTCTTTAGTTAATCAAATAAATAAATTTAATAATAAGAATAAAAATATTATTTTAGAAAATGAAAAAATTCAACATTCATTAAATATAGAAATAATAAATAATATTAAAAAATTTAATAATTTAAAAATACAATCAAAAGTAAATTATAATGAAATAATAAAAGAAGTTGATTTTTCTAATGTAAAAAAATTAAATTTAAATTTTAAAAAAGAAGGAAATAGTAATAATAGTGATGTAAAAATTACTGATAATATAAATAATAATGATGAAGTTAGATACCAAGTTCCAAATAAACTTTTAAATCAAAAAAAAAATTCAGTTTTTTGCTGCTTCTGATTATTATTATATATATTACTTATTATTATTCTTATGTTTTAAAATATTCTGCTGCATATTATATATATTAATTATTAAAAAAAAAAGACAATACTATTAATTTTTAGATATCAACATTCATTATTGTTATAATAAGAAAAATTTATTTTGTTTTTATATTATTAATAAAGAATTTATTTGTAAATAATAAAATAACTAGAAAATAAATTAAAGGTTATTTTTTTTATTTTTAAAATAAAATTTTTATTTATAATAAATTATCATTAAAGGGATTATTTTTAATTATTAAATTTAATATTTTTTTTTGATATAAACTGGGAATATTTTTAATATTATCATTAAATAATTGAGATTTTTTTTCTAAAATAGATTTAATAATTAAAATATAAGATTCATTAATTTTTTCATCTTCATTTAATTCAAATTCAGAATTATTATTATTTATTTCATAATTTAAATCATCTAAATGATGATTTTTAATTGTTAATTGATGAATATTAATATCTTCTTCTTCATTATTAAAATAATTTCTTTCTTCTTTTTTTTTTTTCTAATTTTTTTTCTGTTCCATATTCTGTTTTTTCTTCTAAATCAATATCAAATTCTTTTTCTAAATTTTTTTCTTTTTTAATTTCTAATTTTAAATTTTTTTTAATTTTATTGTTTTTAAGAGAATATTTTTTGTTTTTTCTAAAATATAAACAATAAATCTTTTTACAAAAATCAATTATACTTTGATTATCATTGATTTTATTATTTTTTTTTAATAATTTCCTAATATTTTCTTTAATTTCTTCATTAGATTGTTCTTTAATTTTTCTTCGAGTTAATTTAATTAATTCAACAAAAAAATCAAGTTGTTCATTTAAATTATTTCCATTTAAAATATTATTCCTTGCAATTTCACAACAAGTTGATTTTTTTTCTCTTATTCTAAAAATATGATCTCCAACATTATTAAAATATTTTAAACAATGTAAACAAATATTTTTATTTAATTTTTTACTAATAAAAAATTTTTCTATTAATTTTTCTAATTCTTCTTTATTATATATAAATTCATTATTAATATTTATATCATTTTCTATATTTTTCCCCTTAAAAAATTTCAGTAAATTATCCTTTTCTATTTTAATTTTATGATAATAATTATTGAGATAAAAATTATAATGTTCTTTAGAAATAAAAATTAAAGAAGATAAAAAATTTTTAAAACTTAAAATTTCATTATCATAAACTTCATTAAATAATAAAATTAAATAATTTAAATTTTTCACTTTATTATTATCACAAATTTTAATAAATTCTTCTAAAAAATTTCCATTTTCTTTCATAAATTTTTCATATTGAACTAAAGGATTATTTAAACAACTTTTTTCATGAATTTTATGATAAAATCTTTTATTGCAATATTTACATAAAAATCCTTCTGTTTCTTTATTATGAGTTTTTTTAATATGTCTTGTTAAATGAGATTTATTTGAAAAAGAATGATTACATATTGAACAAATATATTTTTCTTTCTTTTTTTTTGATAAAAATATTTCTGAAGTTATCAAAGATGACATATAAATTATTTAAGTACAATATTTTAAGGTCTTTATAGGGTCAATAAAACTTAAAAATTAAAAAATATTTATTTTTATATTTTTTTTTCATAAATTTACTTTATAAAAATAAATAAATTATTTTTTTTTCTTTTTTAAAAAGTCATTTAAATTATAAAAAAAAGAAAAATTAAAATTTATTTTTCATTATTAATATTAATTTTTGAAGAAGGCTTTCTCGAACTTTTAGAAAAGTTTCTTTGATTAAAGAATTGATTAATTTTTTTGAATGTTTGAATAGTATTTTTAAAATTAGTAATAGGTAATTTAGTAAATTTAATAGAATTATTATTTAAATGATTATTTTCATAGTGATTAATTAAATATTTATGAAAAGAATCTAAATTATTTCTATGAATATTTTCTATTTTTGAATTTGAGAATCTTTCTTCTTTTTTTAAAGATTTTAATAATTTAGATTTTATTTTTTGTAAATTTTTCAATTTTTCATTTTTATTATTATTATAATGATTTTCAAATTTATTTCCTGATAAAATATTATTTGAACTGTTGCTATGAGAAAAATTATAAAAAGAATAATTATTTTTATTTGTTCCATTACTTATATTTATGTTTATATTTGAAAATAAGTTTAATTCTTTTTGTTTTTCTTCAATTTTAATATTTAATTCTTTTATATTTTCTTTTAAATTATTTATTTCTTTTTCTTTTTCAGTAATTATTTCTTTATTTTTTTTTTCAATATCAAAAATATATTTTTTTAAATTTACATTTTCTTGTCTTAAAATAATTATTTCATTTTCTTTTCTATCATTGTCTAAAAATCTTCCATTTTCATATTTCAATTTATTTTTCATTTCTTCATATTCTTCTTCAATTTCAATATATTCTTCAATTTTATTTTCCATTGCTTCATTTTTTAATTTTTTCTCAAAATATTTTTTAATTAATTCTCTTTTATTATTTTCTAATTTTTTTAAATAATTTTCATATTTTTTTATTTCATTAATTTCTATTTTATTATCTTCTTCTTTAATTAAATTAATTTTCGCTTCTTCAAAATTTTTTTTTATTAATATTTTTATTGAGTCTTTAATATAATTAATCAATTGTTCCCAAGATATTGTTCTTAAATTTTCTTCAAATTCTTCTTCGTCAATTTCTATTTTACAACCTTTTATTTCACTTGTTATTTCATAAAATAAAGAATAAACTAATTCTTTCCCTTTTAAATCTAATTTATTTGATTCAGTATCAGATTTTGACATTATTTATTTTTTATATTAATTTTTTTAAATATATTTATATCATTTTTTTAAAGAATTTTCCTATTATTAAATATTTATATTTTAATGTAAATTATAAATAAATGTTTTTTTCTAATGTTTTAATTGCATTTATAAATAAATAACAACATTAAATTAATTATTCTCTATCAAAATTTTCTTTAATATATTTGAATAATTTATTATATTTATTTTCACATTTTTTTGATGAATCAATTAAAATATTATTTTCATCTAATGTTATACTGTCAATAGATCGTAAAACATTAATTAATTTTTCTTCAAATTTATCATTATAATTAAAATCTTTTTCTTCATTATTATTATTCATAAAAAATAATATTGTTTGAAATTTTAATTTATTTTTTACATCAATATTACTATTACATAACACATTAATTATAAATATAAAAAAGTCAAATTCTCCTTTTTCTTTTTCTTTAATTATATTATATAATTCATCTATTATATTATCTTTTCTTATTATTATTATATCATCTATTTTTTTATTTAATAATATTTTTTCAATTGTATAAAAATATTCTTTTGAAAAAGAAAAATTAAATAAATAAAATCCTTCTTTTGAATTTAAAAATTTAATTGTTAAATTAATGAAATTTCTATAATTACCTTCATTGTTTGAATCAAATTTATTTTCTATTATATCATTTATATACCATAAAATTTTTAATCTAATATAATCATTTGAATAAACTATTTTATCATCATAGAAATCAAAATCACTTTTTTTTAAATCTTCATTTTCTTTTTCTTCTTTATTTTGAAATATATATTTTTTCATTAAATTAATAGGTTCAAATAAATCAATAATATTATTATCATTATTATCTTGAATATCATTATTTTCACCTTCTTTTTTTTCTTCTACATTTTCAATATCTTTTAATTTATTATTAATTAAAAAAATAATAACATTAAATAAATGATTTTCAATAATTTGATTATAAATACTTTCATTATTTTTTTCAATTAAATTAATAGGAAAATGAATTAATAATTGACATAACCATTCTTTTTTATTTTCTTGAACATATTCATTAATCATATTTAAAATAAAAGAATTTGGAATTCCATCAATTTTTAATTTATCATTGATTATATAAGGTTCTAACAATTCAAAAAAATATTTATTTAAATTATATTCAGTAAATAAAGAAAACATTCCTTTAGAATCATTATCAATTATAATAAATTCAATTAATTCAATTTGAAATAAAAATTTAATAAAAAATTCAATTTCTTTTTTTACAATATCTTTATTTTCTCCTTCTAAAATACATAAATTAGGTAATAAAAGCTTTAAAAATTGAAAAGAAATATCAGTGAATAATTTTTTAAAATTTTTTATTTGATTTAACTTCCATAAAGGATGTTTATCATAATAAATTTGAATAATTAAATTAAATAAAGCTTTCCATTTTAAATGATTAGGATCAGTAATAATTTTAAGAATACAATCTTTTGGGTTTATTATTTCTATAAATTCAATTTTTTTTATTCCATTAATTAATATTGTTCCATTATTTGAACTACATAAACTATTATTAAAAGTTGGATAATAAATTTTCTTTTTTTCATTATATATTATTTTATTTATATATAAATTTTTTTCTTTGTTTAATATATTTATTGAATTGTTTCCTGAGTCAAAATTTAAATTTAATGTTTTTTTCTCTGTATAATTAACCAAAGTTATATTTTGATTTTTATCAAATATATATATTAAATTATTTATAAATTGACCTATTTTTCCTATTGGAATATTAAAATTAAAAGTAGATTCTAAATTTATTTTTTTAGAATTATCTATTGAATAAATATGAATTAAATTATCTATTGATAAAAATATTTTATTTTCATTCATATCTTTTCCAAAAAAAAAATAAGGTAAATAATAATATTCTTTAGGATAAATAAATTCAAATATTTTTTCCATTTTTTTTTCTTTTTCATTTTCATAAATAAAAATACCATTTTTATTAGCAAAACCAATAATATTATAATTTTTAGGATATATATCAATAAGATAATAAGAATTATAATATTTAACATCATTATCATTATTATCATTATTATTATTTAAATTATTATTAATTTCATTATCTTCGTTTAATTGATCAGAAAGTAAAATATAATTTGAAATACTATCTTTAATCCAACCATATTTAATTTTTGTTTTATAAACATTTCCTTTAGAATCACTTGAAAAAATAATAACTTTATCTTTATTAGAATAAAATTTAATATCAATGATTTTTTCACTGGTTAAATTTTTTATTTCTTTCAATAATTTAAATTTATTTCCTTTTCTAAAATATAATGTTATATAACCATTACTATAACCACAAACAAAATATTCTTGATAAACAGAAATACTAAAAATTGAATTACTACAATTTAAATATAATTTTTCAAAAGGATTATTTAAATATTCTTTTATTTTTTCATCATTTAAATTATATATTATTATTTTTCCTTTTGAAGTTCCACAATAAATATTATTTTCTAAGTCAATTGTCATTGAAGAAATTATTTCTTTTTCTTCATTAGAAAAACTTGTTAAATTTTCTATTTTTGATATTTGAATTATATCATATGTAAAAATATTTTCTTTTTCCTTTTTTTCTTCTTCTGATAAAATATTTATTTCTTTTATTTTTTCTTGTAAATTTTTTCCTAATTTCCCATTATAAAATTTCCTTTGATTTTTCTCTACTAAATCAATGATATTATTTGTTTTAAATTTCACATTTATTTCATTATTAAAATAATTTAAAACTAAATTATTATTTTCTTTTTCAAATTCATTAATTTGAAAATTAATATTATCACTTAAAGAAAATAAATTATTATTATCAACAATCATGGAAAAATCTTTTTCTTCATTTTTAATATTTTTAATCATTTCATCAGAATTTCCTAAATTAATAGTTCTAACATTTTTAACTTCAGGAATAAGACTTTTATGTAATAAAAAATTATTGTTTTGATTATCATTATTTTCAAATAAATTATCATTGGATTTTTCTTTTTCTTCATTATCAAAAATTTGATTAAAAAAATTAGAATTTAATTCTGATTTAGTTCTTCTCTTATTTAAATCAATATTATTATTTTCTTCTTCTTCATTTATTGGATCTTCAGTAAATAAAGTTGTTTTCATTGTTCCTTTTGAAAAATCAAAATTAAATGAAGTTCTATTTCTTATATGAGATAAATCACTTTTTTTTCCTGATGATGTATTGATGTTATTTATTAAATCTCCAAATTTTGTTGTACTTATCATAAAATTTGATATGTCTGAGTTTGATAAAGATGTTATTTCATCCAAAATATCATTTTTATTTTCTGAATTCATTTTTTTTGTGTTTTTTCAAAAATATATTTTTTTTTCCAAAGTATTTTTTTATTAGGGTTTTTTATTATTTTTTTTAATTAATTTTATTTTTATTTCAATTTAAATCTCCATTTTACGAAAGAAAATAATTTGATATAAATATAAAAAGATAAGTATTATTATCAAAATTTAAAAAATTATTCAAATAAAGGATTTTATAAAAATTATTTTTAGTCTTTAATTAATTTTTTTGATTCATTAATATCAAATCATAAATATCATTTAATTTTTTTTATATTTATAATATCGAAGATTTTTATTCTGTAATTTCATAATAATAATTGGGATTCACATTTTCTTTCTTCTTCTTTATCATCATCATCTATATTTAATTTTTTCCCTTTATTAAATAAAATCCTTCACTTCAAATATTGAATATTTAATTTAATATGTTATTATCATCTTTTTCTAAAATTTTGAAGTTAATGTGATTAATATTGGAAACCTTTATATAAATTTTCTCAGTGAAGTTAAGTATATCTTAGGAAATATTTACTTTTTAGATTTTTATTATCTTTAATAACCAAAATTTGAAAGTCATCATGTCATCATCAATGAATAAAAAATCCAATCTTTTAATGTCACTTTATGAAATTCCTTATTTTCAATATAAATTATTTCTTTATAAAATTTTTAATTTTTATTAATATAAATTCAATTTTTTCATTGTGGTTTTATCAATATAATTATAGTATAGAATGAATAGGTTCAAAAAAAATTTTAAATTGTATAATTTTTGATAAAACTAGAAAACTACATCTATTTTTGAAAAAATAATAAATTAAAAATAAAAGCCTATCTTATAATATTATAGTAAAAAAAGATAATTATAAATTGATATCTATTTCATCAATATCGAATTATATGATATTTTATTAATAAAATGTATTCAATACATTTGTTAATTGTTATCATAGGAAATAGAATAAATGATTATTATATAGTAAAAAAATATT
>JAEEGL011539377.1_pt1 | contig 11243 bp, 11 predicted proteins | sample 9134231 | NCBI WGS metagenome assembly JAEEGL01 (sample SAMN16246548, study PRJNA631951) | gut metagenome | biome: gut microbiome; feature: rumen; material: fiber-attached | host: Bos | place: Iran: Karaj | collected 2018-10
CCGCGTGCAGTTTCCGTCCCGGCCGGACCAGGGCCTGCCACACGCTGAAATCCGCCGCAAGGGGACGGAGCAAAAACACCTCCGCCCGGCCTCCGCCAGGCACCCGCGTCCCCAGCAGACGGGCCGGAAGAACACGGGTGTCGTTCAGGACCAGAAGGTCCTCCGGCCGCAAATAATCCACGATGTCGCGGAAACACCGGTGCTGGATATCCCCCGTCCCCACGCTCCAGACCAGGAGCCGGGAGGCGTCCCTCGGCTCGGCCGGCGTCTGGGCGATGCGGTCCTCCGGGAGAGAATAATCATAGGAGTTCAAATCAAACAGCGCGTCCTGAGGGGCAACGCGCTCCGTTTCTGTGAGGTTCATTGGTAGCGCCTGACCGTGGTCCCAGGGTAATAGTACGTCAGGATGCGCTCCGCGGTCCAGCCGTTTTGAGCAAGGCTCCGGGCCCCCCACTGGGACAGGCCCACGCCATGCCCCCAGCCCCTGCCATAAAACAGGAAATTGTCCCCGGACCGGGCGACGGTAAACCCGCGCTTAAGGGCGGGTTCGGGCACAGGGGGCTTAGGGTTGCCGGGAGACACCGGCTTTGAAGGGCTCGCCTTCTTCTCCGGGGCGGCGCCGGGGGCCCTCCCCGTCCTTTTCAGCCCCAAATTATAATAGCTCCTCTTTTTCTCCGGGTTCGACAGCATATCGATGATCTCCAGCGTGGTGAAGACTCCCCTGGACGCCATCTCCGAGAGCTGTTTGGTCTCGGCAAGCGTCAGGCTGCCGGAGTTTTCCCGCGCCGGCGCCGGCCTCGATGCCGGTTTGGAAGCGACTGGCATCTGGGGCATCCTGCCCTGCGGGGACTGAGCTGCAGCAGCTTTCCTCGAGGCCGCTGAGGCCGAGGGCGTCAACATCGTGCTTTTCAGGAGCTTCGCCCCCACTGCCAGGCGAAATTGACTCGCCTTGACCGTCCGGGTCCCCTTCGCTCCAACGAAGGTCAGGCTCACGGCCCGTCCGCCCTTATCCACCTCGGAGACGCGCACCTCAGAGATGGGGGCGATGTTTCCTCCCCCGGCAGTCTTCGCCACAGCCTTCTCCACCGCGCCGCGGGATATCTTCGCGGACCAGGTGGAAACCGGTGATGTGTAGGCGATGGGCTCGGCGACACCCGTGAGGTAGGGGACGCTCGCTCCCCACACGTGTGCGTTGTTCGCCGTGTGGCCTCCGCTGTCGGAGTGGAAGGGGGTGAAGGCAAGCTCCTTGCCATAGGCCAGGACCATATCCGCCGTGCTGGACACGGCATGATTCGTCTTTGCCGTCTCGACCCCGGCCCCCTTGTAGACCTGATCGCTCACGGTATCCACCACGTCATAGCCCTTCTTGGCCCGGTCCAGGCTCTGCCTCAGAGCGTAGGTGCGGGAAATGATAGCCTGAGCCCGAAGCGTCTCCGCCGGCCAGTCAGCCCCCACCTCGGCGGGCAGCACGCCGCACAGGTACTGCTCGATGTTCAGGACATTCATCAGCCCTGCCTTCTGGGTCACCATAAAAGCCCCACGGTACTGCCGGCCGTTAAAGCGGAGGAGCCCCGTGCTCGTGATATGCACAGGCAGAGCGAGAGACGTTTTTCCAACGGTCACATTACCGCCCTTCACGCTCAGGGAGGCGGATTTCCCCAGCGTGACAGTTTTTCCCTTGCCCGACAGCGTCATGTTTCCATCCGAGGCGACGGTGAAACTCCCCGCCTGGGAGAGGCGGACGTAGATGTCCCTCGCCCCGGCCGCGGGGGCCAGGAGGAGACAGAACAGGAAAGCGACAATGCTCCGTCTCAGCACGGCCATCTTCATTAACACGTTCACTCCTCCTCAAAGGGCAGGCGCAATCCCTCGTCCCGAGGGGCTGGGCGTCCCAGATAAACATAGGCGGCTGTCGTGGCCTTACGGCCCCTTGGGGTACGCTCGATCAGGCCCTTCTGGATCAGATAGGGCTCGTAGATGTCCTCAATGGTCTGGGCGTCCTCGTTCAGGGCCGCGGCGATCGTCCCCAGCCCAACGGGGCCCCCGTCAAAGAGCTCGATGATCGTTCGCAAAATGCGCCGGTCACCCTCGTCCAGCCCCTGGGCGTCGATGTCCAGCATATCCATCGCCCGGACAGCGACCTCTGCGTCCACCGTGCCGGAACCCTGGACGGCCGCCACATCCCGCACCCGCCGAAGGAGCCGAAGCACCACGCGCGGCGTACCCCGCGCCCGATTTGCGATTTGGAGGGCCGCGTCCTCCGACACCCGCACGTTCAGGACCTCCGCCGCACGGAGGGCAATGTGCGCCAGTTCCCCCGGCTCGTAGAGGTCAAGCTGCTCCGTGATGCCAAACCGGGCCCTAAGCGGCGAGGTAAGCAGCCCCAGCCGCGTCGTTGCCCCGCAGAGCGTGAAGCGCGGGAGGGTGAGCCCGATGGTCTTGGCCAGCGGCCCCTTGCCCACCACGATATGCAGCACAAAGTCCTCCATCGCCGGGTAGAGGATCTCCTCCACCGGAGCCGGCATCCGGTGGATCTCGTCGATGAAGAGGACGTCGTTGCGCTCGACGTTCGAGACGATGGCTGCCAGGTCCCCCGCCCGCTCCAGGGCCGGGCCCGTCGTCGTGCGAAGCTGGCCGCCCATCTCCTGGGCGATGATGCCGGCAAGGGTCGTCTTGCCCAGCCCCGGGGGACCGTAAAAGAGGATATGATCCAGCGGCTCGCCCCGCCCCTTCGCGGCGTCGATGTAGATGCGCAGTTTTTTCCGCAGTTTCTCCTGCCCGATGAACTCCGACAGGGAACGGGGCCGGACTGTCATTTCCTCCGGCGAGCGGGGGGCGGAGAATATCCTCGGGGCTTCGGATATCAAATCGCTCTCGTTGTCTGCCACTTGTTACCGTCCCCCCTTATGGAGCTCTCTCAGCGCAAGTTTTAACAGTTTCTCTTCGTCCATGCGGTCAAAGTCTTCCCCCTGCGCCGCACGCAGGAGCGCGAGGACCGAACCCGCGTCCGCCTGGGAGAAGCCCAGGGACAGCAAAGCCTCCGCCACGGTGTCCGCAGCTTGTGAGGAGGTAAACGCCACCCCTCCCGCCGCGGGAACGGAGTCCATCACCCCATCCGGCAGGAGATTCCTCAGCTCAAAGCACAGCCGGTCCGCCGTTTTCTTTCCGATGCCGGGCACACGAGTGAAGGCCGCCGCGTCCGCCAGGGACACGGCCCGCAGCACCTCATCCACTGAAAGAGCGGAGAGGATAGCCATGCCCGTCCGGCCGCCCACGCCTTTGATCGCCGTCACCTTGAGGAAGAGTTCCCGCTCCCGTTCCGAGGCGAAGCCATAAAGCGCCACGCCCGCCTCCGAGATCTGGAGGTAGACGGTCAATCGAACGGTCTCCCCCACACGGCAAAGCCCTGCCGCAGCCCGCGAGCACAACACATCGAACCCCAGGCCGTTCACATCCAGCAGGACGGAGTTCTCCGCCACACTCAGGACCTCGCCCCTCAGAGAGCGGATCACGACAGCTCCCCCGTCCTTTCCAGCGACAACCCCGTGATGGCGGCGGCCAGGGCGTCGGCGGTGTCGTCCGGTTTAGGGACCGTTTCGAGGTCAAGGAAACGCTGCACCATCCGCTGCACCTGCGTCTTGTCCGCCCCTCCCGTCCCGCAGAGGGCCAGCTTGATCTGGTTCGGCTTCGGCTCGATGACCGGAAGACCGTGCTGCGCCGACAGGAGCATCACGATCCCCCGCGCCTGCCAGACGTACTCCGCCGTCGTGGTGTTATGCCCAAAGAACAGACGCTCGACGGACATGAGCTCCGGCACAACCCCACCCTCTGAGGGACGTATCTGCTCCCCCAGCTCCTCGTAAATCTGGAGCAGCCTCTGGGTGAAGGGCAGCTTTGAGCTCGTCTCAATACAGCCATAGCGCAGGGCACGAAGGCACGAACCGGTCTGCTCCACCACGCCATAGCCCACGCGGGCCAGCCCCGGGTCAACCCCGAGGCACACCCGCCTACTGCTACTCAGCGTCAAGCTGGGACGCGACCTCGTCCGGAATGTCGAAGTTCGAGTAGACGTTCTGGACGTCGTCGTGCTCCTCCAGCGCGTCGATGAGGCGCATGACCTTGCGGGCCGACTCCACGTCCGAAACCGTGACCGGCGTCTTGGCAACCTGTGAAACCTCCGCGCTCTCCACGACGTACTTGGCCGCCTCAAGGGCTTTCTGCAGTCCGTCCAGGTCGCTGGGCTCGCAGTACAGCGTGAAGCCGTCGTCGGAGGGCTCCATGTCCGACATGCCCGCGTCGAGCCCGCAGGACATCAGCGCGTCCTCGTCCAGCCCCTCGCCCTTGACCTCGATGACACCGCGGCGGTCGAACATCCAGGCCACGCTGCCGCCCTCGCCCATCTGGCCGCCGTTGCGGGTCAGGAGGGCGCGGATCTCCGGGGTCGTGCGGTTGCGGTTATCCGTCATCACGTCCACCAGGACGGCGACGCCTGCTGGCCCGCGGACCTCGTAGGTCAGCTCATCGTAGCTCACGTCGCCCAGCTCGCCCGTGCCACGCTTGATGGCGCGGGTGATGTTGTCCATGGGGACACTGACGGCCTTGGCGCGCTCGATGGCGGTCTTGAGCCGCATGTTCATCGCCGGGTCGCCGCCACCCTCCTTGGCCGCGATGATGATGGCGCGGACCAGCTTCTGGAAGAGGTTGCCCCTCTTGGCGTCCTGCGCCGCCTTACGATGTTTGATGTTCGCCCACTTGGAATGTCCAGACACAATAAATCACCTCAAAAACAATTTTAAAAACAAAACTTCATTATTATAGAATACTTTCGCGGTTATTGGACCCGGCACACCGGCACAGGTTTTCGCTCAGATTCAACGCGGGGGAGGTACCCCCCGCACCCCCAGTCATCTGCAATCAACGTATCCGGCACACCGGCACAGGCCGCCGCTTATGTTCACTGTGCCGCCGGAGTTCCTCGATACGGTCCCGGACTTTGGGCTCAGCCCTGCCCGTCAGCAGATAACGGTCCAGCTCGTCGTAGGAGAAACCCATCTCCCCCTCGTCCGTCTGGCCCTCCCACAGGCCAGCGGTGGGTGCCTTGTCGATGATTCGCTCCGGCACGTCCAAAACCTTCGCCGCGGCCCGGACCTCCGTCTTGAACAGGTCCGCCAGGGGCCACAGGTCCGAGGCAGAGTCGCCGTACTTGGTGAAGTACCCCGTCTCGTACTCCGAGCGATTGCTCGTTCCGCAGACCAGAAAGTTCTCCGTCTGGGCCACGGCATAGAGCGTGGACATCCGCAGTCGGGCTTTGAGGTTGGCATTGGCCATCCGGGAAAGAGAGACACCCGGCCCCTCCAGTTCTCGGGACAACGCGTCAAACGCCGCCGTGAGGTCCACCATCCGGCAGGGAATGTCCAGGGCCTTTGCCACTAAGAGCGCGTCCTCCGCGTCCACGGAGGCGCTGTGGCAGGGCATGATGACGGCCAGCATCTCATGACCAAAGGCGCGCCGTCCCAGCGCGGCCACCACGGCGGAGTCGATGCCGCCCGACAGGCCAACGACGATCCCACTGGCCCCGGCTTTTTTGACCTCGTCCTTCAGCCAGTCCTCAATGGCCTCTACAATCTTCCCGGCGTCACGAAACCCCAAATGGATCCCTCCCCGCAAAGTTCAATGACGTTTTATTATAGCGCACCCGGGCCTCCTTCTTCCAGCGCCACGCAAAATGTCAATAGCCAGAGAAATGTGCCCTCTTGCAAAAACCGCACGGGGCTGATAAAATATTTTTTTGTAAGGCCGGCGTGGCTCAGAGGTAGAGCAGCGCACTCGTAATGCGCAGGTCAACAGTTCGAATCTGTTCGCCGGCTCCAGTAAAAAATAACGCGGGTCCCGGAAGGGACCCGCGTTTTTGTAATGACTTCACTTTTTCGCATAGAGCTCCAAAATCTTCAGGACCACCGACGTGGCCTTCTCCATCACCTGCACGGAGATGAACTCGAACCGACCGTGGTAGTTGTGGCCGCCCGTGAAGAGGTTGGGGGTGATCAGCCCGCGCCAGGACAGCGCCGCGCCGTCCGTGCCGCCGCGCATGGGGATGAAGAAAGGTTGGATGTCCAGCGCCTTCATGGCCTCCACCGCAGTGTCCACGATGTCCATGTGCCCCTTGAGCTTCTCGGCCATGTTGTAATACTGGTCCTTCATCTCAAGCTGGAAACGGTCCGCACCGTACTTGTCCTGAAGCCATTTCACGCACTTCTCCATAAATTTCTTCCGCGCCTCGAACTTCTCCCGGTCGTGGTCGCGGATGATGAAGCGCAGGGTGGCGCGCTCGGTCTCGCCCTCAAAGCCCAGGCAGTGGAAGTACCCCTCGTACTTCTCCGTCGTCGCGGGGGTCTCGGAGGCCGGGAGCAGGGACAGCAGCTCGTGGCCCAGCATGACAGCGTTGAGCATCAGCCCCTTGGCCGTGCCGGGGTGCACCGCGCGCCCCTCGATCTTCACCACCGCGCTGGCCGCGTTGAAGTTCTCGTAGGCCACCTCGCCGATGGGGCCGCCGTCCACCGTGTAGGCGAAGTCCGCGCCGAACTTCTCGATGTCCAGGCCCTTGGCCAGCTCGCTGACCTCCTCGTCCGGCGTGAAGGCCACCTTGACGTCCCCGTGCTCAAACTCCGGATGCTCCAGCATCCAGTCTACCGCGCCCATGATCTCCGCCATGCCGGCCTTGTTGTCCGCGCCCAGGAGCGTCGTCCCGTCCGTCACCACCAGGTCATGCCCCACGTAGTTTTTCATGAAGGGGAAGTCATTGGGGGAGAGGACGACGTTCAGCTTCTCGTTCAGCACCACGTCCCCGCCGTCGTAGCCCTTCACGACCCGCGCCTTCACATCCTTGCCGGAGGCCTCGGTGGCCGTGTCCATGTGGGCGATAAAGCCAATGGCCGGGAGCTTCTTCTTCGAGTTTGAGGGCAGCGTGGCGGTCACATAGGCGTGGTCCGTCAAAGTGATGTCCTTCAGGCCGCGGTCACGCAGCTCTTTCTCCATCTCCTTCGCCAGGACCATCTGCCCCGGCGTGCTGGGCACGACCCCGGCGTCCTCCTTCGACTGCGTGTCGTAGGTCACGTATTTCAGAAAATGTTCAAGCGTTGAGTACATAACAGCCTCTCCTTAATCAAGTTTCCCCGCAAAGTGGCAGGCAACGAAGTGTCCCGGCGCGAACTCCGTCAGCGGCGGCGTTCCGTGGTGGCAGACTTCCTGTGCGTAACGGCAGCGCCCCGCGAACCGGCAGGCGTCCGGCGGCTCGATGGGGCTGGGCACGTCGCCCTCCAAAATGATACGTTCGCGCTGAACGTCCAGCTTCGCCACCGGGATGGCGGACAGTAGCGCCTGGGTGTAGGGGTGCAGCGGGTTCGCGAACAGCTCCTTGTACTCCGAGAGCTCCACGATCTGCCCCAGGTACATCACCGCGATGCGGTCCGACACGTGACGGACGACGCTCAGGTTGTGCGAGATAAAGACGTAGGTGTAGTTGAACTCCTTTTGAAGCGAATTCAGCAGGTTCAGGACCTGAGCCTGGATACACACGTCCAGCGCGGACACCGGCTCGTCCAGCACGATGAACTCCGGGTTCAGCGCCAGGGACCGCGCAATGCCGATCCTCTGCCGCCGCCCGCCGTCCAGCTCGTGGGGGTAGCTGTTCTCCAGCCGCTCCGCCAGTCCCACCGTGTCCATCAGCTCGCGGATACGCTTTCGCATGGCCGCCTTGTCGTCGTAGATGCTGTTCACGATGAGGGGCTCCGCGATGAGCTCCCACACGGAAAGCCGCGGGTTCAGGCAGGAGTACGGGTCCTGGAACACGATCTGCACCCGCTTGCGCAGCTCCTTCATCTCGCGGGCACTCACCTTTGTTACATCGGTGTATCCCTCGCCCTCCGGGTTTTGCAGCAACACCTTGCCCGATGTGCTGTCCAGAAGACGGATGAGGCAGCGGCCCAGCGTGGACTTGCCGCAGCCGGACTCCCCCACGAGGCCCAGGGTCTCGCCCCGCTTGATCTCAAAGCTCACATCGTCCACGGCGTGGAGAAGACCGCGCTTAGTGCTGAAATATTTTTTCAGGTTCTCGACCTTAATGTAGGGCTTATTGTTATCCATCGTCCGCCCCTCCTTACGCCTGTCCCAGCATACGAGCCCTTACAGGGCAGGCCACGAAGTGCCCCGGCTCCAGCTCTTTCATCTCCGGCCGCTCCCGCGAGCAGCACTCCTCCGCCATGGAGCAGCGGGGATGGAACGCGCAGCCCGTGGGCAGGTCCATCGGGTCGGGCATCAGGCCGGGGATGACCGGCAGCTCGTCCACGTCCTCGTCGATGTCCGGCACGGAGCGGAACAGGCCGATGGTGTAGGGATGCAGCGGGTTCGCGTAGAGCGAGCGCTTGTCCCCGTACTCCACCACGCGCCCCGCATACATGATGGCCACCTTGTCGCAGATGTCCGCCACGATGCCCAGGTCGTGGGTTATCAATATCATGGACGCCGAGAACTGCTGCTTCAGCTTCTTCATCAGCTCCAGCACCTGGGCCTGGATGGTCACGTCCAGCGCCGTCGTCGGCTCATCCGCGATGAGGAGCTCCGGGTCGCAGGCCAGCGCGATGGCGATCACCACGCGCTGCTTCATGCCGCCGGAGAACTGGTGCGGATAGTCGTGCATACGCTCCCGGCGAATGCCCACCAGCTCCAGCATATCCCCCGCCTGCTTCAGGGCCTCGTGCTCCGAGACGTTCCGGTGCAGCCTGATCATCTCGGCAATCTGTTTGTCCACCGTCATGACGGGATTGAGGCTCGTCATGGGGTCCTGGAAGATCATCGCGATCTTCGCGCCCCGGATGCGACGCATCTCCGCCTCGCTCTTCTTCAGCAGGTCCTCCCCGTCAAACAGGATCTGGCCGGACTTGATCTTTCCGGGCGGGTTCGGGATAAGGCGCATGATGCCCAGGGCCGTGGTGGTCTTGCCCGCACCCGTCTCGCCGACGAACCCCAGGGACTCGCCGCGGCCAAGCTGGAGGTTCAGGCCCTCCACCGCGTGGACCACGCCGCTGTCCGTCTCGTAGTGTATCGTGAGGTCGCGAATGTCCAACATCAAATTATTGTCTGCCATGATCGTGGCCCCCCTTTACCGCTTCAGCTTCGGGTCCAGCGCGTCGCGCAGGCCGTCGCCCAGGAAGTTCAAAGCCAGAATGGTGAGCATGATCGCCAGGCCGGGGTAGAGCGTCATGTGCGGGTAGTCGCGGATGTACTGCCGCCCGCCGGAGAGCATTGCGCCCCACTCGGGGTTGGGCGGCTGGATGCCCAGGCCGATGAAGGAAAGGCCCGCCGCGTTCAGGATGGCCGACGCCACGCCCAGCGTGGACTGCACGATGATGGGGGCCATGCTGTTGGGCAGGATGTGTTTCAGGATGATGCGAAGGTCGGAGCTGCCCACGGCCCGCGCCGCCTCGATGAACTCCATGCTGCGGATGGACAGCACGGAGCCGCGGACGATGCGCGCATAGGTCGGCACGGCGGAAATGCCCACCGCGATCATCAGGTTCATCAGGCTCGGCCCCAGGGCCGCCACGATGGCAATGGCCAAAAGCGTCTGGGGGATGGAGAGCAGTACGTCCATGACGCGCATGATGCTGTTGTCCAGCCAGCCGCTGTAATAGCCGGAGACAGCTCCCAGCATTCCTCCCGTCACCAGGGCGATGCCCACGGCGATGAAGCCCACCTGGAGCGACACCCGCGCGCCGTAGATGAGGCGGCTCAGGATGTCGCGGCCAAACTCGTCCGTGCCCAGCCAGTGCTCCGCGGAGGGGGTCTCGAACATGTGCATAAGGTCCTGCTTGATGGGGCTGTAGGGCGCGATGACCTCCGCGAAGATGGCGCAGAACACCAAAAGCGCAATGATGGCCAGCCCAAACATCGCCAGAGGGCTCTTCGCCAGGCGATACAGGACCTCCATGAAGGGGCCCCGGCGCTTGCGCTTCGTCAGCTCAGGGACGATCTTTTCGGTATCGTTCATAACCGGCCCTCCTTACTTGAGCTCCGCCTTGATGCGCGGGTCGATGTAGGCGTACAGAAGGTCCACCAGCAGGTTCACGATGCTGAACGTGATGGCCACGAACAGCACGCCGCCCTGGACCATGGGGTAGTCGCGGCTCATGATGGCGTTGACCATCAGGCGTCCCACGCCGGGCACGGCGAAGATGGACTCCGTCAGGATGGCACCGGAGAGAAGGTGCCCAAACTGAAGACCGCAGAGCGTCACCACGGGGATGAGCGCGTTGCGCAGCGCGTGAACGCCGATGACGATGGACTCCTTCTGCCCCTTGGAGCGGGCCGTGCGGATGTAGTCCGCCCGGATGACCTCAAGCATGGAGGAGCGGGTCATGCGCGTCACCATGGAGATGGATTGCGCGGCCAGCGCCGCCGAGGGCAGGATCATCGCCTTGAACGTGGAGAACCCCGACGAGGGCAGCCAGCGCAGGTGCACGGCAAAGAGCAGGATCAGCAGCAGGCCCAGCCAGAACACCGGCATGGACAGCCCGATCATGGCGAAGATCATGGTGATGGTGTCAAACCACGAATATTGTTTGATCGCCGAGATGATGCCGCAGGGGATGCCGATGAGGATAGCGATAATCATGGCGAAGGCGGAGAGCTTCAGCGTGTAGGGGAACGCGGTCAGAATCTCCGTCATGACCGGGCGCTTGGTGCTGTAGGAGCGTCCAATGTCCCCATGGACCACGGCCTTGTAAACATAGTTCCCGAACTGCACCAGGAAGGGGTCGTTCAGCCCTTCCTTGTCCCGGAACTCCTTGATGGCCTCGTCCGTTGCCAGATCACCCAGAACCATGCGGGCCGGGTCGCCCGGCGTGAGGTAGAGCAGCGTGAAGACGCAGAACGCCACCCCCAGCAGGACGGGGATCAGGAACAGGACACGGCGTAAGATGTAGCGCAGCATGAGTTCACTTCCTTTGTTGAAAGATAAAATTGAACGGAAAAGGCTTTAACAGTTGCGGCTGGCAAAGGAATCCTGCCTCACAGCACCTTGTCCGCCTTCTCCGCTTGGGCCGTCATCTGATCTATCAGCTGGAGCCTCGTCTCCGTCGAGATGCCGGAGAGGGCCTTATTGATCGCCTTCAGCAGCTTTGTATTGTCCTTTCGGACCGCCACGCAGATCCCCGTGAACGGCGGCTCAAACCCCTCGCCACGGGCGA
>JAEEGL011583090.1_pt1 | contig 11243 bp, 11 predicted proteins | sample 9134231 | NCBI WGS metagenome assembly JAEEGL01 (sample SAMN16246548, study PRJNA631951) | gut metagenome | biome: gut microbiome; feature: rumen; material: fiber-attached | host: Bos | place: Iran: Karaj | collected 2018-10
ACAGACACTGACTGCTGGCTCACAGTATTGCTAAGCACGGTATTCTCTATCATGCCAAGCTCTGCTGCTCTCGCCTTTATCTCACTGTCTGTCATTTCTGAGCTGTTTGCATTTTTCATGGAGAAATGGAGTATAAGGGCAGTTACTATCATGCCTATACCCAGTCCCCTTAAATAAGGCCTAAGTTTCATTTTTATTTAAATAAATCAATCACAAGCTGAACCTCACCTACTCCGAGGGAGAGTTCCTTGGCTATAGCCACATTAGACTTGCCTGCCTTGTGAAGCTTAAGTATTTTCTCGTTATTATTCTCGCCGTTTTCTTCGTCCTTGAAATTAAGGGCCGGTCCGGCGTCTTTTGTCTTGGAAGATTTTCTGCCTCTTGTTGATTTCTTTTTCTTGTCGGAAACTGTGCCGGAATCCTTATTGTCACCAAGAGAATCTCCGGAATTAAGGAAATCCGTATCCTCATAATCAAGGATACTCATCTGACCTTCTATTATGTCATTTGATGAAGTCTTGACTGTATATCCCTGGGACTTCTTTGATTTCTTAGCCGGCTTCTCATCTTCGACAGCAACAGGTTCCTCGTATGTTCCTTCAATGTGGCGTCTTGCGGATATCATCTTCTCTTCCGCTACAACAGATGAATCAAGGGCTGCCTTTGATTTAAGCATGGCTGCCTCGGCATCGCCGTTGGCTTCCTTTGCTCTCTCAAGGGCTCCTGTTGAAATGTCGTTTGCCGACTTGGCATCCTTCATTGCCTGTCCGAGGAGATTGGTCAGATCGTCCCTGCTCCTTGAGAGCATATCGTTCAGGAATACAACCTCGTTATGGTTCTTGTTAATCTGAGTCATCACATTGTCAGAATATTCTCCGAAGGCAATCATTTTTTCATTGCTCACTTTTTCAAGGGCACGCTCTGCCTTCTCCATTGAATAGCTGACTGTCTCGTCTGTCAGACTCTCAAGTCTCTCTTTAGTTTTTTCGTACTCTTCGTCGACCAGTCTTCTAATCTCTTCCTCTGAGATGGAAAAAGCCTCTTCCTCGGGGCTTTTCCTTTCAGGTACTATGAAGCTGATCACAAATGCTGCGATTCCTGCAAGGAGCAGCACTATCTCCATTAAAGTCATAATCTATCCCGCTCTTTATAAAGGTCCCATTACAACAGAACCCTGTTTTCTCCTGAAACTGCAATACTTAAACGGCTCTCTGATAATCATTGACGAATCGGATATCGAGATAACCGTTCCCGGATATACGACACCCGTAACCTCTACTGATGCATTTACAGCAGAGTCCATGGTCTCTTTAAGCACTTCCATCTCCTTTGCATTATTGACGAGCAGTTCCTGAAGCTGTTTTACATTTGCTGCTGTCTGCTGGAGATTCTTTATCTGTTCAGGGAGTAATTTTGCTCCCGATGCCAGTTTCTTTTTTGTCGCATCAATTACAGGAAGGAGTACCTTTAAGTTTTTCTGAGCTTCCTGAACCTGCTTGCCAAGCTCCTGATATCTGTTGGTAACCTCAGGATCGATACCAACTGTAACAATGGTATCAGCTCCCATGGTTGTACCAAGAGTCTTAACTCTGATGCACTCTGTTGCCGAAACGCTTCCACCTGTGATGAAGCCTTTCTTTGACATAACGTTAATCTCTGTCTTTGCCTGTACCTTTGAATGAAGGATTGAGTCTGTCTCTACAGAGCCACCTGCCGATACGGTACAGTTCTCAAGGAACTTTGATACGACATTGCCACCTGCTTTGAGCTGGCCCTTGCCCATACCGTTCATTCCTCTTGATAGAATGATGTTTCCGCCTGCCTCAATATAAGCTCCCTCAACAGAGCCCTTTACCTCTACGTTTCCGTTTGCTTTTACGGAAAAGCCTGAGTTAACGTTACCGTTTATCTTTACATTTCCATCGTATGTAATATTACCTACTGAGTTGTCGACATTCTCAACCTCAAATACATCGGCCACGAACACCTTGCCGTCAACATATGATACATGGCCGTTTACAAGTGACTTAATTGTAAGTCTGTCCTCAGAAAGCTCAATGTTACGTCCGAATGAAAGAGACAGTCTCTTTACATCATGGGGTTTAATTATATTGCCACAGACATCAGTACCCTGCTCGCCTCTGTCCTCAGGAGTCAGCACAGCAAGAATATCACCTGCTTTACAGTGATTAACTACATTAAGATTCTTAAAGTCTACCGTACCGTCCTCGGTAAGCGTAGGCTTAATCTTATTATCTGTAGGGAAATTATATGTGATAACGGCATCGTGACCTTCTCTTGTAGGTGTGCCATTTGCGATTACATAATCCGTGCAGTATTTTTTGTCAGAAAGGTATTTGTCAATAACCTCATTATCAATGCCATAAGCAATCTTGTTGATACGAAGCTCTGACATAATATCCTCTTTGTTCCATACACGACCGTTTGAAGAACAGGGATAAAATCTGGCTACTGCAGTCATTCTGTCGGGACTTATTGTTATGGAACAGCTCTCTGCAACAGGCATAATAACCTTGTCTGACAGGAATAATGTCCTGTCAGTCTCTCCAAGGCTCATAAGCTCTGTGTTGATTGTCTTAATATCAAACGCAACCTTCTGTCTGGCAAGATAGCCTGTCAGCTCTTTGATGCTTATAGGTGCTCCGCCCTCCTTCGGACCATGGAGTTCAACCTTGGTGCCGAGTTCATCGGTTAACAGTCTGAAATATCCGTTTGTTTTAGCCATAATAATCCCCCGATCAATGGTTAAATATGTTTAAATATGTGCAAGTACGCCGACGTAATCTCCCATGATGCCTCTCATTTTCTGGAGTGCTCTTGTGTGGAGCTGGGATATTCTCGATTCGGTTACTTCAAGTACCTGACTGATTTCCTTAAGTGTCAGTTCTTCGTAGTAATATAACAGGACTACCTTTTTCTCTTTATCGGAGAGCTCCTCGAGTGCCTGAGCGAGCATCTCTCTCATCTCGCTGTTATCAAGAGCTTCCTCCGGAGTAATCATATGTCCCGCCTGATGAGGATCATTTGCGACCTCTGCTCCCGAGTCCATATACTCATTAAGGGATACAAGGTTTGTACACTTCATCTGTGACTGCCATTCAAGCAAATCGTCACCGGTGATTCCAAGTGCTTCCGCAATCTCTTCATCTGTTGCGGGGTGTCCTGTCTTTTCCTCAACCTGCTTTATTGCTGCGTCAATCTGCTTCTGTCTCTGACGGACAGTTCTGGGTATCCAGTCATTCTTTCTGATCTGATCGAGTATGGCTCCCCTGATGCGAAGGGATGCATATGTCTCAAACTTGATACCCTTGCGGTAATCAAATTTATCAATTGCATCGATAAGTCCGAATGTGCCGTAGCTCACAAGGTCCTCGTACTCAACGTTGTATCCGAGATACATTACAAGCCTGCCTGCTACAAGTTTCACAAGCGGTGCATACTCGAGTATTAATTTTTCACGTAATGCCGAATCACCGAGTCTGGTATAGTCTTCCCAGAGTCTCTTCTTTGCATTCTCGTCCATTTACTGCCCAACCCTTTTTTATTTTAAAATTTATTTTTTGAAGATTTCTCCGTCCTCATCTTCATCATCGTCCAGAATATCATCATACGAACGCTTCATATCAAAGTTGTCCGCAATCATCTTTACACCAAGACCTACAAAAGCAAATAACACCATTGATATCAGCATTGTAAGCAGCATAACCTTTATATCAGAACCTTTCATAAGGCATATAATCATGGTTATAAGTCCTGCCAGCAATGTGAAAAGCGGTGGAAAATGCTTTGTATTAAGATTATTTCTTTTTAGAGGAGCCGCTTTGTGCTCGTCAATACTTTCCATTTTTCCGTCCTGCTTAAATCATTTTAGATGTCTTGCCTACAGCTTTTATCTCATACTCACCTGTCTGGGGATAATAGACAACGGTTCGACCATAGTTTTCACCACAGTCCTCTGCCTTAAGGGGTATGCCAAGCTTCTTAAGTGCTGCTTTTGACGCATCGACATTTCTCTGACCGATACCGAGGAGCTCAGACTTGTTCTGAAATGCAAACATCTGAGCACCGCCCGCAATCTTAGCTTCCATTCTGGATCTCTTGCATCCCATCTTCTCCATACGGCTCACAAGCTCAGGTATACCTGTATCCGCAAACTTTGCGATATTCTGGTTACTTGATACAGCTGTGGAATCAGGGAGCATGACATGTACGAGCCCGCCGATTTTGAGCACAGTATCCCTGATGGCAATACCTACGCACGAACCGAGTCCGATGGTCGTAATCGTATCAGAGTCTTTTACAATATTCATGTCGGCTATTCCGACTTTTACGCAATTTACGTCTGCCATTTTTACTTCCAGTTAAAACAAAATCCCTTTTACACTTACATTAAAATCCGAGAGCTGTGAGAATCTTTGAATATGATGTCTCATCAGGCACAAGGACAAAGTATCCGGACAAATCCATATCATCCGTAAAATCTGTCTGAATGAGCAGCATCTTGTCACCGACAGCACCAAACTCTATGGCAGGCACGGAAAGAATGGCTCCTGCCATGTCAATGCACAGCTCGGGAACCGAAGGATATATGGTTAAATTCGTCAATGTGGAAAGCGAATTAAGATATGCTCCGGCAATGATATTTCCAATCTCCTTTAATGCGGAAGCTTCCATCTCGGTGAAGTCATCACCCTGAAGCTCCATGCCCATAAGCTTGGAAACCATGTGTCTTGCAGATTCTTTCTTCTGCATGAACATGATACTGCCGTTGATATCGCCCTCAACCACAAGGTATATACCGGCTACTATCTGGTCCTCACCGCCCATGGTTGTGCCCACCTCTTTAAATTCCATGAGGTTAACCTTAGGCACTGCCATGTCCACCTTGCATCCCATCATCTGTGAGAGCGCTGTAGTGGCGTTTCCGGCACCGATATTACCGATTTCTTTCAGCACATCAAAGTACTGATCACCCATTTCAGTTACATTGATTGGTTTATCCATTTTTTACCCCATTTCTGTTTGAAAGAAAAGCGCATCGGCGTTTTCTTTCAAACTTCTCTCCTGTAAAAATTATACCTCTGCAAATACAGCATTAATATCAAGAAGTGAGATAAGCGCTCCGTCCTGCTTGCCTACACCCATTACATATCCGCTGTGCTCATCACGGTTTTCGAATGAAACCTTCTCAACTTCACTCGAATTGATATTTACAACTTCCTTAACGGAATCAACCATGATACCAATAAGCTCATGGCCTGTCTTAATTATTATAATTCTTGTATCTTTTGTAATCTCATCAGGCTCAAGTCCCATCTTGATTCTAAGGCTCATTACGGGCACGATGACACCACGAAGGTTGATAACGCCCTTAAGGTATGAAGGAACCTTTGGAACTCTTGTGATGTTCTGCATACGAACAATGTTATCAATGAAACTGATGTCAACGCCGTACTGCTCTTCGCCTATGTTTACAACAATATACTGAGTAATCTGGTTTATAGAAAGTTCGTTCTTTTCTGTAGTAGTTAATTCGTAAGCCATCTTAATATCCTCCTGTTTTATTAAATAATTGCGTTAGAGTCAAGGATAAGAGCGATTTCGCCATCACCAAGGATAGTAGCACCGCTGATAAACTTACACTTGTTAATATATTTGCCCATTGACTTGATAACGATTTCCTGCTGACCGATAAGCTCGTCAACTACGAGACCTGCAAGCTTGTCGCCCTTCTTTACGATGACTACTACCATGTTAGCGTCAGGCTTTCTCTCTGACTGGCAGTCAAGCATATCATCAAGTCTGATAATGGGAATAACTGTACCTCTAAGGTGTATAACCTCCTTAGACTGCACAATCTTAATATCCTTAGGAGAAATATCCTCGATGGTCTGAATAGAACCAAGTGAGATTGCGTATTTCTCTCCGCCTACAACAACCATGAGTGCCTGGATGATTGCAAGTGTAAGAGGAAGTCTGATGATGAATGTAGATCCCTCACCGAGCTTTGTCTTAACTTCTACTTCACCGGAAAGTGCTTCAATCTTGGACTTAACTACGTCAAGACCAACGCCTCGTCCGGATACGTCAGAAACCTTTTTGGCAGTTGAGAATGAAGGCATGAACAGAAGCTGGATAATCTCGTCATCATCTGCAGCATATGCCTGCTCCTCTGTCATGATACCTCTCTCGATAGCCTTCTGTCTTACAGAATCTGTATCGATACCGTTACCATCATCTCTTACTTCGATTACTACGTTGTTACCATCCTGGTAAGCATCGAGGAAGATTGAACCAACTTCAGGCTTGCCGCGCTCTGCTCTGACTTCTGCAGACTCAAGACCGTGATCGGCAGAGTTACGAAGGAGGTGCATAAGGGGATCACCGATCTCATCAACCACTGTACGGTCAAGCTCTGTCTCCTCACCTGACATGTAGAGTTCCATAGGCTTGTTGAGCTTCTTTGAAAGGTCTCTGATCATTCGAGGGAACTTGTTAACAACGCTCTCGATAGGTACCATTCGAACCTTCATAACTGATTCGTGAAGGTTTGTTGTTACGCTCTCAAGATATTCGATATGTTCATTTATTGAATTAGATCCGCTGCCTGCAGCAGTGTTTGCTGTAGCGGCACTAACCAGTGAGTTCTTAGCGATGATAAGCTCTGATACAAGGTTCATGAGTACATCGAGTTTCTCGATATCTACACGGATTGTATGGCTTACCTGAGGCTTTCCTGCAGCCTTCTTGTCGCCCTGCTTCTGACCACCCTGAGCTGCCGGTGCAGCCTTTGATGCAGGTGCAACTTCGTTCTTGGCAGGTGCTGCCTGCTTTGCTTCAGCTTTGGGAGCTTCCTTCTCCTCTTCCTTGGGCTCTTCATGAGCATCATCTGCAGGAGTCTTTACTGTATACTCTCCAATGAGACAGTCTGCAATTTCAGATACATTTTTTACAGCCTCAACAATTTTGTCAGGTGCTGCCTCAGATCCTATAATCATGCAGAAGTCTGACTCAAACTTCTCATCTTCAATATCCTGTGTTGAAGGATCTGTGGTAATAATCTCACCAAGCTCCTCAATAGCCTTAAATACAAGGAATGCTCTCGCAGCCTTAAGGATACAGCCGTCCTGAACGATTACATTAAGTCCGTAAAGCTTCTTGCCTGAGTTAATTGCATCATCAAGCTTCTTGTAATCGTCTTCTTTAATTACAACAGCGTCCCACTTGTTTCCGCCTGCTGCTTCCTTAGCGGGAGCCTCAGCCTTAGCTTCCTTCTTGGGAGCCTCAGCGCCGGCTTCATCGGGATTACCGCCCTCAAGCATTGCATTGAGTGCTTTGATTATAGGCTGGTTATCATTATCACCTTCATCCTGTGTCTCTCTGATGTTGCTTACATACTCTTCGAGAGCATCAAGGCACTGGAACAGTACATCAACCATCTTGGCTGTAACCTTGAGTTCTCCGTCTCTAACCTTTGAGAATACGTTCTCCATATCATGAGTAAGGTTCTGCATACGCTTGTAACCCATGGTTCCTGCCATACCCTTAAATGTATGGGCAGTTCTGAAGATTTCATTTACCGTATCCATGTTCTCCGCATCCTGCTCGAGAGCAAGCACCTGGGTATTCAGGTTCTGAAGATGCTCCTCAGACTCATCCAGGAAAATGTCTAAATACTGACTAACGTCCATTTTTCTACCTCCGTTTTATACTTTTTAAATAATTAACTTAATTAATCAGGCGTAAACGCCTACCTGAGCCGTGATCTCGCCGGCTATCTGGCCAAGCTCCACGGATTTATTTGAAAGTCCCGCCTTATCGGCTGCCTTTGGCATACCGTATACCGAACAGGTTTCTTCCGTCTGGGTGATACAGAAAAGATTTGTCTTTGTTTTCTTTAGATTAGTGATACCGTTGGTACCGTCCTGACCCATTCCGGTCATGACCACGCAGACTATCTCTTCGTACCTCGAATCCGCCAGGGATTCATACATATAATTGGCGCAGGGTTTAACTCCCTCTCTGGGTGGCTCATCTGTATAATGAATGGCTCCGTCCCGTCCAAGTACCATGTGACTGCCTCCTCTGGCTATATACACATGGCCTTTCTGAGGAAAATCCCCTTCAACAGCTTCTGTCACTGTCACGTTGCTGCCCTGATCAAGACGCTCTGCCAGGGATTTTGTAAATCCTTTTGGCATGTGCTGTACCAGCAAAACCGGTGCGTCCAGGTTGCTTGGCAGCAGGGGGATAACCTTCTGCAAGGCTGCGGGGCCTCCCGTAGAACTTGCAATCGCCACTATTTTTTTTGCATTGCTCCGTCTGACAGGCAGAGGAGTTTTTATACCCGAAGAAACTGTACTCGAGGGTGGGCGCTTCGTCTTATCTATAGTGAATAAGGTCTTCACCACAGAAGCTACTCTGTGCTTTGGCATCTTGGATGCCGTATCGACTATCTCAAGGAATCTGGCTACATACGAGCCATCCTTCATCTCAGCCGCACTGCTTGGCTTTTGGATAAAGTCGACAGCGCCGAGCTCAAGGGCCCTGATTGTTACGCTACCGCCCTCTGAAGCCAGTGTTGATGAGATGACTACCTTCTCATTTGAGCCCCGTTTATTGATTTCCTCCATAAACTGGATTCCATCCATAACCGGCATATTTATATCAAGAAGGATTACGTCAAACGTCTGATCTTCAAGTATATCAAGGGCTTCACGGCCATTTCGCGCTACCGCACCAACCTCGAATCGTCCATCGGATGTAAGGATGTCGGACTCAACTCTTCTCATGAGTGCAGAGTCATCGACTATCATGACTTTTTTCATAAAATGCATCTCCGATACACAAATTCTTGTTACATTTTAACATATTTTGGATTTTTTACAATGAAAAGTAGGCAGATGTGTCATTTTTTGAACAAGAATATCATTTATAGGATATTCAAAGGGGCGTTTACGAAAATAATCCCCTCCCACACTATTAGTTCGCTTCGCTCCAAAGGAACTGTTTATAAACAACTTTTAAAAAGCATCTTGGATAAATGTTCATATATGAAAAACATTTATCCAAGATGCTTAAAAGTTGTAAATAAACACTTCCTAGGGTGTGTGGGAGGGGAAACATTTTCGTAAACCGGGTATCACATTGACTTCCGGTGCATACGCTCCTGCTCGAAGATGTACTTGACGATGTCGTCCTGATCCTGGTTGGAGATGTGGTAGAACTTGCCACGGTACTCCGTATTCTTCGGGTTGTTTGGTGCAGGTCTTGTTGCTATCAGGCTAAAGAGCACATCAAACTTTTTCGGTGCGTTCTTGCCGGGGAGAATGAACTTAAGGCGAAGGTATCTGCCTGGCTCATAGTGCTCTGATGAGATAAATCTCATACCACCGCCGCTTATGTCGATGATTACGCATTTTCCTTCAGGCTCAGGCATAAAGTTAAGCATGCCTGTTTCATCGAATTTCTCAACATCGTCCTTAAGGACTTCGCAGGAGTTCATGCCAACTACACAGTCGAATCGATAGAATTCTCTTCGCTGGAGTTTCTCAAGCTCAGTTATCTGCTCGAATGAGAGGATAAAGAGGTTGTCCTCCTTAAATCTGGCAAAAACCTTCACTCTGCATCCATACATGCCCTTCTTGGCGTAAAAGGTCGCATCAAACTCAGCCCCTACGGGAAGGAGCACAATCTTTGTACCCTCCATGGGCATAAATACTTCGATATTACCGTCCTCTGCAAAGTCATAAACTTTCGAGACGTATGTTTTGTCTGGTTCCTCGCCGGATACATAGGGAACAAGCGCGATTTTGTCTCCGGGTCTTACGATTTCTTCGATATCAAGGCTCATGAGTTTTCTTCGTGTTGGCTACTATATGGGAAAAGAAAGCAGCCATCCCTCTCTTTCTGATATTTCCTTCTGTTTCCATATTCATCAGCCTTCTGGTTATCTCCTCGTAGGCCTTTGTCGATTTTGCCGAAGGATAGGCAATCGATACCGGTGTCTGCTGCATGACGGCTCCGACTAGCTTGTCATCATGAGGTACAGAACCTGTATATTCAAGATCGAGTCCCAAGTATCTTGAGACTACGGAATTAAGCTTTTTAAATAATGATTTTCCCTCTTCCTCAGATCCTACACGGTTTGCGATAACCTTAATCTTGGAGTTATCCTTGGAGAATCTCGGGTGTCTGTTGAGGGCTTTAATCAGTGAGTATGAATCCGTGATGGATGTCGGCTCCGGTGTCGTTACGACAATAATCTCACCGCTGGCCACAAGGAAATCCATTACGGCATCTGCAATACCTGCGCCTGTATCGATGATAATCACATCTGCAATAGCGTCAAGCTTTGCAAGATTCTGAATAATATATTCAAGGTATTTTCTGTCAAGGTTTGAGAGACCTGCAATACCGGAACCACCTGAGATGAATCCCACATCGCCGGGGCCCCATGTAATGATATCAGTTATCTCCTTGCCCTGATAAATGAGGTCACAGAAATTATGCTTCGGAACAGTACCAAACATAATCTCTATGTTGGCAAGTCCAAAGTCAGCGTCAAGAATGATTACTCTCTTGCCGAGCTTCTTGAACTGTAGAGCCAGGTTAATAGCGGTATTTGATTTACCTACACCGCCCTTACCACTGGTGACAGTGATGACTCTCGACAGAGGGCGCTTTGTCACCTTGGTTTCCTGCTCTGACTTTATTAAATTTCTAAGCTGTGTTGCCTGATCCATTAATTACTACTTTTCGTTACTTAAGTTTTCTCCGCCAAGAAGCTTTTTGACAATGTTCTGGGGCGAGAATTTCTCGATATCATCGGGTACGTTCTGACCGCATGTTACGTAGCTCATGGGAGCTTCAGTATATATGCGAAGATTCAACAGGTTGCCGTATACATCTGTCTCATCGAGCTTTGTAAATATGAGACGATAGTCAGCCACTTCCTTATAAGCATCAGAGATGCTGACGAGATCCCTGTACTTTGTGGTTGCTGAGAGCACAAGATAAACCTCTGTCTCTGCCTTGCCGTCAAAGAATTTAATGAAATCCGATACGGCTTTCTTCTGCTCCTCGTTATGATGAGAATGACCTGCCGTATCAACCAGGATATAATCATACTCTTTATAGAGGTCATAATTTTTCTCAAGATCCTCAAGAGTATAGATAATATGGAACGGTGTCTCCATAATCTGAGCATATGTATTGAGCTG
>JAEEGL011845595.1_pt1 | contig 11243 bp, 12 predicted proteins | sample 9134231 | NCBI WGS metagenome assembly JAEEGL01 (sample SAMN16246548, study PRJNA631951) | gut metagenome | biome: gut microbiome; feature: rumen; material: fiber-attached | host: Bos | place: Iran: Karaj | collected 2018-10
GGACGGCCGAAGGTGGCGCGCCCCACCATGACGGCATCGACACCATAGCGTTCGAAACATTCGCGTGCCTGCTGGGGCGTGGTAATGTCGCCGTTGCCGATGATGGGAATGTGTATGCGCGGGTTCTGCTTCACCTCGCCTATCAGCGTCCAATCCGCTTCGCCCGTGTACATTTGAGAGCGCGTACGCCCATGAATGGTGAGTGCCTGGATGCCGCAGTCCTGCAGTTGTTCGGCCAGTTGGGGGATGATGAGGTGGTTGGCATCCCATCCCAAGCGGGTCTTCGCCGTGACAGGCGTGTCGGGTACGGCATCCACCACAGCACGGGCAATAGCCAGCATCTGTGGCACATTCTGCAAGAGGCCGGCACCGGCGCCTTTCCCTGCCACCTTCTTCACGGGGCAGCCGAAATTGAGGTCGAGCACATCGGGGCGTGCATGTTCGACAACGATGCGGGCAGCTTCGCGCATGGCATCCACATCGCGTCCGTATATCTGTATGGCTACAGGACGTTCGTCGTCGCAGACACGCAGTTTCTCTAAGCTCTTGTTCACCAATCGGATGAGGGCATCGCTGGAGACAAACTCCGAATAGACCATCGCTGCGCCCATCTGGCGACAGAGCAGGCGGAAGCCGATGTCGGTGACATCCTCCATCGGAGCCAGCAGTACGGGGCGCTCGCCCAAGTCGATTGTGCCAATCTTCATCGCGCAGAGCTGCGGTTATTGTTGTAGAGCCTTGAAGGCCAGGGCGTACATCTTCATCTGCCGAAGCATGGCCAAGAGACCGTTGCTGCGGGTGGGTGAGAGGTGCTCCTTCAGTCCGATTCGCTCAATAAAGTAGAGGTCGGCATCGAGAATCTCCTGCGGGGTGTGGTCGTCGAGCACGCGCAAAAGCAGGGCCACAATGCCCTTCACAATGAGGGCGTCGCTCTCGGCTTGGAAGCGGATGCGTCCATCGAACATCTCGGCTTGCAGCCACACACGGCTCTGACATCCGTCGATGAGGTTCTGCTGTGTCTTGTAGCGTTCGTCAAGAGGCGGCATGGCTGAACCCATGTCTATGAGGAGCTGATAGCGATCCATCCAGTCGTCGAAGTCGGAGAATTCCTCGATGACCTCGTCTTGCAGTTCGTTAATTGTCATACGTCTGTGCTTCGTTGTATAAGAGTTGAGTAAGCGTCTGTCCCACAGCATTGAGTACAAGCGGGTCGATGTTTTCGGGAGTATCGTTCAACGTGTGCCACGTCGGTCCGAAGCTGCTGGGGCCGTCCTTGAAGTAGGGGACGATGTCGATGCAGGGCACATGGGCCGTCTGGTTCACATGGACATGGTCGTCGATCAAGTACCCGCCATCGCGCAAGGGGAAATAGTGGCTGTAGCCCAGCTGGCGTCCCAGTTGCCACACCATGTCCACCACCGGTTGGGCGTATCGTCGGCTTATCAGTTCACGGGCAAAGGTACTTCCCCGGCCGCCTACCATATCGAGCAGGATGCCATAGCGTGCACGATAGCCTTCAGTCGCCGCCTGTTGGGCCCATGCCTGCGAGCCTTGGCACCAATCGCTGTCCTCGTCATCCTCGGGACGTTCCCACTTGGGTGCACCCACATCCTCGGCATCGAAGCATACGAAGTCGATGCCCACGGGAATGGGAGTTTGCTGAAGCAGACGGCACAGCTCGAGCAAGATTGCTACGCCGCTTGCGCCGTCGTTGGCTGCCGGCACAGGCTTGAGCCAGTTGCGTTCGACGGAATCATTGTCGGCCCAGGGGCGCGAGTCCCAGTGGGCACAGAGCAAGAGACGGTCGGAGTTCGACGTGTTCAGGCGGGCAATGATGTTGCGGCCTTCGAGGTGTGTATCGTCGTAGAGGATAGCCTCGACGGGCTGTTCGCTCACCTCGGCACCGTACTGGCGGAAGCATTCTGCAATGTAATCGCCACAGCGCTGTGCCGCCGCACTACCTGTCACGCGCGGGCCAAAGGCGCACTGTCGCTGAATGTGAGTCATGGCACTGTCGGCCTGAAATGTGGGACAAGGAGCCAGGGCTATCGTGTCGGCCTGGGACGCCCGACGCTCGGTGTGCCCGCCACAGGCGCTTGCAACCGTTATTGCGGCTATTGCCGCTGCATAAATGATTCGTTTCATCGTTTCGCTTGTTTTATCGATACTATCGTGCGGAAAACGCGCTGCGTCGCGCAGGAAAGAACAACGTGCCGCATCGGGAGGAACAACGTGTTGTATTATCCGGAGCGACGCGACGTTCTTTCGGGCGCCTCCTGCACAGCTTGCACCTGACGCATGACACGCAGGAAGTTCTCGCCCCAAATCAGGCGCAGGTCGGCCTCGCTGAATTGCTCGCGCAGCAGGCGGCGAGTGAAGTTTATCAGTTCCGAAGCGTTGGCCACACCAGGCACTCCGCCGTCGCCGTCAAAGTCGGTGCCGATGCCCACATGTTCCACGCCCATCACGCCAACCATGTGCTTCAGGTGGGCCATAGCATCAAGGATGGAGGCTTCGCCGTTTGTGCGTAGGAATCCATTGTAGAGTGTCACCTGTGCTACGCCTCCGGCACGGGCGATAGCACGCATCTGGTCGTCAGTCAGGTTGCGCGGATGGTCGCAAAGGGCACGGGCGTTGCTGTGACTGCATACGATGGGCCGTTTGCTCACCTCCAGTGCATCGTAGAAACTCTTCTCACCAGCATGACTCAAGTCCACCATCATGCCTAAGCGGTTCATCTCGCCAACCACTTCGCGGCCAAAGGGGCTCAGTCCGCCATGCTCGGCATTACCGCGTGCCGAGTCGCAGATATCGTTGTCGCCATTGTGGCAGAGCGTCATATAGACCACACCACGCCGACGGAAATGCTCCACCAGCGAGAGGTCATGTCCGATAGCATAACCGTTTTCAATGCCCATCATGACTGCCTTCTTACCCTCAGATTTCAAACGATAGAGGTCATCGGGCGTGCGTGCAATTCCTGCATAATTGCTATTGGCTTCCACCATGGCCTGTAGTTGCGACAGCAGTCGGTTCGCCTTCTCCGTCGCCTGTGCATTTGCCTCGGGCGTGCGTTCCCCTTGGGGAAGATAAGCAATCATGATGCTTGCGTCCAACCCGCCTTCGGTCATCTTGTGCAAGTCCACCAATACGCGCTGCGAGCGGCTGCGGAACATCTGGGCATTCTCTGCATCATCGGGCGTGAAGTACATCGGCGTGTCGCAATGGCTGTCCAGCGTCAGGATGCGGCGGTGTACCTCGCGCGCCTCGCGATAGTTCAGTGCCTCGCCCACCAACCAGCGGAAAAGGGGCAGCATCGATTCGTCGCCGCGTAAGATAAAGCATTCGGGATGCCACTGCACACCCAGCAGGCTCTTGTGCTCCTTGCTTTCCACAGCCTCGATAACTCCGTCGGCAGACTGTGCGACCACTTTCAGATGCGGTCCTGCGTCGCGCACGGCTTGATGGTGGAACGAGTTCACGGCAAGCGTTCCCGCCTGTATCAAGCTGTGAAGCAACGAATCGTCGTTTATCCACACCGTGTGCGAGGCATATTCACGAGACAGTTCCTGGCTGTGCTTCATGAGAGGTTGATTCTCACACTGTGACTGCAAATCCTGATAGATACTGCCGCCCAGTGCTGCCACCATCATCTGGATGCCCCGACAGATGCCGAGCATCGGAATCTGACGGTGGAACGCCATTTGGATGAGTCGCAGCTCGGCCTCATCGCGTTGAGGACAGATGCCGTGCAGGCCGGGCACGGGTTCTTCGCCGAGATAAAGGGGATTCAGGTCGGCACCGCCGCTGAGCAGGATGCCGTCAAGGCGTCCCAGCAACATGTCGAGCGATGCGACATCCTCGAATGGGGGAATCACCACCGGTGTGCCACCTGCATGCAGTACCGAGGCATAGTACCCCTCGGCCAGTTCGCAACCCTTCTCACCGAAGTTGCCTGTAATGCCAATGAGCGGGCGGTGCGTGTCAGAGGGCGGAAATGTGGCGAGTGCTTTGTCGAGCCGTGCACGCCAGTCGAATGTCGGATTATTCATGCTTCGTCGAGCCGTGAGGGGATGTGTTCTACTGCCTTTGCGCCGATGGGCACCTCCTTCTTGATGCTCTGTTTGAGTGAGATAAGAGTCTCGGTAGCCGTCACGCCGGGGATTTCCTGAAGACGGTTGTTGAGGAGCTCCATCAAGTGGGCATTGTCACGTGCAAAGAGCTTGATGAGCATTGTGTAAGGGCCTGTCGTGTAGTGACACTCCACAATCTCGGGAATCTTCTCAAGTTCGGCCACCACATCCTTGTACATCGACCCGCGTTCGAGCGTTATGCCCACATAGGTACATGTGGCATAACCCAGACTTACGGGGTTCACATGGTACCCCGACCCGACAATCACTCCCATGTCTATCAGCCGCTGCACCCGCTGGTGGATGGCAGCACGGCTCAATCCACATTCTGCTGCCACATCTTTGAACGGGATGCGTGCATTGCAGGAGATAATCTCGAGAATCTTTTTGTCAAGATTGTCTATCTTTTCCATGCTTTTTCGTGAATTATTGTTACTAATTGTCAGCAAATATAGTAAAAAAAACAATTCGCACCACCTTTTTCGGTAAAAAGAAGACGTACAAGGCGAAAAAAGCACTAGTTCTCGTAGCAAAGGGGCATAAAAAAGCAAGGCTTCCGCATTGGGAAGCCCTGCAATGTGAGTTGGAGCATGCTATTGGGTAATCTCCAGAAGCTCGACCGTAAAGATGAGGCACGAGAAGGGAGGAATCTTTCCCTGATCTCTCTCGGCATAGGCCAGTTCCTGAGGCACGTAGATTTCCCACTTGCTGCCCACAGGCATCATCGTCAGGGCCTGTCTCCAACCCTCGATGACCTGGTTTACGGTAAAAGTGGCCGGACGCTTGCGCTGGTAGCTGCTGTCGAAGACGGTGCCATCCACGAGGCGACCCTCGTAGTGTACCGATACCTTGTCCGTCAGCTGAGGTATGGCACCAGTGCCCTTGAGGAGCACCTTGTACTGCAGGCCCGAGGAGGTGACCACCACGCTATCCTTCATCGAGTTGGCTGTGAGGAACGCTTCGCCGGCATGCTTGTTTGCCGCAAACTTGCGTTCGTTGTTCACTCGCGTGTAGTGATCCAATTGTACCTTCACCAATGCTTGCGTGCTGTCCATGCTGATGGGCCATTCCTCGCGGCTGATACCCTTGCGGAAACCTTCGATGAAGAGTTCCTTGTTCAGCATGTCCACCGAGTCGTTCACCTGCTTGTTTGCGCTGGGGAGCACCTGTTCCTCCACCTGTTTGCGTATCTCAATGCCAGCCAGTCGGGCTTTCTCGCGCAAGTCCTTCTTGCTGAATTCAGTGGTAGCGAAACCCTTGAGGAAGTCGTCGAGGTAGGTCGTATCTACGCCTAAGCGTTGCACCATATACTCGCGCAGACCGTTGGTGTTGGCACGTCCGAGATAGTAGCTAAACGTGTTGATATCCATCAAGCTGTCCGCTACAAGTGCAACCTGCACAGGCGACTTGGTCTTTTTCCCGCCCACGGCAGGCAGCGCGAAGCTGGCCGCGAGCAGAAGAACGAAGAGTGTCTTGAGCGTCTTCATGCGACGTTATTTCTCAATACCCAGCAGGTCGATGGTGAAGATGAGGCACGAGAAGGGCTTAATCTGACCCATCTCACGCTCGGCATAAGCCTGGTCCTGCGGAATATAGACAATCCACTTGGAACCCACGGGCATGTGAGTCAGTGCGTTGGTCCATCCGGGGATTACCATGTCGGCACGGAATGTTGTGGGCTGTCCGCGCTTGATGCTGCTGTCGAAGATGGAGTCGTTGATGAGCTTGCCCTCATAGTGAACCTTCACGCGGCTGGTATCGGCGGGAATTTCGCCCTTGCCTTCGGTCAGCACTTCGTAGTACACACCATTTTCCAGCGCTTTGATGCCTTCCTTCTTGGCAATGTTGGCCATGAATTCCTCGCACTGCTTCTTGTTCTCGCCATAGACTTCCTCCATGTGGCGAGCCTTCACCTCCTGCATCTTGGCCTGAGCCACGGTCGAGGCAGAATCCACGGTCATCAGACCGCCCTTGCCCGTCGTACCGGCCACGAAGCCTGCCATGAAGTTGTCGAGGCTGATGGTCTGGGTGCTGTCGCTGCCGAAGAGTTCGTCGTTGATGCTCTTCATCATCTGCTGGCTCACCTGCTGGCCAATCTGCAGACCGGCATAGTAGGCGTTGTCCTTCTTGTTGCCGCTCGACTTGGCGCTCTCGTTGAAGCCCTTTATGAAGGCATCCAGATAGGTGGTATCTACGCCCATGCGGTTGGAGAGATACTCTTTTAGACCCTGTGATTGTGCCATACCGATGGCATAGCTCAGTGTGTCCACATCATTCTTCAGGTTGGCCTTGGGAGTACCGGGGGTGCAGGAGGCCAACACGGCAGCCACGAGGGTTGCCAGGATAAAACTTGTCTTTTTCATTTTCTAAATTGTGTTGTTTGTGATTATAATACTTTTATCAATTCTACGTCGAATATGAGTGTGCTGTAGGGAGGGATGCTCGAACCGGCACCGTGCTCGCCATATCCCAGCAGATAGGGGATGAAGAAGCGGTATTTGGCACCTTCCTTCATGAGCTGTACGCCCTCGGTCCATCCGGCAATCACCTGGTTCAGCCCGAAGTCGGCGGGTGCTCCGCGTTGGTAGCTGCTGTCGAAGACCGAGCTGTCCAGAAGGCGTCCCTCGTAGTGGCAGCGTACGGTGTCCGTAGCCTTGGGGCTGCGGCCAGTGCCCTCGGTGAGCACTTCATATTGGAGTCCGCTCTTCGTCTGCGTCACTCCGCTGCGGCGGGCATTCTCCTCCAAAAACACTTTCCCGTCGGCGATTGCCTGTTGAGCTTCTTCCTTTTGCTTCTTCTGGAAATACTCATTCAGCATCACCTGAGCGTCTCGGCTCGACATCGCTGTGGGCTTCCCCTCCATGATGTCGCGAATGCTCTGTGCAAAGTCTTCGATGCAGAAGCCTTCGATGTGCATATTCTTTATTTGTTGCCCGATTCCAAGGCCCAATGCGTAGCTAATTTTGTCCATGCTTGTGGTCAGTATGATGAATTGCAGCGCAAAATTACTACATTTTATTCATCTAACGGACAAACGTGTCGATTTTTTTAGTATTTTTGCAGATAATTCAATAAATAACGCCTTATGAAAGTAGTAGTACTGACTGGTGCAGGCATGAGCGCCGAGAGTGGAATCAGCACGTTTCGCGACAACGGAGGGCTGTGGGAACAATACCGGGTGGAGGATGTAGCGACTCCCGAAGGATGGATGCGCGACCCCAAACTGGTGAACGATTTCTATAACGTACGCCGGCGGGAATTGCTCAACACCGAGCCTTGTCTGGGGCATCGCCTTGTGGCAAGCCTCGAGGAAATCTACGATGATGTGACGGTCATCACGCAGAATGTGGATAACCTCCACGAAAGGGCAGGCAGCAGCCATGTGGTCCATCTGCACGGTGAACTGATGAAGGTGACCAGCAGCATCTCGCCCAACAACCCGCGCTACATCCAGACGCTGACGCCCGAACACATCGAAGTGAAGATGGGCGACCTGGCCGCCGACGGAAGCCAGCTGCGTCCCTTCATCGTGTGGTTCGGGGAAGCGGTACCGCAAATCGAAACTGCCACCGAACTCTGCGCCCAAGCCGACATCTTCATCGTCATCGGCACAAGTCTGAATGTCTATCCCGCCGCCGGCCTCACCTACTACGTTCCCCAGGAGGCATCCATCTATTTGATCGACCCCAAGCCGGTGAAGTGGAACAGCAGCCACCCGTTCCGCCACATCATGAAAGGCGCGTCGGAAGGCATGCAGGAACTACTTTCGATAATTCGTAATAAATAATTGAAGAACTCCCTTAACTCCCTTAACTCCTTTAACTCCCTTAACTTCTTTAACTTCCCCTAACTCCCTTAACTCCCCCCTAACTTCCATGGCTACCGAACTAAGAATCCGCTGCACAAATAACAAAAAGAAGATTTCCCTTCCCTTCGGCTCCAACCTCTACGATGCCTATCAGCTCTCGGGCTTGGAACTGCCTTACGCTCCCGTATGCGCGCGCGTAAATAATAAGGTAGAAGGAATGAGCTATCGGTTCTATAACAATAAGGACGTCGAGTTCATCAGCCTGCAGTCGGCGACAGGCATGCGAGTATATGTCCGCACGCTCTTCTTCGTGCTGGCGAAAGCTGTCGAGGACCTCTTTCCCGAGGCGCAGCTCTTCATGGGTGTGCCCATCAGCGGAGGCTTCTTCTGCGGACTGATTCTGGAGCACAACGGCTCGCCGGCACCTATCCCCCCTGCCGTTGTCGCCCGCATTAGGAACCGCATGAAAGAGATTGTGGATGCCGACATGCCCATCCATTACATCCAGAGCCCCACGGAAGAGGCCATCGAACTGTTCCAGCAACGGGGCATGAACAGCAAGGTTTGCCTCTTGGATAGTCAGGAGAGCCTTTACACAACTTATTATAAGTTAGACAATAGCATCGACTACTTCTACGGTTGCCTGTTGGTGCGCACGGGCCTGCTCCATCTTTTCGACCTCATTCCCTTCAGCGACGGATTGCTGCTGCGCATCCCCAAGGAGAAGAATCCCAGCGAGTTGCAGGAAATGTTGGAGCAGACAAAGATGCTCGATGTGATTCGCGAACATCTCCTGTGGCAACACATTCTGGGCGTACGCACCGTGGGCGAGTTCAATGCGGCAGTTCAGGCCGGATATGCCACCGACCTCATCAATGTGAGCGAGGCGCTGCAGGAGAAGAAACTCTCCGAGATTGTCGATGAAGTCATCTGGCGCAAGGCGCGACTTGTGCTCATCGCCGGCCCCAGCAGTAGCGGAAAGACCACCACCGCCAAGCGAATTGCTACGCTGCTGATGGCCTGTGGTGTGCGGCCGCGCATCCTGAGCACCGACGACTATTTCGTGAATCGTGTGGATACGCCGAAGGACGAGAATGGCGAATATGACTTCGAGTGCATCGAGGCCGTTGATATGCCCTTCTTCAACGAGCAGATGAACGCCCTGCTGCGTGGCGAGGAAGTGGAGTTGCCCCGATATGATTTCCCCACCGGCGAACGCGTCTTCGAGGGACGCCGCCTCTGCATCGGCCCTCAGGATGTCATCATCCTCGAAGGGAACCATGCGTTGAACCCTGTCCTCACCCGTCAGATTCCCAACGAACAGAAGTACCGCATCTATGTCTCGGCATTGACCACCGTGCAGCTTGACGACCATAATCACATCCCGACGGACGACATCCGACTGCTTCGCCGCATCATCCGCGACAACAAGTATCGTGGCTTTTCGGCACTCGAGACCATCAAGCGCGCTCCCAGCGTGAAAGCCGGAGAAGAGAAGTGGATTCTCCCTTATCAGGAGCAGGCCGACGCCACCTTCAACAGCGCCTTGCTCTATGAGTTAGGCGTTATCCGCACACAGGTGATGCCCATTCTGGAACAGGTGCCCGAGCGCGTGCCCGAATATGCCGAGGCATACCGCTTGCGCAAGTTCCTCCATTACTTCCGTCCCGTGCCAGGCGACCAAGTGCCACCTACCAGCCTGTTGCGCGAGTTCGCTGGAGGCAGCTCGTTCAGATACTAACCCCTAACCCTCTATAACCCATAACCAATAACCCATAACCAATAACCATAACCCATTCCCCCATTGACCATTGAAGACCACCTTGCCGCGCGCGGAGTGAAGCCCACAGCCATGCGACTGCTGGTGTATCGGGAACTCGACCGCGCCCGTCGTCCGCTCTCGCTCCGCGAACTGGAGGAGCGCATGGTGACCGCCGAGCGCAGCACCATCTTCCGCACCCTCACGCTCTTCCTCGACCATCACATCGTACACGGCATCGAGGACGGCAGCGGGACGCTCCTCTACGAGCTATGCCGTAACGCGGAAGAATGCACGCCGGCCGACCACCATCCCCATTTCTACTGCGACCGTTGCCAGCGCACCTTCTGCCTCTACGATCTGCACATTCCTCAGCTGACGCTGCCCGAGGGCTTTACGGCCTCATCCGTCAATTACATGATTCACGGCCTTTGTCCCGACTGCCAGTCGTAGTGCTTCCTAAAGGAATGCGCGAATGGAGGGCAGGTAAGCCTCGCCCGTGCTGCGCCCAAGGTCATAGACGCGCTGCATCTTCGTGGCATCCAGCTCTGTACGTCCGATGCAGAGGGGTTCGCCGGGCTGTATGAGGAGGACATTGCCGCGCGCGACCTCTTCCTGCAGGTAGTCCAGTTGGGCATTGTACATCTCATGCCGCCGACTCATTGCATCGACAATGGCCGGATACCGACGCATCGCCATGCGAATGACAGGCATGAGGCGCGTGCGACGCTTGCGGAAGCCCTGCGGCTGTGTCAATATGACTATACAGCGCCCGTAACCCGCGTCCTGGAAAAACTGCAGGGGGATGCTGTCCGCGATACCTCCGTCGAGCAGGAGGCGGCCGTCGAGCGGTACGGGACGGCTCACGACGGGCATGCTGGCCGAGGCACGCATCCAGTCCATCTCGCGGTCGGTCATCGTGTCGATGCGGTGATAGACAGGCGCGCCCGTCTGCGCGTCGGTGCAGACAACGTAGAATGCCGTCGGGTCGGCATCGAACGTCTCGCAGTCGAAGATGTCCAGCTCGCGCGGCATCTTGTGGTAGCTGAACTGGGCACCTACGAGGTCGCCCGTCACAAGCCAGCTGCGCAGGCTGATGTAGCGCCAGTCGTTGCGGAAACGCATGTTGTAGCGCAGCGCACGTCCCGGCTGGTGCGACTTGTAGTTGCAGCCGAACGTGGCGCCCGCCGAGACGCCGATGATGCCGTCGAAGCGTATGCCCGCATCCATCATCACGTCCATGATGCCTGCCGAGAACAAGCTGCGCAGGCCGCCGCCTTCGAGTACTAATCCATGCTTCATCGGGGCAAATTTACACAATTATTTGCAACAAGCCATTCATCTCCCACATTTTTCTTGTCTTTTTGACTTCATCGTGCTCGGCTCTGCCGAAGAAATTATGCATTATAAACTGTGCATTATGAATTATTCTTCGTACCTTTTACTTTTGGTCGAAAGTAGGCTGCACTCGGGAATGGAAAGAAAAAACTTAAGTTTTCTCTTTGCCATTCCGCTCATTTATGCTACTTTTGCCGCATGAAAC
>JAEEGL012586827.1_pt1 | contig 11243 bp, 17 predicted proteins | sample 9134231 | NCBI WGS metagenome assembly JAEEGL01 (sample SAMN16246548, study PRJNA631951) | gut metagenome | biome: gut microbiome; feature: rumen; material: fiber-attached | host: Bos | place: Iran: Karaj | collected 2018-10
CCATTTTTCTACCTCCTTAGTAGTATGTGACAACGAATACCGCCTGATAACGGTATCGCTTAGTAGTAGTATCTGTGAAATTGTAGTCGGAATTGAGATAGACTCCGGATATTGAGTCAAGTGTGATTAGACCGTCTATCATAACGGCCTTGATATCCTCATTAAGACTAACCGCGTCATATAAGGTATCTGCATAAGATTGAATGGTTATGGTAGCAGAATTTATCTTGTTCTTATTAGAAGAACCCGTTTTTCCGATAAGATACATCTTGCTCGGTACAGTTTTAGGCATTTCTGTATATACCTTTGCTGTTAAAATCTCGGAACTATTCAAATAGTCATATATAATCGTCTCTACCATGTTACTTCCTCATTGATAGGCCAACTGACCCAAGAGCATTTAAAAGTGTATTATGTCTATAGTTGTCATTCGCTGCCTTTTTACTGTCTGGATAAACGTTAGAAATTGCTATCCAATTAGCAACGTGTACTTCTGCAGCATATTCTCCACCCGCTGAACTTGCAACCGCTTGACCCGCTTCCAATAACGCAGATTGCATTTCGGAAGACTTCATAAGGTCATTAAGTCCGGGCAAGTTTAACTTGAATTTGACATCTTTAGCCATACCGCTCAACCTTAACCTTCTTATTCCACTTAAGAGGGATATTTTCTTCAATCCCCGCCGTTGGATAACCGATAGTTCTGAATTTACCCTCAAAAGGTGCGGGTAATTCAACTTCGGTATCGACCCAATTATTTGTATCGCCTTTAGGTATCGCTAATGTATAAGCCACCTTCTTGCCATACAACTGCAGTGTATCCGTTATATCGTCCGTACTAGGTTCACCGACTAAAACATCATCAACTTGAACCTTTTCTTCTGAATAAGTCGGATTCCCTAATGGGTCCGGATCACCCTCTATCTTTTTAATTAACTGTACTGAAATACCCTTAATCATTCTCATTCCCTTTTGGTGCCTTCCATAAGTAGACACTATCGTACTGTTGCTGTAGTAAGCCCAGTTTTTTAAGGTCATTTCTCATAATAGCGTTTGCAATTCCACCGCCCGGCACTGCATATGTACCACTCCAAGAGTAGCCCATTGCTGATTGTGCCTCTTGCGTCATTGCGTCACCCTCTGTAGATTGCCTTAATATTCTGCTTACAACGTCTACAGTGACAACCTTAACAACACTTGCGTAAGGCTCCGATTCTTGAATCATAAGGTCAACGTCTTTGCCTACCGACTTGGCGATAACCCTTATTTCATCAGAAACGAGCGGAAGCAATGCCTCCGCCCGTGTAGTCTCTGCTGCCGTTAATGGTCTCCAAAGAGTTGTAATGTCCGTCACTGTAGCAAAAGCTGACCTTTCGCTCATTTCTTTGCCCTCTTTGTAGTTGTAGTTGTCTTGGGCTTTGCTTCCTTAACTGTCGGTGCTTTGGTCGAATCTTCTATTAACACGAAGTCTTCACCACTTATCACGCAATCAGTTACAAGGATATTGCCCGTGATTTTGTGTTTATAACGCATAAGTCACTCCCTATACAGAAGCGGGGTCCTCGTCACGAATCTTCGCAAATGCAGAAGGTACAAGAATACCCCAACCAATGTAAGCTTCACCACGAAGGTAAACTTCATTATATCCCTTAAGATCTCTTCCGGTGTTGTCAGGATCACCATACTCGATAACCTCGATTACGATGTTCTTTCCAAATCCCCACTTGAAGTAGTCACGGAAGTTACCTACGATTGCTCTATCTGCATTGCTTCCGAATGAAACTGTACTGTTAGAGTCGATAGGAAGTCCGTTAAGTGTTCCGGGAACTGCACCCCAACCAAGCTCAGGATAAAGTGCTTCGTATGAAGAAGATCCCTTCTTAAGCTGTGCAAGTGCATTCTTGCAAGCGGGTGCCATGATAAGACCTGTTACTTCGTGTTCTGCTGCTTCTACCATTCCGATAGCGGTCTCAATGTTGCTGTTGATGTTTGCTTCGTCAAATTCAACCTTATTTGTAACAACATCATCAAAGTTTTTGCTATTAAGAGCTGAAGCTGTTGAACCTGTTCTGGGATTTACACCATGAAGGGCCATGATATCAAGAGCTCTAGCAACCTTCTTTGCGAAGCCATCTGAGAATGCGTTAAGATACTGAAGCTTAATCTCTTCTGCACCATACTTGAACTCATCTGATACACGGAGACCGTACTCAATCTTAACGGGCTGCATAGATACGGAAGCTACTGTAGCGCCGCCGTTAGCCTTTGCTCCGGACTCTCCAACAAGGTTAGCCTCTGAATCCATATTGAATGTGAATACTGTTTCGCCATTAAAAGGCATAGGCTCAGAAGCAGCCATTTTTGCAAGTGATGATTTACCTCTAACGAGGCTGAAAAGTTTGTTTGTCTGTTCGGGAGTAAAAAGAACTCCTCTCTGTAATGTAGAACCCATAAGTCAAAATTCCTCCTAGTTCATAAACTGTGAATTTATCTGACTAAGCAATGAAGCCATGTCAGCATTGTTATTGTTACTTGAATCCGATGATCTAAGAGGCGGTGCTGCCTTTGGTGCGATAAATGAAGCTAACTTTTCCGCGTCTGCTTTGAGCTCTTCTTCATTATTTCCCACAAGTCTGCCCGCTAACTCGAATGGAACACCTGATTCGTAGGCTATACGGCTTTTAAGCAAATCGCCTTCTGCCGTTGCAGCTCTATTAGTCAGCTCTGTTACAATCTGATCGTGACCCGCTATCTTCTCATTAGCACTTTTGAGGTCTTCGTTGACTTTGGCCAATCTCGTCTCAAATTCTGCTTTGATTTTTTCCAAATCATCAGGAGACGTATAGTCTTTGTACCTCTCGGACAATTCTCTGTCCTTCTGGGCTAATCTTTTCTGAATAGCCTTGTCAAAATCTTCTTGTGTCTCAATTACCTTAAATTCGTCTGACATATTTAATTTCCTCCTCTTTTACCGCTGAGTTGCGTAAATATAATTAAAGAACACCTGTTATTGATGTCTCTAATAACTAATAGATTGTTTTGGTACATTCGTCTTTGTTGTTGCACACAACCAATAGGCAAGTATCATAGAATCCATAATTGCGACATCGTAAGTCTCGACTAAAGACCGATATCCAAAACCGCCATTCGTACCAATGGGCCGTTTTTCGCAATTCGTGACTATTTGAGCCAATGATTCCTGACCGCTATGTGTAATTTTCTTTGCAAATAAATCTTGCTCGAACATCGTGTTAGCCAGAACAACTTCACGGACCGCCGGAAGAATAGGTTTAATCTTAAAGCCCATGTCTTTCATCTGATCTGCAAGCGTTTGTTGACCGTTCACACCGTCTATTGCTATCTTTTGCACTTTAGGATTTTTAAAGTAGTCAAATAACCACTTATTACCCGCTCTAATAGAGACGCAATCAATAGTTTCAACAAATATTCGGTTATCGTCTGTCCTACAAGCAATGCTCATAGCTACATTTGCACCGTCTCTGCCGTATTTAATTCCGAGATATAACCTATCATCAAGTTTTGGCTTTTGAACAAATTTCAAATCAGCCCAATCAGATTCGGAAATAGCAGATTTCTGATTATAGCTAACCCACAAGCCTAACCTCTGAATATTAAAATCAAGTGGATCTCCCGCGAGTTCGCCTCTTACGTTACGTTCTGATAGAATGCTGCCGAGTGACGGATTATATTTGTACCATAAATCGACATCGTCTATGTTGTCCGTCTGTTCATCTATAGACCATTCGCTCCACCCCGTATCAGGTGCCTTACCCTCTGTGATAGAGCCTCGAAGTCTAACGAACACATCTCCACCAGATATAACTGTCGGCGGTGTTCCGACCATAATAGTTTGAGGATTCTTTGAAGCACTAACTGTATAAATTAATGCGCTCTCTTGTTTTGATGTGTACTCCTGGGCCTCATCTATAACAAGAAGGTCGAATCCCTCACCTAAACCACCGTTATTTGTTCGAGTACGGAAGTCGATTACTCCGCCCCCGCTTATCTCGATATGCTCTAAACCGTATTGTTTAGACGCAAAAAAAGAACGCTCCGGCATGACTTTCGCCTTTCGTGAGTGTTCTTCGTATCCCGCTTTTTTAAGCAGTGTGTATAGTCGATTAAAAGCGTCGTGCGACGTTGTAGTTCTATGGGCCGTGTGACATATCTTTTCACCTAAATTGACTATTCCGTCAAACTCTCTAGCTGCTAAGATTTCACCTTTTCCATTTCTTCTACTAACACACAAGCCGTAAACCATATGAGTCCAAAGACCGTCAGGGTTAACAGCCATAATTGCTTTAATCTGTAATTCTTGCCATTCTAATAATGATTGTGTTGTGCTTTTATATAGATCAATAGCTTCTTGACCCTTAGTGTTAAGATTCGCAAACTCTACGTTGGTAAAAGAAGGGTATTGTTCACCCATTCTCATACCGTCTACCTCCTTCGACCTCTGTTAAGATACTTTTGTATGTTCTTATCAGAAGTGTAAGTGATTTCTCTTGCGTCTTCTCTTGATAAGCCCGTCGCGTCCATAAGTCGCTTTACAAGTCTATCCTTTTCAAGTCTATCCAGCACTTCTTGTCTTTCTTGTACCGTCATAGACTGTGGTTTAGTGCCTACTCTACGTGATAACTCTTCTTCGGTGCTTTGCCATGACTTCTTGCTCCACACGTTTTGAGAACTTCTCTTGCTAGTGAATGTGACTTCACATCGGCAAAACTCATGTCTTTTGAATATGTCTTCCGGCATTGTATCGGCATATCCATATTCATATGTACCTTCAAGATTTCGACACCATTCGCAAGCCTTACTTTCTGCTATTCTTGTTATGGTGGTTTTCATTCCTGCATGACTTCTAAACTCTGCATTTTCCCTGATAAAATCATCAAAAAACGCTTCCGAGTTATTCACAATAGGTTCCTTTATCCATACTAATGCTTCTTCTAACGTGATACCGTCAGCGGTCATTTTGTCAATTAACCCCGTTATTCTCTCTTTAGGGAATGCAGGTGTAACGGCTTTAAGACTAATCTTACTTTTATTGTCGATAGTCTTTTGTATCTCCGCTGCAGCTTCGTTAATAAGGGCTTGGTTATTTTCCAATGTCGGAATCACTGTCCTAGTGGCTATATTGTAATACAACTTGCCGTCTGGAAGGTTTTCTTCCGTTAAGACATCTTGCAATGCCTTTGAAGCATTCTTTCCAAGTCTCTCAGCATAAGTATGTCCGTCCATTTGTGTGGCTGTGCCGTCCCTTATACGTTTAGATACAGCCGTTAATCGTCTATCGGTCATGTTATGAGACTTAAAAGCGGTCTCTATTTCCGATAACAACTCCGGTACTACATCAACCATTATTTAATTCTCCTTCCGCACTTTTTAGCCGTGCATGGCTATTTATTATATGCCTGTTATCTCATACAGTTTATCTTCTGTTAGATACTCAGGATATGCCGTGTTGATCTTACCAACCGCGTCACCGATACTGCCTAGCATTGATACATCAGCGGGGAATACCGGGGCCCATATAGGCTTTGTATAGGCTAATTGACTTCTTTGATATTTCATATTATCTCGAATACAAGAAGCAAGGAATCCAGCATTCATAATTCCGACATTAAAATTCTTTTGTGCCTTTTTCGCCGTAAGCCTTAAATTCTCATGTGCTGCCTTAATTGCGTCATAACTAGAAGGATTGCTCTGAGGGAATCCCAAATCATCTAATGTAAGTCCGACTTCTCCCGCAAACAGACTAGCAAACATTTTCAACTGTTCAACGTGTGGCCCCATGCTCTGTTGAGTAAACTGTCCCAATTTAACATGATCCTGACCGTCGTCGTTTAACGTGAACTTCATCATAGCGGACATTGCAGCCGTCCACTTGTCCATTTGTTCAGAGTTGGAATCAAGACCCGTAACATACTTCTGAGGGAATGAATAAAACTCCGCTGATATCTCGGACCTCTTGATAGTACGTAAAGCACTTCCGACTATAGACATACAAGCTCTTGATATTCTTGAATGTCCAAAAGGTCTCTTGCTATCCGGACGAAATGCAACCGGAACTAAACAAGGATAAGGGGCTTTATTAACTCTTGAATCTACTAAATTACCATTCTCATAATATGCGGTGTACTCATATGTGAAGTAAGCTTCTTTGACTACTGCACCGAACTGATCTCTTTCGAGAACTGCATAACCCTCATTTAACATTCCGCTAATAGGGTCAATTATTCCCGTTGCATTACTACCGTCTATAACTTGCATTCTTGGGAATCCCGTTTCATCTTCGCTTATATAAATAAAGTCGCAAGATGATATCAAAGCACCGAGTATAGCAGAATCAAATAGAATGTCTCGGTTATTCATGTCGTATATTCCGCCTAAGTCGAATACATCGTTACGGAATGTATAGAAGTCTAATCTATCTGCTAAACAATCAACCGCTTTACTGCACCAACCGACTACACTGTTCCAATATTTAAGCTCTGGCGGTGATGATATTCCGAAGTCGAAGGTTATATTCTTCATTTCATAGAACTGATATCTACTTTCTACCCTCAACCTCTTCATATTTAGTTTATTCTGCAAATATGGTATACCGTAATAATTCATAACCTCTTTTGACCTTTTTATTAAATAACACGTGTATTGTTTTGCGAGATATATCTACAGTGCGCGGTGGGAACCTCGCCGTGACCCCGTATAGGGTTCTATCCCCCCACCTCAGAATGTTAACCAATTTTCTGTTAACGGAAGCTTTCTGTTTTCATCAATTACCTTGGCTGTCGGTAATATCTTGTCCGATTTTTGTCTATTGCAATACCTATGAGCAAGTTGCAAATTATCCAATGATGTTGGATCTCCATTCTTTGCTAATGGGATTATATGATCTACTGTTGGACTCATAGGGTCCGGATACTTAATCGACTTATCTACGGGTTTACCGCAAATACCACAAATAGATTGCGTCGCTAATATTATCTTTCTGTTTGCTTCAAATAGGGCGGTGTTTCCCGCTGCTCTATCGGCACGGGTATTTTTACTACCCCTCGGCTTTCTTGCGTATGCCCCGGCCATTTTTAACCCTCCCCGCACAACAAAACACACCCACTAGAGATGTTTAGTGAGTGTGCCCCGTGTCTGTGCCTGAAATATGTAGAAATGAGTAAGGTATGTGATATATCGATTTATTTATCACCAATATCATACTAGCACATAAAGTTGTCCCCTGAGTGCTCCACTTTATATCATTCGACTTAATTCGTAATAATATTGTCTCCTCATTTCATAATACTTCTTGTGTTCACATGGCATACCTTTACTCTTTAACTGATTAAATGTCAGCCCATAACAGACACCTAATCGAAGAAAGTATTCAAGATCTCCGGCACATATCTGAATAATGCCGTCAATTAATTGAACTCGCTCTGATATCTGAATAGCCCTGTTTGCTGCATTGAATACCATATCAGCATTCGGTGATGATTGTACTTTGTCTTTATCATACCTAATAGCCGTTGACGTATCTCTTGCGTCGTCTAATTCCGCTAACCAGAGTGGATACCTTAACGAATAGTGTATAGCTGTAAGATAATCTTCTCTTGGTATGTAATACTTATTCTTCTGTGATAACTCCCTATATTTCGCCACTGTCTACCTCCTCAACATAACCCGCTTCTATAATCTCTTTAGCCCTTCTAGGATTCAATGTAAGTACATCTCCCACTTCAATGTATCTATCTAGCACAACATCTTTATAACGTCTAACACACCTGATCGTAACGGGGCGGGTATTTTTCACGGACCCTTCTCCCAAAACACACCCCCACGTCTCTTCAATTGGTTTATTACTGTATGTGTACTCGAATGTTGGTATTGTTTTTAGCCTCTCAATATCTCCGGACATATCGAAATCAAATACATAACCGTGCTTATTGTTTTTAAAGCCTATCTCTGTTAAAACCTCTATCGGTGTTGTTACAACCGCTGTACCTTCTTCGAGGGCTTCTACAATCGAATAACAGAACCCTTCATTGTCTGATAACTGCACAAGATAGTCCGCGTTACGAATCTTTGACCTTATATCAGGTGTCATACTCTTATGTGTTATACCGTCAATATGCGGGTCCATATCTGAATAGCATTCCCACTCAAAAGGTATCTGAGCTTGATTTAACATTCTACATAACGTCTTCATTCTATCTAGGCCCTTTTCGGACGTTTTTAACCTTGTAGCAGATATAAGGTGCAATGTATTATTGTCACCGTAGGTCATGTTTAAAATAGGGTCGCTAGGTAGATTCCATGACTTCTTTACCGTCTCACTAATCGGAATCACCGCGTCTCTGTCCGTAGGCAATACCCAACTATCCATAAGTTTAGGTGAATGTACTATCTGTACCGACTTCTTATAGCTGATGTTTAATGGAATGCTATCGTGTATTTTCATCATTAGTAAGGTTTCACACTTAATCGGCTCTCCGTTCTGTTTAACGTAGGCATAAGGCACCAGACGTTCAATCATTGGACCCGTCATTCCCTCATGGATCACGGCGATTGAATACTTATCGTGCATTTGCCCGCAAAATGAATATATCCATGTATAAATACCATTGATACTCTTTTGTGACGTATAAATAGCCACATCAAACACCGGAGGGGGTAAAATCTTACTAAACTTCTCATAGGGTTCGCCTCTTAATTCGGCTCCTCTTACTCTACACGGCCTCATAACCTTTGCGTATTGATTCAGCTCTGGTATGTCGCATTGCTCTGTTAAGACGTAGACTTCATTGCGTTTGTTCTCTTGCTTAATCTCTTCTAATAAATCCGTCATATCAGCCGTAATGTGTCGATAATGATATACTATTCTTTTGGTATCTATATCACCGCTCATATATCGTTTAGTAAGACTATTCGGAGTATAAGTACGATAGAAGTACATATAGTCTGTTATAACTGCGACATTCTTACCGCGTTTTAATACTACATTAATAAACTCTGCGTCTTCTGCTGCTTGTTTATTCTCATTAAAGCGGGTATCGCCTATTATCGCCCTACTAAATACCCTTGTGACTACAGACGGATTCTTTAACCTATCGGAATTACTTGTTAATCGATATTCGTATTGTGGCCCGCCCGGTAATGATCGCCATGACATATCTAAATAATCGAAAGGCATTTTACTGAATAATAGGTTTACATAATTATCAGATACTAAATCATCAGAATCAATAAAGGCTATATATTCACCCTGAGACAATTCAAGGCCTTTATTCCTTGCACCGCTAACACCCTTATTCTTCTGCCGATATACCTTGCACCATTCATACTTGGTTTTGTATGGAACATCACTTCCGTCGTCAACTAAGATAACTTCCACATCATCGGTTATTTGAGGGGCTAAACAATCGAGAAGCTCGTCCGTGTATTGTGCTACATTGTAGTACGGTATTATGATTGATAGTTTCATATTATGCCCCTTACTCTATTTTTTCTAATGAGCCGTTTTTTATAATTTTTTCTTTTACACTCATTAAGAAACTGTTTAACTCTTCTTCCCTCTCGTCAACTGTTTTCAATTCTCCCCACCACGTGTCTTCTTTACTATACTTTTCCACAAAATCTACTGTGCGCTGTATAGCCTTCTCTCTTTTTAATTGCCTTTGCAACTTTGTTATTTGCCTTTGCAACTTTGTTATTTGCATTTGCAATAATTCAATTTCCGTCATATTATTCTCCAATCTTTTCTAAAGTATCTCTATACGTTTCAAGGAACAACTTTGCGTAACTTCTGTACTTCTGGACTAACTGAAAATTCTTCTCGATAGCCTCTTTGCGTCTGTTATATTCATACTCAGGATCTTTTAAAACATCATTTACCCTAGCTAGAACTTCATTCGGTGTTCTGCAGTATATGATTCCGTCCATGTCGAAGTATTCACCTATGTTCGGACAACCCCAATATATAGGCACTATCTTTGACGCGAAGCAATTACATATTTTCTCGGTAAAGTAATGACCGTCCGAGAAGTTTTCCATGGCTACATTAAAACGATATCCCGCTAGATAGTCCTTATCGTCGCAATAAACATCACCCTTGAACTTACCGTAAGTGTCTATCTTTTCCATTAAAGCCCTAGCGATATTCTGTCTGTTAATGTGACCGGGACACTCTTGTTTATTACTTGCTACCATTGAGATGTTCTTCGTTTTCTCAACGTCTGGATATTCAGCCGTTATCTGACCGTATATCAATAACTTCGCATTCGGCAGCTTAAGTAACTCGGAATCGAAAGTGAATACATATTTAAACTTATGGTAATTCTCCGATATCCACTGATATGTTCCGGGGATAATAGCTCTAGGTTCTACTAATAGAGCAATAGCTTCTTCTTCGCCTCGGTCCGTGTTATCCAGATAATATACATTGTTGTCAACGTAGAAGTTAATCTGTTTATCGCTCTCTCCATACCTTTCCGGAAAACTATCGTATACAGATCGTAACTTTATCTTCATTTTGAATTGACACCCCCCGCTATGTAGGATTTATATACCTCTTGCACCGTCACACACTTAATCGCATTCTCCGGTGTTGTTCTATGACACGCACAAAATTTATCTACATAGGTTTTAAAGTCTGCATTAGTTTTGTATGCTTCGTTAATAGAAATTAACATATTACCTCTCCTCTCTAATCTCAATCCCTGTTAACTCTTTACAAATGTCACACATATTAGCTCCCTCTGTTTGTGCGACCTCTTCCCATTTAAGCTGCACCGCTTCTACAATAAGCCCTATCTCGTCAACATCGTATCCGCGCTCATATAAGACCACACACATAGCGGAATAGATCTCTTCTATATTTCGCTTAACTAGAGCACGCTGGGCTTTCATTTGTTCAATAAATTGTTTATTCATTGTCTGTTTTCCTTTCCTTACTCCAACGTCTGCACCAACCGGCCATACATTCGACATAACCGATATAGTGGTTGTCTATGTCGCAATGGCACTCTATGCGGTTTTCTTTTGATTGCCGTATATTGTGCCGACAATTGCAACATACCTTTCCGTTGTCTTGGCTCATAGTTGCTCACTTTCCTGTGGCTCAACCATCTTTGCACCGCAATTAGGGCAATACTTAAAGGTAAATGCTCCACATGAAAAACCACATTCCGAACACTCGTCCAATATGCTTTCTGGAATATGGCTCG
>JAEEGL012634235.1_pt1 | contig 11243 bp, 14 predicted proteins | sample 9134231 | NCBI WGS metagenome assembly JAEEGL01 (sample SAMN16246548, study PRJNA631951) | gut metagenome | biome: gut microbiome; feature: rumen; material: fiber-attached | host: Bos | place: Iran: Karaj | collected 2018-10
ATATATCCGCAAAATCGTTTTTACGCCGGATTTTGCGGATATTCCGAATGTTTTAAGCGTTATCAGCATGTAAGGTTCAGTTTCGCGCCTTCGAGCGCACGCCCTCAGTGCACGTGGTGGAGCTCGAGCAGCACCTGGGGCACTCCGACCGAAGGACTGGTCCTGACGACGGTGATCATGCCGTCGATGGGAGAGGTGATGTCCTTGATCTTGTTGCCGAAGTAGTCGCGTATCTCGCCGCCGGCTTCGGTGAGCATGGCGGGAACGCCCCTGGCGATGAGCTTGCCGAACATGGAGCCCAAGGGAGCCGCGTTCCTCTGGGCGATGGGGGTATGCACCAGGCAGGCGATGCTATAGGCCTGCGCCATCTCCTCGATCTTGTCGTCCATGGCCTTGTCTCCGGTCACCGTGACGGAGATGAAGGGCTAATATCTGGCGATCTTCGTCATCACCGTCCTGCCGACGCTGTAGGCGGGCCCCTCGAACTGCTTCGCGACCCTGACCAGCTCGTCCCTTATATGTATGCCCTGGGGGCAGTGGGTCTCGCAGCGGCCGCATTTGACGCAGAGCGAGGCCGCCGAGGAGTTCTTCCGCAGGCCGGTGCACATGAAATAATCCTTGAAGGCCCAGAACTTCCCCTCGACCGGCACCATGTTGAAGGCCGCGAAGGATCCCGGTATATCGACTCCGGCGGGACAGGGCATGCAGTAGCGGCAGCCCGTGCAGGGGACCATCATGTTGCGGTTGATCTCCGCGGCGATGGCCTTCGAGAGAGCTAGCTCTTCCGCGGATACCAGGCCCGCTCCCGCGTTCTCGGCTGTCCTGACGTTCTCCTCGAGCATCTCGAGGGAGTTCATGCCCGAGAGCACGCAGGTGACCTGGGGCTGATTCCACAGCCAGCGGAAGCTCAGGGCGGCGGGAGTCATGCCGGGATCGAAAGCCCTGAGCATCTCCCTGCCCTTCGGGGGCAGATCAACGAGCTTCCCCCCTCTCAGGGGCTCCATTATGATCACGGGCACGCCCTTTGAGCCCGCGTACTCGAGACCGGTCCTGCCGGCCTGCGAGTTCTCGTCGTAATAATTGTACTGTATCTGGCAGAAATCCCAGTCGCGGGCGTCGAGCAGCTTCATGAACATGTCGGAATTGCCGTGGTAGGAAAAGCCCACCTGGCCGATGGCGCCCGAAGCCTTCTTCTCTTCCAGCCACTGCTCTATGCCTAAGGCCTTGAGCCTCTCCCAGGTGGCGAGGTCGGTCAGCATGTGCATGAGGTAGAAGTCGACGTGGTCGGTGCGCAGGCGCGAGAGCTCCTCGCTGAAATATTTGTCCATGTCGGAGGGCTTCTTCAGCAGGTAATGAGGCAGCTTGGTCGCGATCCTTACCCGGTCTCTGGCCCCGTTCTTCTCGAGTATCCTTCCCAGAGCGTCCTCGCTGCCGGGATAGATGTAGGCAGTGTCGAAATAGTTGACGCCCAGCTCTATGGCCCTCATGATCTCCTTTTCGGTCTTGTCCACGTCCACTCCGGTCATCCTGCGGGTGAACCTCATGCAGCCGTAGCCGAGGATGGAGACGTCTTTTCCGCTCTTGTCCTGCCTGTAGTTCATATATCCTCCCGACCCCCGTCCAGGGCCTCCCTTATCTTGAGCGTTAACTGCTGTACGTCTATGCTGCCGGGATAGGTGGCGTCTACTCTGATGGAAGGGCCGCTCCACGAGAGCTCGTCCATGCCCCTTTCGAGGAAGCGCCACGAAAAGCCCTCGTAGGACATGCTGAAGCTGATCTCCTCGCCGGGGTGCGGAGGATAATGATCCTGCATGGCGTGGCCGAGATGGCGCCTTTGGGCGCTGTCCCTTGCCACGTATCTTTCGTACAGGACCTTCGGATCTCCCGAAAGGAAGACCGTGACCGGCGTGAGGGAGTACTTCTTCATCAGAGCCTCGAGCTCAAGGGCCTGTTCCTTCGCGAAATTGTTGTCTATGATCATGGAGCAGCCGGCCTTGATCAGGCTCTCCATGACTCTGAAGAGGACCTCGGTCGCGGCGGCGTCGAGCCGCCTTTTCTCGTCATAACAGGTGAAGCCGATGGTGTCGAAAAGGCCCTCTTTTATGCGGTCCTTTTCCAGTATGGGCCAGGGGAAGCTCTTCTGCAGCTTCTTGGCGAGGGTGGATTTTCCGGTGGCGGGAAGTCCGGCCAGGATGATGATATCCATGGTCCCGCTCCTCAAACTCCGAGCAGGGAGGTGAAGGCGCGGGAGGCCTCGGTGATCTTTTCCCACTCTCCGGCCTTTATCCACTCTTTTTTGAACAGGCAGCCCGCGACGCCCAGAGCGCTGCAGCCGGCCGCCAGGTAATCCTTCGCGTCCTTTCCGGTGACTCCGCCGACCGCCATGAGCCTGACCTGGCTCAGGGGAGCGGAGACGTTCTTGAAGTAAGAGACGCCCATGTTGCAGGCGGGGAAGACCTTGACGAAATCGGCGCCCAGATCCCAGGCCTGCTTGATCTCCGTGGGGGTCAGGGCCCCGGGGATGGAGACCAGGCCCTGTTTTACAGTCTCCTTTATGACCGCGGCGTCGGTATTGGGAGCGACGATGAAGAGGGCTCCCGCCTCCTTCGCCTGCCTCACCATCTCCGCCGTGGTGACGGTGCCGGCGCCGAAGGCCATGCAATGGCCGAGCTCCTTTATCAGCAGCTTTATGGTCGAGACCGTCAGCTCTCTTTCCTCCTCCGACCTCTGGTCGAAGGTGACCTCCAGAAGGTCGACGCCGCCCTCGTGCAGGGCCCGCGCCAGCTTGAGGCAGTCTTCTCCGTAGACTCCCCTCACGATGGCCATGACCTTCTTCTCTTCTATCATGCGTATGATGTCGTCTTTCATGATGTCTCCTTTATGGGAAAACGCCCGTCAGAGCTCCCGCCTCACCACAAGGGATAAAGAGGCCGTCCGCCGTCCCTCACCCTGATGATGGACTCGGCGCAGATCAGGCCTCCGTTGTAATTGGTCTCGTAGCTCAGGGCCGCCGCGTGGGGCGAGAGCACCGTGTTCTCAAGGCCCAGAAGTATATTGTCCGCGGTCAGGGGCTCGGTCTCGAAGACGTCTATGGCCGCTCCGGCGAGCTTTCCGCTCTTAAGGGCCGCGTAAAGCGCCTTTTCGTCGACCAGACTTCCCCTGGCGGTATTGACCAGGTAAGCTCCGTCCTTCATGAGGGCGATGGTATCACTGTTCATCAGGTGGAAGGTCTCGGGCGTGGAGGGAAGATGCAGCGAGATCACGTCGGCGCGGGAGAGAGCCTCTTCAAAGCCGCATGGGGCCACTCCCCTTTCCTTTGCCGCCTCTTCGTCCATATAGGGATCATAGGCCAAAAGCGTGACGCCAAAGCCCTTCAGAAGCTCCGCCAGCCTTCTTCCTATGCGGCCGAAGCCGATGATGGCGACCGTCCTGCCGCTGAGCTCGAACATGGGATAGCGCGACCAGAGGCCCTTCCTCGCCGCCGCGTCGAAGCGGGGACCGTTCTTCAGCAGGGCGAGCAGCTGGCCCAGAGCGAACTCCGCCACCGCGTTGTGGTTGGCGATGAGGCCCACCTGAACGCCCATGGACCTGAGCTTCTTAAGATCGAGATTGTCGGTGCCGACCCCGAAGCGCATGAGCGCCCTGAGCTCCCCGCATTTCGAGAGCAGCGGCGCCTCGTATCTTTCGGTGCCGGCGATGACCGCGAAGGCGTCCTTTATCATATCCAGAAGCTCCGCTTCGGAGAGCTTCGCCCCGCTCTCGTTGCAGACCAGCGTAAAGCCCGCGTCCGTGAGCATCTTTCTCGCTTCATCGCAAATGAGGCTCTTCTGATGCCTGAAGGGCATCGCCACTATCTGCGCCATTTCTCTTCCTCCTTTTGGTATCAGACTGTTTGCGGGTCCTAACGCCCCGGATCCGCGGGCTCCGCGGAAAGAGCCGGATGATCCCTGAGCTCTTCGATGACGGCAAGATCGGCGGGGAGCCAGCGGACGCTGAGAAGCTCGTCCCTTCCCAGCCACCTGGCTGCCTCGTGCTCCTTCAGGGTGAGCTCCCCTTTCGTGACCGCGGTCAGAAAGCAGAGCATGCTGAGATGGAACTCGGGATAATCGTACTCGGCGCGGGCCAAAAGCGCCGAAGGCTCCGTCTCCACTCCCAGCTCCTCGAGCATCTCGCGGCGCAGGGCCTCTTCAGGCGTCTCGCCCGGCTCGATCTTCCCGCCGGGGAACTCCCAGTAGTCCTTCCAGGGCCCGTAGCCCCGCTGGGTCGCGAAGACCCGCCCGTCTTCGATCACTATCGCCGCCGCGACATTGACGATCTTCATCGTTTTCCGCTCCATGCCTTCTGTCATTCAGCGCCCGGCCTCCGCCGCGCCTATCACGGTATATATCATGCCTCGCTTTCCCTTGTCCGACCTCATCAGCACGATGCGGTCCACGGTCATGCTCCGGGGGCTGAGCTCAAGCTCCGGCAGGACGTTCTCCCTTGCCGTGACCGGCCTTCGCAGGAAAGTCACGTGGGCCCTGAACTTTTTCGCGTCGAAGGGGACGCCGGCCGCCGCCAGCGAGCGCCTCAGCCTGCGCGCGAGAGCCTCGAGCGGAGCGCTCTTCGAAAAGCCCGCCCACCAGACCCCGTCAAAGCGGCCCGTCCTGTCCATCGTGATCTCAAAAGGCTCGAAAGACACGCCCTCCATGGCCTCGAGCACCGCCCCGGGATCCGGGTGCTCGCCGATGAAGGCCAGCGTCAGGTGCAGGTTCTCCCGCGGGGAGAAGCTTCCGTCCACTCCCTGCCGCCTGCAGTCCCGCTGTATGTCCTGCACGAGATCCCTCAGGGGACCGCTGAGTTCTATCGCGATAAAAAGTCTCATATCCGAAGTATTATATCATACTGATGTAAGGAATTGTGTATATATAAAAAAGCCGCGCCTTACACAGCGCGGCATGTCCGCATCTCTTCGTTTTATATTTTCTTTCCGGCGCCAGCGAAGAGCCCCGCCAGCATCACCGCCAGCGAGACGGCGACGCCGATGAAGACAGGGTCGCAGGGCAGCGCGAGCGTTCCCGCTGTATCCAGCGCTCCCAGCAGGAAGGTGATCGACGACGATATCAGTATCGAGGCGATAACATATCTCTCGCCGATCTTCTTTTCGCACCACAGGCCCATGCAGAGAGGGACGAAAACGGTGCAGCCCCTCAGCCCCATGCTCATGAAGGCGAATTTGAGGATGACGTCGCCTATGGGAAGGCAGGAGACCGTGACCGCGGCGAGCAGGACCGCGAGGATGAGGACGCGGCTGTGATCGCGCCCGCACCCGATGAGCTCCCTGTCGATCACGGTGGATATGCCCAGCGCGAGGCCGGCCCCGGTCCCGACGGATGAGATGAAGAGAGTCCCCAGGCAGATGCCTGAGAGCAGGTCCGGCATTCCCGAGTACCTGAGGATGAATTCGGTGAGCGCCGTTTTGGTGCTGAAGCCGGCGGGATCGGGCACGGTGACCCTCATATACAGGCCGACGATGATGCCCATGACGCCCAGCGCCGCCGCCAGCGCGGCGCTGACGTACCCGCTTATCCGGGCGTCGCGCCTCGAGCCCGTCAGCAGAAGAGCCTGAACGTAGGTCTGAGTCGTTATTATGCCCAGGATCAGCGACGCTCCGGCGCCGAGGTCGATCCCGGCTCCCCGGCAGAACAGGCTCGCGTAGTTCCTCCCGGTCTCCGCCCGCAGAGCGGCGAAGGCGCCGAAGATCCCGGATACTCCTCCCAGGCCGCGGCAGGCGATGATGCCGCAGGCGAGCATGGATGAATAAAGGAGCACGGTCTTAAGTATGCCCACGGAGCCCGCGCCTCTCGCTCCGCCTATCACGACGTATACCGCCATGACCGCCGCGCCCGCCAGCAGCGGCAGGACGGATCCCGCCCCGGGGAAGAGCACCAGGACCACGGCCGAGCAGGAGAGGAGCTGGGAGAGGATGTTGATGAACATCCCCAAAGAGTTGAGCACGCTCGCGACAGTACCGGCCCTGCTGCCGTAGCGCAGGCTGATCACGCCGACGAGAGTGGGAGAGCCGGATCGCCTTACGGGCTCATAGAAGACGCCCGTGAGGATGACGCAGCCGAAACACGCGCCCAGAGTGAACCACCAGGCGCTCATGCCGTAAGTAAAAGCAAGCTGGGCGGTCCCTATAGTCGAAGAACCTCCCACGACGCTGCCCATGAGCAGGCCGATCGCGACAGGAGCGGAGAGGCTCCCTTCTTTCTTTTTATTTCCTATCCCTGTGTATACAGCGAGCCCCACTATCCCCGCCAGGGAGAGCAGAGCTCCCGCTATCACCGCGTTGAACATGCGCCGCCTCAGATCTCCCTGTAAAGACCGGTCCCGGCGCCGGCCGCCAAAGCTTTCTTCAACATGGTCAGATCCATTTTATCGATCATTGACATACTTCTCTTTTTTTCCGGCCGCCGGATCCGCCGCCCGGGCGGCGTTCAGCCGCGGAAGAACTCCAGCACCCTGCTGTTGAAATCCTTCGCCTCGCTGTAGGCCTCGTGCCCCAGGCCTTCGTAGATATGGCAGGCGCAGCCCAGCTTCGCCGCGATCTCGGGCGAGGCCCCGCTGCCGACTATACGGTCCTCCGCTCCCCCGATGACCAGCGCCGGACAGCGGATATCCTCGAGCCTGTCATAGGTGTCGCAGGTGAGGCAGGCCGCGGCAAGGCGCAGGAAGCGCTCCTTGGGGATGAACTTCATCGCCTTCACCGCCCGCGGGACGAAGGCCCCGTATTTCCTGAGGAAGGCCTCGGAATAGCCGCTGCGCATATAGTCCTTGGCGACCGCGGCAAGGCCTGAGCTCCCGGCGAGATCAAGCCAGCGCGATATGACCTCTCTGACGGTATCGTTGGGACGGCTCAAGGTCACGGCCAGGGCCAGGCGCGAGACCAGACCGGGATGCGCGAGGGCGAGCTCCTGGGCGATCATGCCGCCCATGGAAGCGCCGAGGACGCAGGCTCTTTCGAGCCCCAGGCTCTTCATCGCCGCCGCCGTGTCCTCCGCCATGTCCCTGACGGTGACGCCGGCGGGGATATCCTCCCCGCGGCCGATGATGTACACCCTGAATTCCTTGGCGAAGGCGCGGTAATACCAGGCGAGGGGGCGGGCCGTTCCCTCCATGCCCGTGAGCCTCAGCCCCGGGATGATCACCATCGCCTTATCTCCGCCGCCAAACGATATGCAGGGGACGCCGCCCCCCTCCGTTTTGACCTTGAATTCTTCAGCCCCGTAAAACATCGTCCCTCCGTCCGCGCCGGGCTACCTCTTCTTGTACATCACGAGCTCGGGGTCCTTTCCGCCCTCGCCGTAGGTGCATACAAGTATGAAGTCCATGCCCGCCAGGACTCCGAAGCAGCGGTCCCCGCCGAACTCGGACTCCAGCTGGGCGCCAAGATAAGTAGTCCCGTCGTCCAGAAACTTCGCCTTGTTCCCGCCCGGGAGCCTGTATTCGAGATTGACGTAGCTGCCCACGAGGGCGTTGAGCTTCTCCACCTTCGGCAGGCCCTCGACATGAAGATCGTTTATCTCCTCCGCGAGCTGCTTCCTGAAGGCCTCGAACTGCCCGCCGTCGCTCAGCTCCTCATACCGTTTCCAGTAATCGAGCCCGGGCAGAGTCTGCTTAAGATACGCGCGGGCCTGCTCTTCGCTGAAGCCCTGGCTCACCAGATTTGGCACGCAGACCTCGATGAGCTCGTCCATGTCGCTGTAGGTGTAGTTCCCGTCGGCATAGCACCATTTGCAGTACTCCTCGCTGAGCGAGCCGTCTTTGTTGCGGCCGAGGATCTCATCCTCGAGGGGCATGCCGCAGCACTGGCAGACGAGCCTGCGCGGCGAGCCCAGCAGGGTGTTGATCGATACGTTGTACAGCCCGGAGAGAAGCTTGAGGGTCTCGGTTCCGGGGAGCGTCTCGCCGTTCTCCCAGCGCGAGACCGCCTGTCTGGTCACGAAGACCTTTTCGGCCAGCTCGTCCTGCGACAGGCCGTTCCTGGTCCTGAGTTCGTATAATACTTCTTTTGCGTCCATTGTTTTTACCTCCCGTATCTTCATTCTAATACGGAGACGCGGGGATTTCACGCAACCCGCTGTTGCTCTTGGGGAGCGTCCGCCCGGCTTTCGGGCCTGCCGCCCGTGGCGGAGGGCGCCGCTCTTTCATTCCTCCCCGGTCTTTATATCGTACCTGTTGACCGTGATCCCCGAGATATCGCCATGCACGGAGCCCGCGAAGACCCCGCCGCAGGCCAGAATGGTCCTGACGCTGGCAGTATTCCTGTCGCTGCAGACCAGCCTCGCGGTCCCGATCCCGAGCTCGCCCGCCTTTTTGAGCGCCAGGCGCAGCAATTCTTTTCCGTAGCCCTTGCCCTGCTCGCTCGGGCGCACGGAACCTCCGATATGCGAGGCGAACTCAAGGTCATCGTCATCGTACTCGAGCCTGTGGCGCAGGCAGCAAAAACCGACTATCCTGCCGTCGGAGGGGCGCAGGGCCATATACCAGCTCAGCTTTCCCTCCATCCGGCCGCAGTATTCCAGCCATTCGTATACGTCCGCGAACTCCTCCAGATGATCCATCCCCGGTATCCTCTCCGGGATATTGGTGACCCTTTCGCGGTCCCTCGGGAACTCCGCCCGGTATTCTTCTATCCGCGCCGCGTACGCGGCGGAAGGCTTCACGAGCCTGAGCTCTTCCGTCATTCCGTCCTTCCTTTCTGGCAGCGCGGGCAGAAGACGCTGCCCCGCCCGCCGATCACGGTCCTTACCAGCGTTTCGCCGCAGACCCGGCAGGGCTCCTTCGCCCGGCCGTAGACCCGAAGATACGGGGTGTTGCGGTAATCGCTCCCGCCGCCCGCGAGATATTCGCCGGGCGCGATACTGTTCTTCTCCGTGAAGAACGCGATGGCGCGCGGGATCTCCGCGGCCAGGGCCTCAAAGTCCGCGGGTCCCAGCCCGCGGCAGGGCGTGTCGGGACGGATGCCGCAGGAAAAGAGTATCTCGTCTGAATATATGTTGCCTATGCCGGCCACCACGCTCTGGTCGAGCAGGGCTTCCTTCACCGCCCTCCTGCTGCCGCCGAGCTTTTCCGCCAGGTATCCCGCGGTCAGGGCGGGATCGTCCGGCTCGGGGCCGAGCCTGAAGACGCCCGAGACGCGGTCTTCCTCGCCGCTCTTAAAATACCAGAAACGTCCGAAGCGCCTGAGATCGGCAAAGCGCAGCTCGTCTCCTCCCGAGAGCTTTATTACGACGCAAGTATGCTTTTCGGCAGCCGTACCCGCGGGAACGACGAGCAGCCTTCCCGTCATGCGCAGATGCAGGAGCATCCTGTCTCCGCTCTCAAAATCGAATATAAGGAACTTGCCGCGGCGGCCCATGCCGGCAAAAGCCTGCCCCGCGAGCTCAGCGCGGAAGACCTCCGCCCGCGGATAAGCGACGGCGCTCTCGCTGAGCACGCTCACCGCCTCGGCTCTGCGGCCCCTGATCTGGGGACCTATGACCCTGCGTACGGTCTCGACTTCGGGAAGCTCAGGCATAAAGGCCTCCTTCCGCCGGACCCGCGAAGGGGACCGGGACCGTGAAGCGGCCGTCCCTGTATTCCGCGGTATACACGTCGCAGTTCGCTATGTGCTTTGACCAGTAGCTTCCGCCCGAGGCGGGAGTCAGGTACTCGAGCAGGCCCTTCATGGCGATCGCGTGCGTGCAGACCAGTATGTTCTCTTCCGCGCGGCAGCGCTCCTCAAGGAAGGAGCCGGCTCTGGCGACCACGCTCTCAAGAGGCTCCATGCCCTCGGGAGCGGGATTATGGACGAAATCGCTGAAAAAGGTCAGGACCTCCGGGGCGAGGGCCTTGAGGGACATGCCTTCGTACGGCCCGTAATCCATCTCGATCAGGCGCCCGTCGAGACGGGGCCCGGCATAGGGCGCGATGATCTTCGCGGTCTGGACCGCTCTCGCCAGGGGACTGGAATAGACCGCGTCGAAGCGGACGCCGCGAAGAAGAGCGGCGGCTCCCTCCGCCTGCTCCACGCCCTTTTCGTTCAGGGGATAGTCGCTCCTGCCCTGCAGTATGCGGCGGATATTGAGCTCTGTCTGCCCGTGCCTTACTATATATATCACTCTTGCTTCTCCGCGTTCTTTATCGTTTCTCTCACTATCCGGTCGATCAGCTCCTCGCGTCCGCCGGCGCTTTCAGGCACGGCGGCTATGGTGTACCATTGGCCGGGATAGTCCCAATACTGCTGAAAGTAGGCTTCGAGCGGATAAGGGTCGGCGACGGAACAGGCTTCCGGCATGATGCTTCGGACCCTTTCCAGAGCCTCTTCGTGTATCCTGTCCCTGAATTCAGCCGCGGCCTTAAGATCCCCGCCGCCGTAAAGGGCGATCTCTTCCTCCTTCGGCTCTTCCGGGCTGATGCCGCAGTATCTTTCGAGCAGCTGCGCGAGCGTCGGGCGCTCTGGATCCAGCCAGTATTCCCTGCCGTCCGGGCTCCTGCTGATGAGGAAGTGATCGTAAAGCTCCCGCCTTAAAGCCGCGGGATCGCCGAAGCTGTGCAGCCGCAAGAGCAGCGCGCCGAATTCGGCCTCGGTATATCTGCGGCCGGAGGGGATATGCTCCGACAGCCAGACCAGAGCCTCGATCTTTTTCCTTCTCTTGGAGGGAAGCCTTACGAGCTTTCCCTTCTCCACGAGACCCTTAAGGTCGTACGCGTCCATAAGCGCTCCTCCTTTGGGATCCTGCCCTCATCTCAGTCTCATCCGCGCGGATGCTCCGCCGCTGCCCGCGGCCTTCCGGACACAGATCCTTAGATGATCATTATACCATAAAAAAGGCGGCGCCTGAAAGAGCGCCGCCTTTCGCGATCGGTATACGCGTCAAAACTCTTTGTTCTCGATGACCCTTACCGCCCAAAGGTAGCAGACGAAAGCTCCCAGCGCGCATGCCGCGGTGATCGCGGCAAACACTGCGGCCGGCGGCATGCTGTCCAGTATACGCGTGAGCCTGGCTGCGGGATGCTCCCCGCCCGCAGCGAAGCGCTTTCCCCCCAGCATGACCACCGCGATGAGGCCGAATATGATGAAGAGCACTATCCTGCTCTTCTCCGGACCGTATTTGAGCAGCAGCGGGATCATGAACGCGGCGGAGAGGAATATGACGGGGATGACCGACAGGAGCATCGGCAGTTCCCCGATGATGTCGGCGCCGCCGTGTCTGACC
>JAEEGL012855588.1_pt1 | contig 11243 bp, 9 predicted proteins | sample 9134231 | NCBI WGS metagenome assembly JAEEGL01 (sample SAMN16246548, study PRJNA631951) | gut metagenome | biome: gut microbiome; feature: rumen; material: fiber-attached | host: Bos | place: Iran: Karaj | collected 2018-10
AAGAAATCTATGGTGATTTTCTTTATGTTTCGCTGTATCATTATGTAAGAGAAGAAATGAAGTTTGCGGATGTGGATGCGCTGAAGGAGCAGATGCAGCGCGACATCGCGGCCGGCAAGGAGTGGCACAGGGAAAATCTGTAGGCCGGTAAGGAGTGGCACAGAGAGAATCTGTAAAGCCGGCAAGGAGTGGCACAGGGAAAATCTGTAGTGCCGAACGGAGCGGCACCGCAAGCAAAAGCAATTATATAAGAAAAAGCATGTGGAAAGCATGTGAAGATACATACAAGGGGGCTGTATGATAGCTGGGATTATCATGTCACTTGCCGGCGGGTTATCACTTTTCCTGTTTGGCATGCATGTGATGAGTGAAGGAATTGAACAGGCGGCGGGCGCAAAGATGCGCTCGATCTTGGAGTTCTTTACGACCAACCGGTTTACCGGTATGATCGTCGGTTTCTTCTTTACTGCCGTGATCCAGTCGTCATCTGCATGTACCGCGCTGGTGGTCGCGTTCGTCAATTCGGGACTAATGTCCCTCTCGCAGGCGGTTGGTGTGATCCTTGGTTCCAATATCGGTACCACCGTTACTTCACAGCTCGTATCTTTTAATCTGTCCGCATATGCACCGGCGATCTCCCTGATCGGTGTTGTCTGTCTGTTATTCATCAAAAAACCGTTTGCCAAAAAGATCGGTACGGTACTGATCGGCTTTGGTGTTTTGTTCATGGGACTTACCGGCATGAAGGATGCGATGAGCGGTATTAAGGAAATGCCGGTGATCGCGGATGCGTTTGCATCGCTGACCAATCCGCTCCTTGCGATCCTTTTGGGACTTGTGATCACCACGATCGTGCAGAGCTCGTCCGTGACCGTATCCATTACCCTGCTGATGGCGTCGCAAGGTCTTCTGGGACTGCCGATCTGTCTTTATATCATTCTCGGATGCAACATCGGGGCCTGCTCCACGGCAATGCTGGCAAGCCTTTCCGGGAACAAGATGGCAAAGCGTGCGGCGCTGATCCATCTGCTCTTTAACGTGATCGGTACGATCATCATGTTCGTGCTTTTGCAGTTTACGATGGACTATGTGGTTACCGGGATCGAAGCGATCTCCGGCGGCGATATGGGCAGATGCGTCGCGAATGCGCACACGATCTTTAAGATCTTCCAGGTACTCATCCTGTTCCCGTTTGGCGGCGGCCTTGTGAAGCTGACGTATCTTTTGGTACCCGGCGAAGACGAAAAGATCGGCTATCGTGCGAACATGCAGCTTAAATACATCGGCGGCAAGAACATTTTCTCACCTGCTACCGCCGTGATCGAAGTGATCAAGGAATTGGACCGTATGGCAACGCTTGCAAGCGAGAACTTGAACCGTGCCATGAATGCGCTGATCACTTTGGATGATGACGATATTGAAGAAGCTTATGAGGTGGAACAGAACATCAACTATCTGCATAAGGAGATCACGGAATATCTGGTCAAGATCTCACAGACGAACCTGCCGGTCGAAGATGCCAAGAGCATCGGTGCGCTTTTCCATGTGGTAAACGATATCGAACGGATCGGTGACCACGCGGAGAATGCGGCGGATGCGGCAAAACAAAGACAGCAGGATCACAGCAGCTTTTCGCCCGCCGCGATGAAGGATATGGGTGAACTGCTGGATATGGTCAATACGATCATCCGGTTTGCAATCGAGATGTTTACCAATAATGATGAGACACATCTGCATGATGTGCAGAACCTGGAAGAGGCGATCGACGAGAGAGAGCGGGAGGTCCAGCAGGCGCATGTGGAACGCATGGCCAGCGGCGAATGCAGTGCGGAAGCAGGCATGATCTTCTCGGATATCATCTCTGGGCTCGAACGTGTTGCGGATCATGCCGTCAATATCGCCTTCTGCATGTATGATAATGCGTAAAAATCGCTTTACAAGCCAATGTAACTGTGTTACAATGTGCTTTGTTGTACGCCGATGCTTCAGTCGCGGCCACTCCAGCCCGGCCTAAGTATCCGGTAGAATCAAAAGCTGAAACAGCAAAGGAGAAAAACATGATCACTAAAGAAAAGAAAACGGCAATCATGACTGAGTACGCGACGAAGCCGAACGATACGGGTTCGCCGGAAGTACAGGTAGCAGTACTGACAGAACGGATCAAGGAGCTGACAGAGCATCTGAAAGTGAATCCGAAGGATCATCATTCTGCAAGAGGTCTTCACAAGATGATCGGTAAGAGACGCGGACTGCTGAACTATTTAAAGAAGGTTGATATCGAAAGATATCGTTCCCTGATCGAGAGACTTGGTCTCAGAAAATAATGAATGTTCACGGAGGGTGGAAAAAGTTTCCACCCTTTTCAACATTATATGAAACATCGTATATGCGCATGTGATCAACACATTGTATATACGGAAAATGGGGAATCCCCCCGAGAAGAGAAGAAAAGGAGAGAAAAATGTACAAGAGTTATTCAATGGAAATTGGAGGGAAGACACTGACCGTAGATGTCGGAAGAGTCGCAAAGCAGGCGAACGGAGCCGCACTGATGCACTATGGTGATACAACCGTTCTGTCTACCGCAACCGCATCTGAGAAGCCGAGGGAAGGAATTGACTTTTTCCCTTTGAGCGTGGAATTTGAAGAGAAGATGTATGCCGTCGGAAAGATTCCCGGCGGATTCAACAAGAGGGAAGGCAAAGCAAGCGAGAATGCAGTGCTGACCGCACGTGTCATCGACAGACCGATGCGCCCGCTGTTCCCGAAGGACTACAGAAATGACGTAACCTTAAACAACCTGGTATTATCCGTAGACCCGACCTGCAGACCGGAACTTGTGGCAATGCTCGGTTCCGCCATTGCGACCAGCATTTCGGATATCCCGTTCTGCGGTCCCTGTGCAACAACGCAGATCGGCCTGATCGACGGACAGTTCATCGTCAATCCTTCGCAGGAGCAGTGGAAGACAGGTGATCTGAACCTGACCGTTGCATCCACTTCCGAAAAAGTCATCATGATCGAGGCCGGTGCCAACGAGGTTCCGGAAGCCAAGATGATCGAGGCCATTTACATGGCGCACGGCATTAATCAGGAGATCATCGCGTTCATCAACAAGATCGTTGCGGAAGTCGGCAAGACCAAACACGAATACACAAGCTGCGCGATCCCCGAGGAAATGTTTGAGGCGATCAAAGAGATCGTACCGCCTGCAGAGATGGAAACAGCCGTATTTACGGATGAGAAGCAGGTAAGAGAAGAAAATATCCGCCAGATTACCGAAAAGCTGGAAGAGGCTTTTGCGGATAAGGAAGACTGGCTTGCGGTACTTGGCGAAGCCATTTACCAGTACGAGAAGAAGACGGTCCGCAAGATGATCTTAAAGGATCACAAGCGTCCGGACGGCAGAGAGATCACACAGATCAGACCGCTTGCAGCAGAAGTGGACCTGATCCCGAGAGTACACGGTTCCGCAATGTTCACCAGAGGCCAGACACAGATCTGCGATATCTGTACGCTGGCACCGCTTTCCGATATGCAGAAGGTGGACGGACTGGATTCCAACGAAGTATCCAAGCGTTACATGCATCATTATAATTTCCCGAGTTATTCCGTAGGCGAGACCAAGCCCAGCAGAGGACCGGGACGTCGTGAGATCGGTCATGGCGCACTTGCAGAGCGTGCCCTGATCCCGGTACTTCCGAGTGAGGAAGAATTCCCGTATGCGATCCGCTGCGTATCCGAGACTTTTGAGAGTAACGGTTCCACATCCATGGCCAGCACCTGCGCATCCTGCATGTCCTTAATGGCAGCAGGCGTGCCGATCAAGAAGATGGTTGCAGGTATTTCCTGCGGTCTGGTAACAGGTGATACGGATGACGATTACGTTCTGCTTACCGATATCCAGGGTCTGGAAGACTTCTTCGGTGACATGGACTTTAAGGTAACCGGTACGACAGACGGTATCACGGCGATCCAAATGGATATCAAGATCCATGGCCTGACACGTCCGATCGTGGAAGGCGCCATTGCAAGATGCCGCGAAGCAAGACTGTTCATCATGGACAACTGCATGAAGCCGGCGATCGCTGAGCCCAGACCGAACGTGAACGAATATGCACCCAAGATCATTCAGATCAAGATCGATCCCGAGAAGATCGGTGATGTGGTCGGCCAGCGCGGTAAGACGATCAACGCGATCATCGACCAGACGGGCGTTCGCATTGATATTACGGATGACGGCGCAGTCAGCATCTGCGGTACGGATCAGGCCATGATGGAGAAGGCAGTGGAACTGATCAAGATCATCGTTACCGATTTCGAAGCCGGTCAGATCTTTACGGGCAAAGTCGTAAGCATCAAGGAATTCGGTGCTTTCGTGGAATTCGCGCCCGGCAAGGAAGGCATGGTTCACATTTCCAAGATCGCCAAGGAGCGCATCAATCGCGTAGAGGATGTTTTAACACTCGGCGACACGGTTACCGTGAAGTGCTTAGGCAAGGACAAGATGGGCAGAATGAGCTTCTCCATCAAGGATGTCTAAGCGGTAAAAGTTACAGTAAACCAAACAGATCATTGATCGATCATAAAGCAGTATCGGGGGTGGGACTTCCGATACTGTTTTTTTGTGGGCCAGCGAAGTTATCCACAAAAGCGTGCTCAAATTAAAACAAGACTTAACAAATGGCAAATGACACCTGTTGTTTTGGAAAAACCCAGTAAAATTGGGCATTCCGGGAAATTGTATTTTTTTCCGAACAAGTTTTTTTGTCGGCAAATTATGTAAAACAAAAAAAATGTGGATAAAAAGCATGACTAATACACATTGTTAGTTTATTGAAATAAAACGACAAAATTTGCCGAAAATATTACGATGTGACAGCAAAAAAGACGCCCGGAAAAAGGAAAAATCAGTCACCAAAATCAAGACAGAAACGGGTGTTTTATGGTATAGTAAAAATCAAACGGAGGTAGGTTATGAGCAGACGTGTGATTTTGATCGTAATGGACAGTTTCGGTGTCGGTGCATTGCCGGATTCAAAGGAATTCGGCGACATTGATGTCAATACGATCCGCTCCTGCATGAGCAGTCCGCAATTTGCGGCGGATCATCTGGCGAAGCTTGGGCTGTTATCAATCGACGGCGTATCCGGTCTTCCTTACGCACAGACGTACTTTCAGACACACGACCTGCAGGTAAAGGGTGCCTATGCGCGCCTTGCGGAAGCCTCCAGAGGAAAGGACACCACGACCGGACACTGGGAGATTGGCGGACTGATCAGTGCGAAGCCGTTTCCGACCTATCCGGACGGATTCCCGAAGGAGATCCTGGATGCCTTTTCGGAGAAAACGGGCAGGGGGATCCTTTGTAACCTGCCGTATTCGGGAACACAGGTGATCAATGATTACGGCGATGAGCATGTGAAGACGGGAGACCTGATCGTCTATACTTCCGCGGATTCCGTGTTCCAGATCGCCGCACATGAGGAGATCGTACCGCTTGAAACCCTGTATGAATATTGCAGGATAGCGCGTGATATCTTACAGGGAGAACACGGTGTCGGCCGCGTCATTGCGCGTCCGTTCGTGGGAGAGAGCGGGAATTATACAAGAACTTCCCACCGCCATGATTTTTCCCTCGTGCCGCCGACGGATACGATGCTCGATCTCATCAAGGCCGCGGGGCAGGATGTGCTTGCGGTCGGTAAGATCCACGATATCTTTGCGGGACGCGGCATGACGGAGTTTACCTATACCTCCGGAAACGAGGAAGGGATCGATAAGACCGTGGAATGGATGGACCGTGATTTTGGCGGACTCATGTTCGTGAATCTTGTGGATTACGACATGCTTTACGGACACCGCAGGGACATCGACGGATACGCGAAAGCGGTCGCATATTTCGACGGGCGGCTGCATGAGATCACGGAAAAGATGCGCCCCGATGATATCTTAATGATCACAGCCGATCACGGATGCGACCCGGCATATACGGCAACAACGGATCATACGCGGGAATACATTCCGCTTGTGATGTACGGACAGAACGTTGCTGCAGGAAACCGCGGCACAAGGAATACGTTTGCGGACATCTCGGCGACGGTGCTTTCGTATCTGGGTGTCCAAAATACGCTTGCCGGAGAACCGATCAGTCTGGATGCATGACGGGAGAGCGATTCGCCCTGCAATGCAATGTAAATTACGAAACAGGAAAACAGTAACATGTACGATGAAGAAATAAAGAAACGCCGGACATTCGCGATCATTTCCCATCCGGATGCCGGCAAAACAACCTTAACGGAGAAATTCCTGCTCTACGGCGGTGCCATCAACCTGGCCGGAAGCGTCAAGGGCAAGGCGACAGCAAGGCACGCGGTCTCCGACTGGATGGAGATCGAAAAGGAGCGCGGAATTTCCGTCACTTCTTCGGTATTGCAATTCCATTATGACGGTTTTTGCATCAATATTCTGGATACCCCGGGACACCAGGATTTCTCGGAGGATACTTATCGAACGCTGATGGCTGCGGATTCCGCCGTGATGGTCATCGACGCGAGCAAGGGTGTCGAGGCGCAGACGAGAAAACTGTTCAAGGTCTGCGGAATGCGGCATATCCCCGTATTCACGTTTATCAATAAGCTGGACCGGGATGCGAACGATACGTTTGAGCTGCTCGACGAGATCGAAAAGGAACTGGGCATCGCGACCTGCCCGATCAACTGGCCGATCGGCTCCGGAAAGCGCTTTAAGGGCGTATATGACCGCAAAGACAGGCAGGTCATCACGTTTTCCGATACGGAGAAGGGCACGAAGGAAGGAAAGAGCGAGCGCATCGATATGGACGATGCGGATACGTTAAAATCACACATCGGGGAGGAAGCACTGGAGCAGCTGCAAAGCGAGATCGAACTGCTGGACGGTGCCAGTGCGGAATTCGATCTTGATGCGGTAAGGGCCGGCGAGCTTTCTCCGGTATTTTTCGGATCCGCCTTAACGAATTTCGGCGTGGAACTGTTCCTGCATTATTTCCTGCAGATGACAACGGAACCGCTGGGCCGCAAATCCGATATCGGGGTGATCGATCCCAAGGAGAATGATTTTTCCGCATTTGTGTTTAAGATCCAGGCGAACATGAACAAGGCGCACCGTGACAGGATCGCGTTCATGCGGATCTGCTCGGGAAAATTTACGGCCGGCATGGAGGTCAAGCATATCCAGGAAGATAAGATGATCCGCTTAAGCCAGCCGCAGCAGATGATGGCACAGGAGCGGCACATCGTGGATGAAGCCTATGCGGGCGATATCATCGGTGTGTTCGATCCGGGCATTTTCTCGATCGGCGATACGCTCTGCTCGGGAAATGACAAGTTCTGTTATGAGGGCATCCCGACGTTTGCACCGGAGCATTTTGCAAGGGTCAGGCAGATGGATACCATGAAACGCAAACAGTTCGTCAAGGGCATCACGCAGATCGCGCAGGAGGGTGCAATCCAGATCTTCCAGGAGTTCAATACGGGCATGGAAGAGATCATCGTCGGCGTCGTCGGCGTGCTGCAGTTTGAGGTCTTGAAATACCGTTTGGAAAATGAATATAATGTAGATATCAAGTTGGAAAATCTCCCCTTTGAACATATCCGCTGGATCGAAAACAAAGAAGATTTCGACGTGGAAAAGATCGTCGGAACCTCTGATATGAAGCGGATCAAAGACATGAAGGGGAACCCGCTGCTGCTGTTTGTAAACAGTTGGAGCGTGGGGATGGTTTTGGAGCGTAACGAAGGATTGCAATTGTCTGAATTCGGAAGGAATACATGAGCAGAAAGAAGAAAAAAGGTGGCTTTACAGCCTTGATCACGGTTGCGATCCTATCGGCCTTAACCGCCGGCGGAGCGCTGGCTTACATCGTCCACAGCGATCAGGCCGGGCATCGTACCGTGTCATCGCTGGATCATGTGCCGGGTGACTATCAGGCGGCTTCGCCGGAATCGATCCTGGTGGAGAGCCTGCTGGAACCGCAGGTGGAGATCCGCGTGCAGGAGAGCGGCGATGAGACGGGAGAGCACCTCCGTGATGATGAGATCTCACTCTACCGCGATGAGATCCTGTCCGATTCGTTAAAAAGCTATTGTTATGATCATCTCGACCCCGAAGAACAGCGTCTTTATGCGGAGGTCTACGGGGTTTTGCGCACTTTCGGAAGCGGCAGGCTTCTTTCGACGACCGATCCGGACCAGCTGAAAAAGGTCTTTTCCTGTGTCATGCTGGACCATCCGGAGATCTTCTATGTCACCGGCTATTCCCTGACCAAATATACCAGGAACAACGTCATCGAGGACATTGCGTTTTCGGGCAAATACACGATGAGCGAGGAAGAGGCCAAGGCGGCTGCAGCGCAGGTGGAATCGGTTGCGCTCTCCTGTATTTTCAATGCCCCCGAAGGTGACGAATACGAAAAAGTCAAATACGTCTACGAATGGCTCATCCAGAGATGTGATTATGTGCTGGATGCGGAGAATAACCAGAACATCTTAAGCGTCTTTGTGACCACCGATACGGTCTGCCAGGGCTATGCCAAGGCGGCACAGTATCTGCTCAATAAAATGGGCATCTTTTGTATCCTGTGTGAGGGCGAGGCCATGGGGCAGGAGGCGCATGTCTGGAACATCGTGCGGATCGACGGGGAGTACTATTTCCTGGATGTGACCTGGGGCGATGCATCCTATACGTTTAACGAAACGGATCCCGATGCACCGACACCGCCCGAGATCAACTACGAATACATGTGCGTGCCTTATACGGAGATCGCCGGGACACATATGATCCAGGAAACCGTGACTTTGCCGGTATGTAATTCCATGCGGGATAACTATTATGTCAGAGAGGGCGTCTACTTTACGGATACGAATGAGGACCAGCTTGCAAATGCGTTTGCGAAGTCCTATGACCGCATGAAGGATACGGTATCCATCAAGTGCGCGAATGCATCGGTTTTCCACGATATGGAACGGTTTCTGATCGACCGGGAACACATTTTTGATTACCTGCGGGGCAACAGCAAAGTCAACTACATCAAGATGGAAGACAGGAATCTGTTTTTGTTCTATCTGAACTGACAGGAACGGTAATTTATGGTATAATTATACATACTGAAAAAGATCGGATGATCGGGAGGATAAAATGGCAAAAGATATGGGAAAAGGAACGGTAATGCAGGGAGATACGGTCGGTGAGATCCGTATCGCAGGAGACGTTGTGGCAAACATCGCGGGTATCGCAGCCACGGAGATCGAAGGCGTTGCGGCAACCGTCGGAAACGTTACGAATGAACTGATGAACAAGGTCGGGATCAAGACCCTGAACAAAGCGATCAAAGTCGAGATCAATGACAGAACCTGCAAGGTGATCATCGGCCTGATCATGAAATACGGATACCATATCCCGACAACCTGCAAGCAGGTACAGGAAAGAGTCCAGGTTTCCATAGAGAACATGACAGGTCTGACGGTGGAAGATGTCTGTGTCCGTGTGGAAGGCATCGATATGACGGGACAGGCTTAAGGAGCATGCGGGTATGACAAGAGCGCAGATTCGGGAAGATATTTTCAAACTGCTGTTTCGCATCGAGTTCAACAGCTTAGAGGATATGCAAGAACAGCTCGCTCTCTTTTTCGACCAGCCGCAGATCAGTGAGGAAGGCGAGGATACGGATGCACAGATTCCCGCAGCCGATGCAGATTACATCACGCAGAAGTATGAGAAGATCGTTGCAAAGATCCCGGAACTGGACGCGCTGATCGATTCTGCCGCAAAAGGATGGAAAAGCTCCCGCCTTGGCAAAGTGGATCTGACCATTTTGCGCCTGGCGGTTTATGAAATGAAATTTGATGAGGATATTCCGGTTGGCGTAGCCATCAACGAGGCGGTCGAACTGGCCAAGAAGTTCGGGCAGGATGAATCGCCTTCTTTCATCAACGGGATCCTAGCAAAACTGGCAAAGTCATCGGACAATGAGTGAAATTTATTCCGTAGGACAGGTTAATACATATATCAAACGCATGTTTTCGCAGGATTTTATGCTGCGATCCATTTCGGTCAAAGGAGAGATATCGAACTTAAAATATCACTCCTCCGGTCATATATACTTCACAATGAAAGATGAAACGGGAACACTTTCCTGCATCATGTTCCAGTCTGCGGCAAGGACACTGACCTTCCGTCTGCAGGAGGGCATGCAGGTGGTCACTTCGGGTGCGATCGAGGTCTATGAGCGTGACGGGAAATACCAGCTCTATGCCAGAAAGATCGTGCAGCAGGGAGCGGGCGATCTCTATGCGCGCTTTGAAGCCTTAAAGCAGGAACTTTCGGATATGGGAATGTTCGATGAGTCCTATAAGAAGCCCATTCCGAAGTATGCAAAGCGTATCGGGATCGTGACGGCACCGACCGGCGCTGCCGTTCAGGATATCATCAATATCGCGACCAGAAGGAACCCTTATGTGCAGCTGATCCTGTATCCCGCACTCGTGCAGGGAGAAGGCGCCGCACAGTCCGTTGCGGACGGGATCCAGGCCCTCGAGCGCCTTGGTGTTGACGTGATCATTGCAGGGCGTGGCGGCGGCTCCATAGAGGATCTGTGGGCGTTTAACGAGGAGATCGTGGCAAGGGCGATCTTTTCCTGTTCCGTGCCGGTCGTTTCGGCGGTCGGGCATGAGACGGATACGACGATCGCGGATTTTGTGGCAGACCTTCGGGCACCGACACCTTCCGCGGCAGCAGAGCTGACCGTATTTGATTATGCGGAGTTTGCAGGGCATCTGGAAGACATGAAAGAGGGCCTGCACCAGCAGATGCTGCATAACCTGCGGCTGATCAGAAACCAGCACAAGCAGTTGCTTCTGCGCATGCAGGCGCAGAGCCCCGGCGCGAAGATCCGGGAACAGAAAATGATTTATGTAAACTTGACAGAGCAGCTGCAGCGATGCATGCGGGAACTGATCATGCATAATAAGCACAGGCTGCAGATGCAGATAACGGAAATGGAGGCATTGTCTCCGCTTGCAAGACTGCAGGGCGGCTATGTCTATGCATCCGCAAAAGGTTCACCCTTAACGAAGGTTTCGCAGGTGAAAGAAGAGGATGAGATCAAGCTACAGTTATCAGACGGTATCGTACATACAAAGGTTACCGGTGTGGAGGAAGCATGAATAAAGAAGAGTTAAAGAAAATGTCGATCAATGATGCGT
>JAEEGL014569598.1_pt1 | contig 11243 bp, 6 predicted proteins | sample 9134231 | NCBI WGS metagenome assembly JAEEGL01 (sample SAMN16246548, study PRJNA631951) | gut metagenome | biome: gut microbiome; feature: rumen; material: fiber-attached | host: Bos | place: Iran: Karaj | collected 2018-10
CTTTGCATCCGGCTCGGTGAAGCCCATCATCGCGGCCAGAAGCCCTCCGGCGGACTGCCCGACGAAGGCAAGGCGCGAAGTATCCAGATTATACTCCGCCGCGTGGTCGCGCAGGTACTGCACGGCATCGTGGAGGTCCTGCATCGCGGTTTCTATGGTAGTGTCTCCTCCATCCGCCAGCGAATACTGCAGGCTTACTCCCGCCAGGCCGCAGTATCCGGCCATATACTTCGCCTGCCTCAGGTACGAAGCGGGACTGCCGGCATTCCAGCCTCCGCCGTGAATGAAGAATACAACCGGAGCGGGCCCGGCCGCGTTGACCGCAGGGGCGATCAGCAGCTTCAGTTCCCGCTCCGGGTAGGTCTTATAAACCACCTCAACGCTCTTCACGTCCTTAACCCGGGAAGACGACACCATCGGCTTTCTGGCGAAGGGCTCATACAGGCCGTCCGGCGAAGCGTCGCCAAGCAGTTCGAGAGTCCTTGCGTTAAGCGTATAACCGCCGTTTTCGAGAGGGATCAGCTTCATCCCGAAGCGGTTGGTCTCCTTCTTCGGCCGGGAACCCTGGGCCGAGGCGCTAAGCGTCGCAAGGCCCAGGATTGCAAGTAAAGTCAGTGAGAGCAGTCGTCTCATATTTTATTCAGCGCTCACGCAGGCACCTGCAGTGGTGCCGGTGCGGGCTGCTCCCCACTGGTCGTAGCCGAGGGCGTCCGCAAAATCGGTATTGCTTCCGGTGTAAGCGGCCTTGATGGTGGTAACGTTAATACCAGCTGTGGTCGCGGCGGTCTTCACCTTGTAGGCTTTGGTGAGGAAGCCTTCCTTGGTCGAGGCTGTGGATGCGAGGTAGTCGCCCAGGGTGCCTTCCACTACGGATCCTCCTCCGTTGGTAACCGTAGAACCGGCTACGTTGCCGTTCTTAGAGGTATCCGTGCAGGTATTACCTAAGATAATTGAATTATAGTGGTTAATGAAACCGTAGGCATTCATACTGCAAATTGCACCTCCGGTCGTAGAGTTGGAATTGCCGGTGAAAGTGCAGCTGTATATATTTACGGTTGCAATTTTCCCCTCGACTCCATAGGCCGCAACCGCGCTTCCTCCGGAATAGCAGCTGTTGCCGTGGAAGGTGCTGTTTGCAATATTGACGACAACACCGCCCGCAGCGTTGCCGCGAGCATAAATTGCTCCTCCACGGGCGTTTGCGCCTCCGGAGTCTGCAGTGTTGTCGTAGAATTCCGAATTAGATATATCCACCTTCGTGGTTTGGTCGGTGTTGCAGTAAATATACAGCGCTCCCCCAAGATTCGGTGAGGTGTTGTTTTTGAAGACACACTTGTCGAAGTGTATTGTTACTCCATTGTAGAAGTATCCGCTTCCTCCGTATGTGACGGCAGAGCACCCCGATATTATGCAGTTCGTAAAACTAGCCGTAGTCGAGGCTCCGTTAATCATAAAAGCGCCTCCGTATGCAGCGCTGCCATCCTCAAAATTAACGTAGTCTGCGTGAAGCGTGCCTTTGGTCATATAAAGGTTTCCGCCGTTGCTGGTTTCGTGATATCCGTTCTTAAGCACCAGACCCGACAGGTTTACTTTCACGTCTACGGCGATAGTAATCACGCGGTATTTGTCGACTCCATCCAGAACCGCCTTGTAGTTGGCGGGATCGGGGGTGTCTCCGAAGGCCGGAGTTGCTCCATATCCCCCTTCGAGGGTGAGATCTTTCTGGATAGAGAAAGCTTTGGTCGCAGTGTATGTTCCGGAAGCCAGCATTATTTTATCCCCGGCCTGTGTGTCGGTAAGAGCACTGTACAGTTCCGTTGCATCGTGCACGATGTACGCAAACGGAATGTTGCTGAAACTAACCGGCTGGATGGTGTTGGCCGCAACGCTCACGGATTCCCCGCTCTTCTGCTTGAGGCAGACTCCGCCCTTGTCGTTGACAAACTCAAACGAAGTGTAGGTACCCGCCGGCAGGACCAGGTGGAACACCTTTCCGCCTTCGATGCTTTCTGCGGTGGCGCAGCTGAGCGTATAGGCGTCCGTGCCGTTGCCGACCTTGACGGAAGAAATGTTCGTAGCGTCCTTGGAGAGGGTTATGGCCATAATACCGCAACTCACGCTGAATGTCAGCGAGGTGGTTGACGACGTTGCCGTCATAGGCAAGTCTTCAATGGTCGCGCTGTAGGTCTGTGCGGTGAGGGGTGCGGATCCGTAGACTGCCGTATAGGGGCCGGCTCCCAGGGTTGCGGTTTCGCCTGTTTTCTTAGTGAAGGTTGCGCTGGCGCCGCTGTCCGTGGTGGTGTACACCACCGAGACGCTGGCAGCATCCGTAACGGTGATTTCATCGCCGGATTCCCAGGTGACCTTTCCGGTCGAAATATCTACGACGGTTTTGGTATCCGCAATCGAAGCCGTGAACACAGGATCCGTAACGACAACTTCGGGAGTATCCGGAGTGTCGGGGGTGTCGGGCTTCGCCGGAGTGGGATTGTTCTTGTCGCAGGAAGCGAAGGCGGCGATAATGCCGACGAGGGAATAAATGAAAATGCGTTTCATAATTTTGTCCTCCTAGTCAAAAAGTAAATCTCCGTCAATGCTGCCATTGACTGTCATATCGTTGATCGTGCCGCTTTGGCAGAGCGCGCACTGCGGCTCCATTTCGGTCGATGCCGCCGCAGGAGCTACGTAGTATTCCTTAGTGAACAGTGTCATAACGCCAAAGTTAACTAATTAATTTTGTACTTCTTAAGTATCTTCGTCACGGGCTCTATGATCGATTCGGCCCAGAGGGTGTAGCCGTAATCGCCGAAGTGGGTTCCGTCTGCCGTGGTTTCGTGGTACTCGGATGTTGCGCAGGGCGAGATAAGGTATACGTCCTTGTATCTTTTCATAGCCACGGTCATCAGTGAATCGGCCATACGGGCTTTCAGTTTCTCGCGCTTGTCGACCTTGTTGTCGAAGTTGCGGTTCTCACGCCAGACGGTTCTCTGGAAGATCAGCGGTTTGCCGGGGTGTGCTTCCTGAAGGATTTCAATGAAGTTGAAAAGGTTTGCTTTCATCGTTTCGGGCGAGCCGTTCGAGAACGAATCAAAGATAAATGCGTCGGCATCTGCATCCTTGAAAGCATTGGCAAACTGTTCCTGCATAGTGCAGTTCCCGCTCACACCCATACTCAGCAGCTGGATGCCCGTCCTCCTCGTAAAGATTGCAGGGTAGGTAAGGCCGGCCCTTGTGGTGGAAGACCCGTGCGTGAAGCTGGATCCGAAGATTACCACCCTGTGACGGAAGGGCTCATCTCCCGGTTCGAGGAAGCAGCCCCTTCTTACGGCAATCTTCACGGATTCGAGCTTGCTGTAGGTGGGGAAGTACACAAGGCACTCCTTCATTGAATCGTCCATATTGTCCGCCAGCTTCAGCATATGCGGCTTGCTGATGTCGTCCGGAGCACTGGAACAACCTGCAAACAGCCATTGTCCGTCCTTTTTGATGTAGAGGTCAAAGCCTCTGGTAGCCATCCTGCTGGAGGCGCCGTTGTTGAGGTACGCGTACTTTGCACGTACTGCAATCATCGGAGAATCGGTTTTAAAAGAAACCGCAATGCCGGATGTCATCTGGAGGAGACTGATTTCCTTTTGGTTGAATCCCGGGTATTTTTCGTAGTCCAGGCGTTCGTACGGCTTTGGAGTGTCCGGGAAAACCTTTCCGACGATCGTGAGCTCCGTGGCTTCCTTGTATAGGAAGTTTGGTTCCTTTTTTTCCTGCGACACGGCGCACACCGTCACCAGTGCGAGAGCAAATGTGATAATGAGTCTTTTCATAATATTATGTGATTAATTGTTTGTTTTAACCTTGTATTTACGGGCCACCGCATAGCCTTTCTTCCCAACCGTATCGGTGCCTCCCGTGAAACCGGGGCCGCCGGCGGCATTGAAGCCGTTGCTTTCACCGTTATTGCTTGCGCTTACCCAGAAGGAATACAGGTCGCCGTTTTCGAGGCAGAACCTGAATTTCACCGGGCCGGTTATGCCCTGCAGTGTCTTATGCTTTTTCCAGGCCACGTTCAGTATGGTGCCGTCCTTACGGATGGGCTTGCAGTCCGCCGCCGAGTATCCATCGATGACCTTGCCGTCCTTATCGAGCACCTCCACGCGGAGTTCGCCCTTGGGGCAGTCTGCATTTACGAAGAGATACTCTCCGCTAAACTCCACGGGCGGAGTGGTAAGGCTGCCCTTGCCGGACCGTGCCGACCTCGCCACGAAGCCGTCGCGCCTCAGCACGGCCAGGCCTATGCTGCCGTTATTGTGCATTCCGTTGTAGAAGAAATCGTCCGAGGTCCTATCCGTATCGCCGGTAAAGCCGATGTAATGGAACCAGAGCTGGTCGCCGACCACGTTGAAAAGGCCACCTACTGTCTGGATATAGCCCCAGTCCCAGGCTCCTTCCCTGCGCTCGGCCTTGATGAACACGTCGCGGTCCGTCCTGTCCCAGTGATATCCGTCGCGGCTGTACGCAACTTTCAACTGCGTAATCTTGGGCATACCCATATCCTTGCAGATCTTGTTGTCGGGTCCGTAGTGTATCTGCGGAAGGGCGACCATTATGCTTTCGTAGCCCACAGCGGAAAGGTTGTAAAGCTGCGGCTGGTCACCGATCAGCGGATCCGGTGCGTCAAGACTGTCCGCTCCGCACCAGAACCCCACGTCCTGCCTCTTCCATTTGGCCCCTTGGATGAAGTCGGAACTCTCCAGATAAGCCCTGCTGCGGAATACGTCCAGCTCTTTGTACCAGGTCCGGATGCTGTAAACCCACTTTTTGCGGAAGGGATTGTAGAACATTGTGCTGCGGTCTCCGCACCAGCCGGTCTTGTAGCGCTTGTTCCAGTGGATGCCGTCAGCGGAAACCAGCACCCAGCCCCGGTTTATCCTCTTGTCGGAGTCCGGAACGCTGTTGGGGGAGCGCAGGAACATCTTGTACCGTTCATCCGGGTCGTCGGTAAACAGATCTAGCCAGGCGGTGGTGGAGTCGGTCCAGAGGTCTTTTATGATGATATTGGTTCCGGGGACTATGTCCAGGTTCGGGCGGTCCCAGTGGATGCCGTCCTTGCTGGTGGCATAGGCCATATGCTGCAGCCAGCCGGCTTCGTACCAGAGCTTGAATATCTTGTCTTTGGGGTCCCACCAGAGTCCTCCGTCCTTTGCGGTGGCTCCGGGGATACCGGGCTTCCCTATCTCCGAAGGGGTTTCGGGCTTCATTATAGGGTTGAAATCGACCTTCTTCGGCTGGAAGGCAATCCTTTCAAGGTCGGAACTCTCGATCAGATAGTCGTCCACGAACAGCTGGCGGCCGAGGTCGATGTTGATTACCTCCGGCTTGTTGTCGAGGTACGGCAGCGGCATCGGTGCAAAGTTGATGGGGGTGTCTTCCGGCCAGCGTTCAACCTGCGAAAAAGCGTTGACGGAAAGGACGAGTCCAATAAGAAGAACAGTGTATTTTTTCATAAACAGATACTGTTATAATCCAAACCAATAGTCGTTCTGGGAATCCTGGCTGAGCGCCGAGTTGTAGAGGATTTCGTTGGAGGGATAAGTGAAGAGCAGCCCCTTGCGGACCTCCTCCGGGTCGAGCGAGTAGCGCTCGGCCCCCGCCTCCTTCCAGGAAATCGGATAGAAAGAATTCGCATCCGTACTTTTGAACAGCGCCTGCCCCATCGGGGTGTCAAAGAAGGCGTTCTTGGGGGTGCAGATATTCCGGATAATCCAGTTCGCGCCGTGGCGGTGGGTGTTATGGTATTCGAAGTTTTCGCCTATGAACTCGAAGACCCACTCCCAGAAGATCTTGTCGAGGAGCTCCTGCCCCGTGTAGCTTACGTTGCCCGTCCAGTCGGCAGGTTCCGCCGAATCGGGATTTCCGGCATCGACGCTGTGGCGGGCGCGGGCGTGAATCACGTCTATGTACTTGTAGGCCTTGGTGTCCTGCCCCAGGGCAGCGGCGGCTTCGGCGGCAATGAAGTACACCTCGGCAAAACGCATAAAGATGTAGTCGGCGTCACCCTTGTCGGCAGAGGCCCTTTTCGAAGCGAACTTCTTGAAGAAGGGGAAGGTGTTGCGGCTGTCGAATGCGATGGATGCCGGGTAGTAATTGACCGTTTCGCCGAGGGTGTTTTTCATTACCCCGTAGAAAAAGGTTTTGTCGAGACGCGGATCGCTCGAATTCATATAGTAGTTTTCGGATCCGTGAAGAGTTCCGGGATAGGTCCTGCACCAGGTGTCGAACACCCAGCGCGTGCACACGTGACGGCAGCACTGAGGGTTGGTTTCGGTATAGCTGGTTCCGGGTGCGTACTCCGGCATCATATACTGGGTCCAGCGGCACTCTCCGGCGTTGACTGTGTTAGGCAGCACCAGAATCTGCTCGCTGTTTATGTACGCGTTTTCGCCGTCCTCGGCCACGTTGTTGCCGTCCCAGTCGAAAAGATCCCCGAACTTTGCCCGGAGCCGGTATTTGCACTCCGGATCGTGGGTGCTGCTCTCCGGAATGAGTTTTTCGGCATATTCCAGAGCCTTGGTGTAAGCTTGCGTCGATGCCTGGGCGGGATCAGTGGAGAGTCCGAGATCCGAGAAGTCCGGGCTGCGGCCCTCCTTGGCGGGGTTCCAGTAGTTGTCGTCGGGGCTTGCAAGAAGGGAACCGATGGTATTGTAAACGCTGGCGAGATATGCCGTTGCGGCAAATTTGTTCGGCCTCGGATACGTCGGACTCATATCGAGAGCCCTCTGCGGGCTGCGCATATGCTGCTCGGCGAACTCCAGGTCGCGGATGATCTGCACGTAAACCTTGTAGTACGGATCCCGGGGGGAGCTGGAGGCCGTCTGTGCCGTCATCTTTTCGGTGCGGATGGGAAGATCTCCGTAAATCCTAACAAGGAAATAGTAGATGACCGCGCGGTAGAACTTCGTTTCGGCTTCCGCTTCGAGCTTCAGCGCCGGATCGACGGGGGACTGGTCCAGTTCGTCCAGCAGGGTGTTTGCTGAAACGATGCCCTTGAATATTGCCCGGAGGAAGTCGCCGTTGTACCTGGAGGCGGAGTACGAAGTGAACTTCAACAGGCTGGTCCACTGCGTGTTGTTGAGCCTTGCCGTCTTGCCCCAGGTGGTGAGTCCGGAGCCCGGGGTGAGGAACTCGTAAATCAGCCCGCCTATGCCATACGTTGCCCAGATGGAGCCGAAGACGCCTTTTGTTGCGGCTTCAAGGTCGTTGGGGGTGTTGTATATGGTCTGAAGGCTGCTGGGATTGTTCTCGTCCAGAAAACCGGAGCACGCGCTGGTACCGCACAGCCCGATCAAAACTACAACCAAACATTTGATTATCTTGTTCATAAGCCTGCCCTCCTGTCAGAATGTAAATTTGATATCGAAGTTATAAGTGCGGGGAACCGCACCGCTGTTGAGGTCCACGCCCATCCTTTTGACGCTGGCTCCGAACGGGTTGTTCATAGGACTGAAGCCCGAGTACTTTGTCCACACGTACACGTTCCCGACCGAGAGCGTGAAGGCCATCCCGCGGAGGACCTTCGACGTCTTTTTAACGGGCAGGGCGTACGAAAGGGCAATGCTCGAAAAGCGGAAATACGATCCGTCTTCAACATAAACGTCCGACAGCAGGTTGTCGTACGTTACAATCTTGGCCGACGGGTATTTGTTGGACGGAGCGTCCTCCCTCCACGCACCGCGGTAACGGTCGGCACGTGCATTGTGCGCTGCGGAGAGTTCGAAGTCCTGAACGTTGTTGAGGTTGTACAGGTCGTTTCCGTAGACCCCGGAGAAATCCGCGCTGACGCTGAATCTCTTCCAGTTGAAGGAAGTGTTGAACCCATACGAGAACAGCGGCATCGGGTTGCCTATGACCGTGCGGTCGGCGGGAGTGAGGATATTGTCCCCGTCCATATCCACGTATTTGTAGCTTCCCGGCCCCTTGGTCATACCGTCGGTCCAGACTCCCGTCTCGCTTTCCTGGACGATGCCGTCCGTGGCATAGCCGTAGAACAGGCCCATAGGCTGTCCCTCGATGAAAATGTTGATGGGGTTCAGGTCGCCTACGCTCTGCAGGGGATCGCCATAGAAGTACTTGCAGTTGACGGACTCCTTGGCATCCTTGCTCATATAGAGTTCGCCGGAATCTCCGCTCGTACCGACGTCGAGAATCTTGTTCCTGTTGAAGGAGATGTTCCCTCCCAGGCCCCATTCGAACTTCCCGACCTTGACGGGCGTGGCGTCGATGGAGAATTCAAGGCCGCTGTTGCGGATGCTGCCGTCGTTTACCGACATAGTCGAGAAACCGGAGGTGAAGGGCAGGCTCTTGTTCTGCAGGAGGTCTTTCGTATCCTTGACATAGGCATCTACCGTGAACGCCAGCCGCCCCTTCCAGAGGCTGAGGTCGAGGCCGGTGTTGACCTGGTCGGAACTTTCCCATTTCAGATCCGGATTGGCGATGTTCGAAGGGTAGAACACGGCCTCGGTCTCCGATTCGGAGAAGTGGTTTCCGCGGCTGCCCTTGGAGAAGGTGTTGCGGGTCTGGTATGAACCGATGGCCTGGTTGCCGACGCGTCCCCATCCCAGGCGCAGCTTTGCATTCGATACTGCGGGGATTTTGAACCAGGGCTCGTTGGCAAGTCTCCAGGCAAAGGCGAACGAAGGGAAAATGCCCCATTTGTTCCTGCCCTGGAACTTGCTGGATCCGTCGAAACGAAGCGTCGAAGTGAGCACGTAACGGTCCTTGAAGCTGTAAACCCCGCGGCCGAAGAAAGACATCAGCGAATTCTCTACGATGTAGAACGATTCGTACATCGTGTGATTCTCGTCGGCCGTGTTCAGTGCGAGTTCCCTGGCGTTCGTCTGCAGGAGGTAGGATCCGGATATAGACTGGGCCGAACTGACGTTGCGCGACAGGGAGTGTCCTACCGTTGCAACAAGGGAGTGCCCGCCCCATTTGTTTGTGGCGGTCAGGGTATTGTCCCAGTTGATGTTGCGTCGCTGCCCGCTGCCGACTCCCGCGATGTTTCCGTTACCCGCGGACAGGATGGCCGTCCTGGACTTGGTGCGGTCGTTGGTCTGTATGTCCCCGCCCAGGGTAGATTTGAAGCGAAGCCAGTCCAGGATGTCGTACTCCGCAAACATCGAAGGAATCAGGCGGAATCGCTCCGAAGTGTTCGTGGAGTTGTTCAGGAAGCGCATCGGACTGTACGAAATGTCGTCGACCGAGCTGATAGCATCCTCATCCTCGTCTTCTTCCTTGGTGGTAAGGATCATCGGCCTGCAGCGCAGGACGGACCGGAACAGCGAACTCCTGGTTGTGTTGTTGCCCGACAGCACGGATCCCGTCTGGATATTTGCGTAAGTGTAGCCGAAAGCCGCGTTGAAACCCATACGGAAATTGTGGCTTATGTCCTTTTTGAGATTCAGACGGGCGGTGATGTTGTCGGAGTCGGTGGATTTGACGATACCTTCGGTCCGGTTGTAACCGAGGGAGAACAGGTAGTTATATCCCTTGGGGCGGCCCGCAACCGAAAGGAAGTAGCGCTGCGAAACGCTGGTACGGTTCACGTAGTCCTGCCAGTCCACCGCCTCGTGCGTCCGGATCTGCCTGGTATCCGGATCCGAATAATACCTGCTGTAATAGGAGGTATCATTGTATCCTTCCACCAGCATATCCACCCATTCGTCGTACCCGAGCATCTCGATCTTGTTCATACGCTGCGATACGGTAAGGCCGAAGTTGAAGCGTATGACCGGGATGTCGCGCTGCGCCTGCTTTGTGGTTATAAGGACGACGCCGTTCGCTCCGCGGGAGCCGAAGATGGCGGTTGCGGAAGCATCCTTGAGGATTTCGATGGAGGCGATGTCCTGAGGGTTGATGCCGGTGAGTCCGCTGCTGGAGTCGTTGGAATTGGCGGCGGCGCCTATCGACATCGTGCCGACCTCCTGGGCGGATCCGCTGATAACGGTGCCGTCAACCACATAGAGAGGGTCGGATGCGCCCGTGAAGGTGGAGATGCCGCGGATGCGTATGGTAACGGCGGCGTCCGGGTTGCTGCTGTTGGAAAGGACCTGGACTCCGGCCGCCTTTCCTTCGAGCAACTGGTCGAGGGTCGCGCTGCGGATGGCGTTGTCTTCGTCTATTTTAACCGATGTAACGGATCCGGTGAGGTCGGAACGCCTCATAGCGCCGTAGCCGACTACCACCGCCTCGTCGAGCTGTTCGAGGTCATCTTCCAGAACGACGTCGATGATTGCCCTCCGGTTGACGGAGACCGTCTGTTCCTTATATCCGAAACAGGAGAATACAAGCTTCTGGTTGTCCCCGCCGGGGATGGTTATCGTATAGGCTCCGGAGGCATCGGTGATGACCCCCGTAGTCCTGTTCGATTCCGGCATTACGGCAGCGCCGAAAACCGGTTCGCCCTTGCTGTCCCGAACCACGCCTTTGACCGTTTGCCCCTGTGCGACGGCGATCGTCGTCACCAGGAGGAAGTAGATTAGTGCAAATATTCTGTTCATAGCGGGACTGTGTTAGAATTTTGCGGTAAGGCCTGCCATAATCATCCGCGAGAGCGGGTATGAGCCGTAATCGATGCCGTTGGATAGGGATGTGACCCCGAAGCAGTTTACATCGGGATTCCATCCGCTGTAGGCGGTGAGAGTCGCAACGTTGTGGATGCTTGCGCGCAGTTCGAGGGACTTTACGCGCCGGATCCTGAACGGAACGGTGTACTTGACCGCAAGTTCGCTCAGGCGCAGGTAGTCGCCCTTCTCGACAAAGTTTCCGGTAAGTACGACTTTTCCGTCGGGGCCGGGCGTCCCATCGGTAACAAGGGCATTCACGTTGGCAATTTTGTGGCCCGCGGCACCGTCCAGCGCCACTTCGAAGGTTAAGCCGTTCCAGGACAGGGCAGTCTGCAGGCCGCCGTAAACGACGGGCACGGTAGATCCTAGCTGGATCATATCGGATTCGGAAACCCTGCCGTCTCCCGTGAGGTCGACGAGATTCCCGGCTGCATCGGTCTGATAACCGTAGAGGGAGCTGACGGGCAGATAGAGGGCGTTGCAGGTGACGAAGATGTCGCTACCCACCTTCCTGCCGTGAAAGTCCAGCGGATCGTAACCGGTCAGCGCGTTGGCAGAATAGGTCAGATTGGCGGAAATATTCCATTTCAACTCCTTCGTATCGACGGCAAGAGCGTCAACAGTGAA
>JAEEGL014888323.1_pt1 | contig 11243 bp, 12 predicted proteins | sample 9134231 | NCBI WGS metagenome assembly JAEEGL01 (sample SAMN16246548, study PRJNA631951) | gut metagenome | biome: gut microbiome; feature: rumen; material: fiber-attached | host: Bos | place: Iran: Karaj | collected 2018-10
GTGATTCCGTAGCCGGTCAGGGTCTTGATGAACCCCTCCTCAAAAATGTCCTTACGGATGACAAGCGCCTCACTCCCCTTCACCTTCCCCGGCACCTTGGGGGTCTTGTGTGTAAATATCCGTATCTCCGGATGGTCGCTTTTCCCGTCATCCTTAACGAGGCACGCGCCGATGCAGGCCGTGCTTATGTCAAGTCCCAGAATAATCCTCGGATAAACTGCATTTTCTTCCATTTTCAGTATCTTTTCATTGAAAATAGCTGATTATTTGGTATAAATCAAGATTTTTTGTATTATAGTGTTGTATAGTTTATATTTGACAGATATGCCGCACAAAGTGGAGATAAGTGACAAGACATATGGTGATTTGAGGGAATTCTGTGCCTTGAATAACCTTAAAATCGGGCAATTCGCGGACAAGCTGATTCGTGAGGGACTTATGATAGAGATGTATGGGGATGTCCCGTTCACGGATTACAGGAGACCCCCGGAGATTGAGAGCGTGCCGGTGCCGGATTACAGCCTCGCCGTCCCGAAAGAGGAGGTTGAGGCGGTGGCGATGGACCCTCCCTCAGGGTTGCCTGTCGGGGGTGTTTTTAAGGCTATAGACAAGGAGACAAAAGACCGCGTGATTGAGGAAATGGAAAAGTTTGAGGCCAGGCACCCTCAAACCTATATAACAAACCAAGAGGGTGAAAAAGAAATCCGGAAAGAAATGCTGAAACAAATCGGAACCATATCAGCATCAGATATGGAGTATTATGTGGGCGAATCGAAAAGGATGCAAGAAGCGGCCCTGAAACAAGCGGGCGTACCGGCGAAAGTAATCAACAAGATAACAAGAAGAAGACTCAAATAATGGCGAAAACAGAGAACACGAACAACTACTGGTACGAGATGCCGGTGCTGCCCACCCAGACATTGACGAGGGAGCAGGAGAGGACTATTGTGGCCAAGATAGCGAAGAAGCACAACGTGCCGCCGGGGAAGGTGCGTTTCACCACCAGGAAGATATATCCTGAGGGTGTTGACGGGTCGTCGGCCGCCCTGAACGCGGAGATGATAAACAACATCAGGGACCCTAAGTTCCAGCAGGAGCTCTTCAAGAGGTACATAGCCGAGAACGGGGTCAAGGACTGCAACTGGGAGGAGCTGCTGAACATAGACTCCCGCGTCAATTCCCTGATAAACTATGACGCCTACGAGAAGAGCCGCCGTTTCGTGCTGAGGTACGCCAAGTGGAGCAATTTCCTGTCATACGGGAAGGACAACTTCTTTGACTTCACCAAGCTCAGCGGCCTTGTCCACCTCAAGGGTGACCCGGCGAACAAGAGCGGCAAGTCGACGTTCGCGTACGACCTCATCCACTTCGCCCTTTTCGGCAAGACCCGCTCCGGCAAGGCGGACAAGCTCTCCGAGATGTTCAACAACTACCTCCCCGACGAGAGGGAGCTTTTCGTGGAGGTGGGCATAACCATTGACGGTGAGAACTACCTGATTAGGAGGACATTGACCAAACCGGACCCCAAGAAGAAGACCAAGACCATAGGGAACAGCGTCACGTACTACAGGGTCTCCGGCGGCGCCACGACCGAGGAGCTCAAGGACTCCGACAACATGCAAGACTCCTCAACTGTGAAGACCACGAAGGCGATAAAGGAGGCCATAGGGAGCGAGGAGGACTTCGACCGCATCATCTCGGCAAACGCCAAGGACCTGGACGAGCTGATTTCCATGAAGGACACCGACAGGGGCCGCGTGCTCACCAGGTGGATTGGCCTGCTCCCGCTCGAGGACAAGGAGGCCCGGGCCAAGGAGATGTGGTCCAAGGCGTGTGGGGGCCGTCTCTGTGACGTGTATGACAGGGAGACCCTGAGGACCGAGATAGAGGGGCTTCGTGAGGAGAACGCCGCCTCCGCCGCCACGATTGAGGCCGACAAGGCGAAAATAGCCGAGAACAGGGAGCGCAGGGAAAGCGACAGCAGGTCAAAGGACGCGCTGTTGTCCGCGAAGCAAAAGGTCGACTCCGCGCTGCTCAATGTCGACGTCACCACCGTGGAGGCGAGGATGGCGAAGGTCGTGGAGGACGGGAAGAGGAACAACGAGAGCCTCGAGGCGCTTGAGAGGGAGGTCGCCGAGTTCGGGGAGGTTGAGTATTCCGACAGCCAGTACAAGTCGCTCTCGTCCGAGAAGGACGCGCTCACGAGCGAGATGGCCACGCTGAGGGCCGAGCTGAAGTCCAAGAAGGACAAGGCCACCGCCCTGGAGAAGGACGAGTACTGCCCCACATGCGGACAGAAATGGCCCGACAGGGACAACTCCGCCGCCATCGCGAGACTCCAGGAGGAGTACGCGGAGGGTGTCCGGGAGGGTGTCAGGCTGAAGGAGAGGAGGGACGGCATTGAGGCCGCCATGAGCGCCCTTGAGGACGCCCGTGAGAGGTATCTCGCCAAGGCCCAGAAGGAGATAAAGATAGGCGCCCTGAGGAACAGGAGGGAGACCCTCGTGGCGGAGCATAACAAGCTCAAGAAAATCGCCGGCGATTACAGGGACAACAAGGATATCATTCTAAGGAACAATGAGATAGACGCGCAGGTGAATGTCCTTAAGACCAACATTGAGACCTATGACGGGATAATCCGCCGTCTTGAGGCCGAGAGCGTGGCCGCGCAGAAGGACATTGACGCCAACAATGAAACAATCAGGGAGAAAGAGTCGTATATTAAACGCATTGAGCAGGAGATAGAGCTCGAGAAGACCTGGAGGCTCTATCTCGCGATGGTCGGCAAGGACGGCATAGCGAAGATGGTCCTGAGGGCCACGGTGCCGAAAATCAACGAGCAGCTGGACAACCTGCTCTGCGACGTGGCCGACTTCCGCGTGGAGGTTGAGGTCACCGACAAGAACGACATCGAGTTCTGGCTCGTCCGCGACGACGTGAGGACGAGGCTCGCCGGAGGGTCGGGTCTTGAGAGGACCGAGGCCGCCCTCGCGTTGCGAGTGGTCCTGGCCAACATGTCCAACCTGTCCAGGCCCCCGTTCATAGTCCTTGACGAGATACTGGGAAGCGTCGCCGCCGAGAACTACGAGGACATCAAGAGGCTCTACGACAAGATTGTGCTTGAGTATGATTTCGTGCTGCACATCTGCCACATTGACCTTGACTGGTACGACAAGACCATATTGGTCACCAAGAAGAACAATATCTCAACCATTTCCGTTGATTAAGAATAAGAGTGAAAATGACATGGATGGATGTTAAAGAGACAAAAGATTGGGACGGAGCACGACAAGAGCGTGTCGGCGTATTTCAATGAGGTCGCGGGATACGAGCCCCTGTCAAGGGACGAGGAGCTTGACCTGTGGAGAAGGTACAAGTACGACGGGGACCTGGCCGCGAGGGACAGGCTCGTCTCCTCAAACCTGAAGTTCGTCGCCAGCATAGCGAAGCAGTATCAGGGCAGGGGGCTCCCTTACGCCGACCTGATAGCCGAGGGCAACATAGGGCTGATGAAGGCTCTTGACAAGTTTGACGGGGAGCGTGGGTACAAGGTGATAAGCTACTCCGTCTGGTGGATAAGGCAGACGATTCTCGAGGCGCTGGGCAAGAGGAACACCTCCGACGCCGAGGAACTCCCCTGTGACCACGAGAAGCCGCCCGTGTCCGACGATGACGACTACCGGTCCGGCATGAGTGACGACAACCTCCTCAACGATGGGCTTGAGGGAAACGTGGAGATGGAGCGCGCCGAGGCCATAAGGTTCCTGATGGACTACCTCAACCAGCGCGAGAGGAACATTATCACCGAGCACTACGGGCTTGACGGGAACAAGCCGAAGACACTGGAGGAGATAGGCGTGGAGTACGGGCTGACCAAGGAGAGGATAAGGCAGATTAAGAACACGTCGTTCAAGAAGATGAGGAGCGTGGCTCTCGCGACCGGCATGACCGCCAATGTGTTTTAAGTTATGGAGACTATTTATAAAGGATAAAAAGAAAACTGTTTATGGCTACCGCAAAGAAAGCTAAAGTTAAGAAGGGCGCCGCCCCCGCGGGGAAAACGGCCGCCAAGACCAGGAAGGCCTCCACTGTGGAGCAGATTGAGATGCTCGAGAAGGCCCTTGAGAAGACGTCCGCGGAGGACGCGATTGACCTTCTCCCCGAGGACGTGAAGGCTGACATTGAGGCCAACAAGAAGGAGCTTGACGCCCTTGAGACCCCGGAGGAGATAAACCTTGACGAGGAGGTCAAGAAGATATTCGAGACCGTTGAGCCATCCGACGAGATTAAGGAGCAGCTCGACGCGTTTGAGAACGGCAAGGCCGAGTTCTCCGAGAAGATTGGGAAGGAGCCCGAGAAGGCCGAGGAGATTGTCAAGGACGAGATAAAGAGGATTGAGGGCATAAGGAAGAGCCTTGAGGCAATCAAGACCAACCTCGCCCCGAAACCGGCGCCCAGGAGGGTTGACAACGAGGGTTTCACGAACTGGTGGAACGGCGCCAGCGACCTCTTTTAATGATAAAGGATAAAGACATTTGAGACGATGGACACCAGGGAAGACGAGATGACAAGAAGCATGCTTGACCGCATCAGGGCTATCAGGGGCAAGGCCGCCGGGACCGGATGGGGGATAATCAAGGAGGAGAAGGACGGCGGAGGGAAGCGCGAGCCCACTGACGCGATAGCCATCACCGACGACCCCAAGTTCGGCACCAACGTGTTGTCGAGCCAGATTGAGGCGTTCCGCACCCAGGTTGAGAGCGGCGCGCAGTTCAGCGAGGCCGACCCGGACAAACCGAGCGACAGCCCGCTGATTTTCATGCCGGAGACCAAGAACATGGTGTTCAGCGGCACCATTCCGGCCCTCAACAACCTCAAGTGGCAGTTCGTCCTTGAGACCAACACCGGCAACGGCTGTTTCGTGTGGGCTGACGGCCTCATCATCAACAAGGACAACATCCAGGTCCTCAACAAGCTCTACGGGCACTACCAGAACTGGCGTGACTCGTGGAGGACCGAGGCAGCCGACCTTGACAGGATGGTGAGGAACATCAAGGAGAATGACTAATTTTAGCAAATTTATCATCAGTCGTGATTGGGGATTTCGCAAGAAGTCCCCTTTCTTTTTAGCCTTGGGTGATTATTATATACGATTAAACCGGTCCGTGTGGGCCGGTTTTTTGTTTTATATTGTTTGGTGATTAGGCGTCCTGCACTGTCCAGTTGGATGGGATGCCGTTGTCACCTGTTGTCCAACCTCCTGTACCAACAGGCATGTTAGAATCTTTAATAAACGTACCGGTAGATGCAACACCTTGTACCCAATTTGTTGTGCAAGCATTTGCTGAAATATCAGTTGCTAAACATTTAATATAATTTAAACTTGTACAACCAAAGAACATCCAATAATAACAACTTTCCGCTAATGTTGTTGCCGGTAATTCAGGCGCTGTCGTTAAACTTGTACATCCTCTGAACATATAACGATAACAACCATATGTCAATGTAGTAGCCGGTAATGCGGGTGCTGTCGTTAAACTTGTACATCCTTGGAACATACTTTGATAACAACTCTCTACTAATGTAGTTGCCGGTAATACAGATGGTGCTTTCGTTAATGATGTACAACTTGCAAACATACCATGACAACTACCATATGCTAATGTTGTCGCAGGTAACTCCGGTGCCTCAGTAAGACTTGTACATCCTGAAAACATACATGTATAACAACTTGATGCTAATGTAGTGGCTGGTAATATTGAAGGTGCAGTTGTCAAACTCGTGCAATTGTTAAACATCGCATAATAGCATTTGTCAGACAATGTAGTAGCTGGTAGTTTAGGTGCTTGGGTTAAACCGGTACAACCATTGAACATATAATAATAACAATTATTTGCTAATGTCGTAGCCGGTAATTCAGGCGCATTAACTAAACTTGTACAACCACTGAACATGGAAATATAACACTTAAGATTTAACGTAGTGGCAGGTAGTTCCGGTGCGGCTGTTAAGCCAATGCATCCATTAAACAAATTACTGTAACAAGACTCAGTTAATGTGGTTGCCGGTAATACTAACTCACTTGCATCCGTTAACCCTGTGCAATTCCTAAATAAATTATAAAAAACATATTTTTCGGGTAATATATCCATATCCCTAAAATTATCCTTTTCAAGAATTGACATTATATTACCTTTGGCATTAAACTCACATGTTGTTCCATAAAATTCATTAATGATACAAATTTGAGTCGCTGAATATGATATGGTTGTATTATCGCCCCTGAATTGCACCGTGTCTCCACTAACAACAGATATGGTTGCACCATCACCAGTTGTTGATGTTATTTCAACCCATTCATTATCATTCTTTTTATATTCCAATGTGACAGTATGAGCAGTGTCATTTGTTCTCCACGCAATATTACCATCACTTAATATTTCAAATGTCAGTGGCGTCTCAAGAAGTTCCTGTCTTTTACTCTTGTTATATTCAACATCCCTTGTCTCGTTGGTGTAACTGACCCAGGGTTTTTTATACTCATCTCCATAATATGCCGCGTTGAACTCAGCGCCGGTCGTGAATCTGTGTAGGTATTTTGCCATCTCTCTGTTTTTTTTTTCACCTATAAATAGTCTCCCGCAAGGCAAAAACCACTCCCTCTCCTTTTTATGTGTAAGGGGGTATTTTTCACCCTTTCCGGCTATTTATATACGAATAATATCGGTATGGCGGGAAAGAAGGTCATAATAAGCGAGAGCATGATGCGGAGGCTCGTGGTTGAGGAAATCATGAGCAAGACGGACATAGCCTCCCTTGTAAACACCTCCGAGTTCAAGGACGGGGTCTACAAGGCCGTGAAGAACAACAAGGACGCCGAGAGGGAGCTTGAGAAGAAGGTCCGCAAGATTGTGGCCGACTCCGTCAAGGTGCTTTTCCGTGGCCTCTGGGAGAGGAATAACTTCTGGACAGGATTGATAAGCAACCAATGAAATTAAGCGAGGCCACATATTTTCCTGACGCGAAGGAGCTCACGAGACACGGGTTTGTCTCCCACATGGAGGATTTCATCGGCAAGCTGATTGGCGACAACTCGCTGTCGGCTGATGTTGACGACTATCTTAAGGGGTTTGACATAGACGCCCCGAAAGCCATTGAAATGCTCACCGAACCCGAGATTGAGGGGTTTCCGGAGTCCGCTGTGGTCATACGTTCGGAAAAGATTAAGAACGGCGGGACCGATGAGTTCGGCAAGCCGATGAAGGATGAGTTCCTGGTCATCTACGAGGTGCCGAAGAGAGACCCCGAGAAGGGAATCAAGGGGGTTGACGAGAAGTTAAGGAACCTTTACATTAAGAAGTATGAGAACCACATTGTTGAGGGGACCATTCTCAATGAGGACGGGGAAGGCGGAGCATTTGGAGATATAGGTGGAAACGGTGGCTCCTCATCCTTTAGTTTGGGTGCTGACGGGTCTTATCCTTATTTTGCCACCCCTGCGCTTAAAAAGAAAAACGGAAGTACTGATATTGTAAGACGCTCAACGTATAGTCCAAAAACCCAGAATGAATCCAAGAAAAAAATGAAGCGCCCGATTGGCAGACTTACAATGTTCATCACCGAGGAGCAGATGAGACAGCTTGAGAGACTGATAAGGGAAGAGGAAGGCTTCGGAGGAGGCGCCCTTACGACAAGCAATGTCGGTGTTGACGGGCCGAATGACTGGCAATATGAGGTTCCATTCGGTGCCGAGAGCAAGGATGACCCCGCGATGGACCACAGCAGACTCTTTGACCGGGATGACGAGAATAACAAGCCGGCCGGACATGACGGGAGGCACTCGCAAAATGAGTCAAAAAGCGGAATCCACATCAAGGAGAAGAACAAGGGAAAGTTCACCGCGACAAAGAAAAGGACCGGAAAATCAACCGAGGAACTTACACACAGCAAGAACCCTTTGACGAGAAAACGCGCTGTATTTGCTCAAAACTGTAAAAAGTGGAACCGCAAGAAAAAGGAGGATTAAGCATGAAAAAGACAATTAAAATAAACGAGAGTGACCTTCGTAGGATGATTGCTGAAAGTGTTGAGCAAGTACTAAATGGTGGTGACGAATTTGAGCAACTTTGGGAAGAATTTGAGGATTGGATGGATAGCTATAGTCAAGCAGATTATCCCACCTCCTACACAATGAAGGATGTTGCGCGGCATTTTTATGAGCTCGGAAAAAAAGGAAAAACGTTAAACGAAGGTGGTGGCTACGATATGGGCACCCCAGAAGGAAGAGCCGGTGCTGAAAAGTGGATGCGTTACATGATATCCCAGGAAGACCCCGCTGAAACCGCCGCCAAAGAATGGGCACAGGAAAACGGACTTGAAGGTGATGAAAATGTGATTAGGGCCTTCACCGCTGGAGTTGAGTACGGAAGAAATTGTTAGAATGAATAAGAACATATACGGTTACGGGAACCCGTACAATCCCGAGGCCCTGAGGGACCTTGACGAGATAAAGAAGGAGGTTGGGGAGGAACTTGAGAAAGACGAGCCGGACAGGGAGAGGATACTGGAGCTGAGGCAGAGGGAGATGATGAGGGGAATGGAGCTCCTGTCAGGTCCGATGAACGGAAGGACATACCGCGGCATGGTTCCGTGGTGAGAAGATAAAACTATAGAACACCATAAGAGATGAGAACAATGACCTACAAGGTAAGCGACATCAGGTCTATGATTCAGGAAAGCTCAAACGAGTTCAAGGCGAAGCTTGGGCCCGGCGTCAAGAGTGGGAACGAGACCAACAACGGCAAGGCTTACAGGGACGCGGAGAAACGCGCGAAGGATTATGACGGCGGGCTTGCCGACTCCGTCAAGATTGCCAAGTATGACAAGACCAAGGAGGCCGACCAGAACAGGACGACCCTTGATTATGAGGTTGACAATGTCGACCAGGCCTACAAGGACCGCGTGAAGGCCCAGGCGCTCGGCTACACCAGCAAGGCCGAGATGGAGAACGGCATTGACAAGCTCGGCGACTACGAGGGCAACAAGCGGATTTTTGACGCGATAAAGGACGACGCCGACAAGTGGAAGGACGAGCGCGAGATGGTCAAGAGGGGCGGCCTCACCGCGAGGACGACCCCTGAGGGCACTTTTGAGCACGACAGCCTGTATGAGAACAGGAACGTCAAGACCGCCTATTTCAAGAAGACCGTGTTCCTCACCGAGGGCCATATGATGTCCAGGATTCCGGACGAGTTCAAGAGTGAGGGCAACATGTTCAGGATGAAGGACAAGACCGGCAACGAGTACCTTCTCGAGTGGAGGGACAACCGCGCCGAGATTGTCTCCCACAGCAACAAGCAGGGAATGGACGAGTCAATTGAGAGGATGAAGGCCCTTTACGGTTTCAAGGCCAGCGATTACTACAAGGGGACGACAGCCTCAAGCAGGCTGGCGGAGAGTGAGGCGGGGTTCACCGCCACGCTGGACAAGGCCAGGGATATAATAAAGTAAAAAATGTCAGGGGAAATGTCAGGGGAAACAAAAGAGGAAAAGACTCTCTTGGAGAGCATGGAGAGCGGCAACGAGAAGATTGACGCCGTCATCAAGACCACGAACGCCACGATAGGGTGGATTGGGATGATACACAAGTTCATAACGGACTACGGTCTCAAGAAGCTCGTCATGGACCTCCTCGGGGTCTGCGTGGTCGTGTTCATAGCGCTCTGGATTTTCCAGCCAGGGATTTTCTCAAACAGGCTTGACAAGTACAGGGAGGCCAGGCACGCCGAGAAGATGGTCGAGAGGATGAACAACACCCCGCTCATCCAGGCGGAGCTTGACAAGTTCAGGCTGAGGACCGACGCGTCATGGGTATCAATATGGGAGCTCCACAACAGCACCAACAACCTTGACGGGATGCCGTTCCTTTTCGCCTCGCTGACCTACGAGTCAATGAACCCGGCCCTTACCCCGATAGCCGAGCAGTTTGACAACGTGAGGCTGTCCCTCTACCCGCTCGGCTCATACCTGCGTGAGAATGAGATGTGGTTCGGCGATGTTGAGAGCCTGAAAGACATTGACAACTCGGCATATTACAGGGCCAAAGCCCTTGGTATCAAGTATTTGGGTTTCAGGCTTATGGAGATTGAGAATTCCCCGAACGCCGTCATGAGTTTCGCCTTCGTTGAGGGGGCCAGGCTCCCCGACGAGAACGCGATGGTCCAGGACTGGGTCATGTCATCGTACAAGGTGAACAGCCTGCTCTCCGTGGGCGGGAAGAAATAACCCGAGAGGGGCAAGGAAAAGTGAAACCCGGGCCTAAACGTCCGGGTTTTCCTGTGTCATGGCATCGTAGATTTCCCTTATCCTCGGGGCCAGCGCCTTGTCTATCTTTCTCCTGTATTCCTCATAGGCCTTCTCAAAATAGTTCAGCATGTTCCCCTTAAGCACCACGAACCACATGGCGGTCTCCCGCTTCTGGGGGACCCTATAGTTCCTGACTTCCGCGGGCCACGACAATGTCGATTCCGGTTTCCCGAGCAGTGTCTCGTATTCCGGGATTTCCTTCTTGAGATACCACGGTCTCGTCATGAGGAGCGCGAACACCGGGCTCGGCTCACGCTCATATTTATCCTTTCCGGAATAGTAGTTGAGGGTGTAGGCGAGGCTCTCGTTGAATTGCCTCATGTTGTCCCTTCGCAGCATACCCAGGTTCATCTCCATGTCGTATATACGGAGACTTGAGCTCACACTCTCAAAAGCGTAACTCATGTTATAGTTCAAAACAGCCTTGTAGAATTTCCTGAACGTGTTTTCGGGGTCCCTGGCCGCGCTCTCCTTGAAATTGCCGTTAAATTTATGGTCAATATAGCCCCTGAGGTTCTTCGGCTGGTACAGGGAACCCGTCAGTTGCGCGGCCGCCCCGGAAATCCTCGCGGACAGCTCGGCCGGGTCAAAATTATAGGCGATATCATGCCCTATCTCCTTCCCTTTGGGACTTAACGAGTAATGCCCTCTCGCGTTCCTCTTAAGCGACACCTTCTCATCCTTGCTCTGGACGATATGTGTCAGCTCATGCGCTATGGTTCCCATATCCTTGGCCCACAAGGTGTCGTCCGACAGGCCCAGTTCCGGCCTGTTACCGCCGCGCACGAAGTCGCGACCCCGGGTCACCTCCACCCTAAGGTTCTCAAACGGAAGGTCGTATATATTGTATTTGGCGAAGACATTCTTGGGGATGGTGA
>JAEEGL015518854.1_pt1 | contig 11243 bp, 10 predicted proteins | sample 9134231 | NCBI WGS metagenome assembly JAEEGL01 (sample SAMN16246548, study PRJNA631951) | gut metagenome | biome: gut microbiome; feature: rumen; material: fiber-attached | host: Bos | place: Iran: Karaj | collected 2018-10
CGCGCAGGCAATGCACGATGAGCTGGTCGAAGACCACGCCGCTGCCTACACGTAGCCACACCTCGTCGGCCACTCCAGTCGTCGTCTCCCGGATGTCAGTAATGGCCGAATGCAGGACGGTACCCGCATAGTCCCCCACGAAGAGCAAGTTGCTGCCTGCGCCGATGTGGAGCACGGGACCCTTCAGCGGCAGATGCGTCCGCAGCGCATCCTCCGAGGCATATTCCACATAGTGGCGGGCACGCGCCCGAATGCCAAAGGTATTATGAATCTGGCTATTCTCCATTTACGATTCTCCCCCCTATGGGAGAGGGGCCGTCAATTCTCATACGCCACAAGCCGCCAAGTGCGCCCACGCTTCTCGAAGGTGAAGAGCTCCTGCATGCCGTCGGCCAGTCCGCACTTCTGCATCACGACATGGTGAGGGTTGTACGTCTGTCCATATCGGATATTGGTGATTTCGCCCCGCGGCATCTCGGCCCCGAACGACACCCACTGCGAGGCATCGAGTGTACCCTCGATATACGAATCGTCGCCCTCCGAGTCGATCATGCTATAGTTCAGCGGCTGTGCGATGGACTGCTGCTGGAACAGGCTGTCTGCGCTGAAGCGGGCATAGAAGGTGAGGAAGTCCGAGAGCTCGCCGACATGGAGGTCCTGGCTGCGTATCGCTGCGAGCACCCATTTCCCCTCTCTCCGCTCGAAGTCATACACCTGCATCGACAGCGAGTCGAGCAAGATACGTTCCACGAGCACCCTGTCGTGAGGTCTTTCCTTCTGTTCGTCAATCTGTAACGAGTTGCCGTAGAGCACCGTGTAGAAGTCGCCGTCCATGAACGCGAACTCACGCATGCAGTCGAGCTTGTGCAGCATCTCGGCCTTCTCGCCACCGTTGGTACGCGGCAAAGGATAGACCACCCGCTCGCGCTGCAGGCGGCGGCTGTGGATGAATGTGAACATGAAGTCGTCGAAGAGCTCGTCCATCCGCGCCTCCTCCACGATTTCTTCCTCCTCCTCGTCCAGCGAGTCAGGAATCACAGCGAGATCCTCTTCCGTCTCCTCAGCGGCGGGAACCTCCGAACGCCCTTTGCCGCAGGAGAGGCACATCGCCACCATCAACCCTGTCAGGCACAATCCTGATATCCTTTTCATGCACACTTGTGTCCATATTTGTAACACGCTGCAAAAATACACTTTTCTTTCCATACTTCCAAACGCGCCACAAAGTTTCTTAAAACTTCGCCGTGCAAAAACAAATTATGAATTAAGCATTATGAATTCTGAATTAAAAGTCGTACCTTTGCAGACGCAATACACATACAACCGCGTTATGATAGAGAGAATACAGCAGATAATGGCCGAGATACAGGCCCTGCAGGCCCGCAACGCTGAGGAAGCCGAAGCGCTCCGCATCAAGTATCTGAGCAAGAAAGGCGAGATCACCGCCCTGATGAACGACTTCCGCAACATCCCCGCCGAACTGAAGAAAGAAGTGGGTATGCGCATCAACGCACTGAAGACTGCCGCCCAGGAGAAGATAAACGCCCTGAAGGACGCTGCCGCCCAGGAACAAGCATCCGCCCCCGGCATCGACCTTACGCGCACGCCCTATCCCATCCCTCTGGGCACACGCCATCCGCTCACCATCGTAAAGAATGAGATTGTCGATATCTTCAGCCGCCTCGGGTTCACGCTTGCCGAAGGCCCCGAGGTCGAGGACGACTGGCACGTATATAGCTCGATGAACTTTGCCGACGACCACCCTGCCCGCGACATGCAGGACACCTTCTTCGTCGAGGCCCATCCCGACATCATCCTGCGCTCCCACACCAGCAGCGTCCAGGCCCGCGTTATGGAATCGACTCAGCCGCCCATCCGCGTCATCTGCCCGGGTCGCGTCTATCGCAACGAGGCCATCTCGGCCCGCGCCCATTGCTTCTTCCATCAGGTGGAGGGCCTCTACGTCGATCGTAACGTCAGCTTCACCGACCTGAAGCAGGTGCTCCTCCTCTTTGCCCAGGAGATGTTCGGCCCCGACACGAAGATACGCCTCCGCCCCAGCTACTTCCCCTTCACCGAGCCTTCGGCCGAGATGGATGTCAGCTGCACCATCTGCGGCGGCAAGGGCTGCAGCCTCTGCAAGGGCGCCGGTTGGCTCGAGATACTCGGATGCGGCATGGTAGATCCCGCCGTCCTCGAGGCCAGTGGCATCGACAGCACCGTCTATACGGGCTACGCCTTCGGTATGGGTATCGAGCGCATTGCCAACCTGAAGTACCAGGTGCGCGACCTCCGCATGTTCTCCGAGAACGACGTCCGCTTCCTCGACGAATTTGTCAGTGCGAACTGAGAAATAAGGAATGAGATTTAGAGTTTAAAGTTCAAGGGAAGCCTTGAACTTTTTTTATACACTGAACGGGACGCGACCCAGCAGGGCACGGCCCAATGTTACTTCGTCGGTATATTGGAGTTCGTCGTTTTGTGCCACGCCTCGTGCAATGACGGTTACCCGTACATCGTAGTCTTGCAGGCGGCGGTAGATGTAGAAGCCTGTGGCGTCGCCTTCCATCGTGCTGCTCAGGGCCAGAATCACCTCGGAGACCGGTCCTTTCTCGACGCGCTCCACGAGGCTCTGTATTTCCAAGTCGGCAGGCCCCACGCCTTCCATGGGTGAGATGATGCCGCCAAGCACATGGTAGAGCCCGCGATATTGCTGCGTGGCTTCGATGGCCATCACGTCCTGAATGTTTTCTACCACACAGACCAGCGTGGCGTCGCGCGATGTGTTGGCACAGATCTCACAGACCTCGCCGTCACAGATGTTGTGACATACGCGGCAGTAGTGGACCTCGCGGCGCAGTGCCAACAGGCTCTCGGAGAGGGCTTCTGTCTGGGCTTCCTCCTGTCGAAGGAGGTGCAGCACGAGGCGGAGTGCTGTACGATGACCGATGCCAGGCAGGCGGCTGACCTCGCTCACGGCTCGCTGCAGGAGGGACGACGGGTAGTTGTTCATAGGACTCCCTTGCTGCTGGGCAGTTGGAAATGGCGGATGTCGCGACGCACTGCCATCCGAATGCTGCGTGCCAAGGCCTTGAATATGCCTTCTATCTTATGGTGTTCGTTCTCGCCCTCGGCTTTCACATGGAGGTTTATGCGTGCGCTGTCCGAGAGACTCTTGAAGAAGTGGCGGAACATCTCGGTGGGTACATCGCCCACGCGTTCGCGCCGGAACTCGGCATCCCATACGAGCCAGGGCCTGCCGCCGAAGTCGATTGCCACCTGGCACAGGCAGTCGTCCATCGGGAGTGAGAATCCGTAACGTTCGATGCCGCGTTTGTCGCCAAGGGCCTCTGCCAGGCATTGTCCCAGGGCCAGTGCGACATCCTCGACGGTGTGGTGTTCATCGACATGGAGGTCGCCTTTGCAGCGGACGTAGAGATCCACCATGCCGTGGCGGGCTATCTGCTCGAGCATGTGGTCGAAGAAGCCGAGGCCTGTCTGGATATCTGCCAAGCCGTTGCCGTCAAGGTTCAGCCGTACGCAGATGTCTGTCTCGGAAGTCGTGCGCTGTACTTCTGCCGTCCGTTCGCCGGCAAAAGCCAGTTCGCAGATGCGTTCCCAGGACATTTCGGGGCCAAGGATAAGGCTTTTGCAGCCCAGATTCTCGGCAAGCGCGGCATCGGAGGGGCGATCGCCGATGACCCAGCTGTGTGCCAGGTCGTACTCGCCCTCGATATACTCGGTGAGCATGGCGGTTCCGGGCTTACGGGTGGGCAACTGCTCCTCGGGGAAGCTGCGGTCGATGTGTATGGCATCGAAGGTGACTCCCTCGCCTGCCAGCGTGTCGAGCATCAGCTGATGAGTGGGCCAGAAATCGGCTTCGGGATAGGCGTCGGTGCCGAGTCCGTCTTGATTGCTCACCATGACAAAGAGGTAGTCCGTATGGCGACGCAGGAAGGACAGTGCGCCGATGGCTCCAGGCACGAAGCGGAACTTCTCGTAGCTGTCAATCTGTTCGTCGGCGGGTTCGCGCAGGATGGTGCCGTCGCGGTCTATGAAAAGGATGCGTCTCATTGTGTGTCGTTTTGTGGCTTACGGTTTGAACTGTCGCAAAGCGCCCAGCAGTTCGTTGTTCTCCTGAGGGGTGCCGACGGTGATGCGCAGGCATCCGGCACATAGCTGCACCCGACTGCGATTGCGTACCACGATGCCGCGTTCCACAAGGTAGCGGTAGATGCGGTTGGCATCGGTCACTCGGATGAGGACAAAGTTGGCTGCCGTGGGATATAGCTTGAGGCAGATGGGGAGCTCGCTGAGGGCTGGCAGCAGATGGGCGCGCTCCTGACGTATCTGGGCCACCCACCGCTCCACCTTCAACGGCTCGTCGAGCAGGCGCAGGACGTATTCTTGTGTGAGGCTGTTCACGTTGTAGGGGTACTTCACCTTGTTGAAAAGGCCGATAATCTCCTTGCTGGCGTATGCGATGCCGAGGCGTGCACCTGCCGATGCCCAAGCCTTGCTGAGGGTGTTCAGGACGATGAGGTTCGGGCAGCGATTGACAAAGAAGCGCAGGGGCTGCTGGTCCGAGAAGTCGGAATAGGCCTCGTCCACCACGACGATGCCGCGGAAGCCAAGTATGACGCGCTGCACCTCCTCGCGCAGGAGGTCGTTACCCGTGGGGTTGTTGGGGGAACAGAGCCAGATGACCTTTGTGTGTTCGTCGGTAGCGGCAAGCAGGCGGTCTGCACTGAGCTGGAAGTGTTCGTCGAGCAGCACGGGGCGATACTCCACCTCGTTGATGTCGGCACAGACGCGGTACATCCCATACGTAGGCTCTATGGCAACCACATTGTCCAAGCCCGGACGGCAGAAGATGCGATAGACGAGGTCGATGGCCTCGTCCGAGCCGTTGCCTAAGAAGATATGCTCCGGGTGGACACCCTTTAGCGGGGCGAGATAGCTCTTCACCTTCTCCTGAAGGGGGTCGGGGTAGCGATTGATGGAGGGATTATAGGGACTCTCGTTCGCGTCGAGGAAGACATGGGCTTCCATGCCTTTGAACTCGTCGCGGGCGCAGCTGTAGGGAGTAAGTGCCCAGATGTTGGGCCTCACCAGCCGCTGCAGTTCAAATTCGTTCGCCATATTGTTGTTCCGTGTGGTCGTTATTGTATGTCTGTCATGCGTCGAGGGCTTGTTGCAGGCGGAGTGTCATGGCCATGCGATGTGCGTCGAGCTGTTCGCCGGCTGCCATCTGCTCCACTGCGGGTCCGATGCGGCGGATGCCCTCGGGTGTGATGTGCTGGAAGGTGATCTTGCGACAGAAGCTGTCCAGATTGACTCCGCTGTATGCCACTGCATATCCGTTGGTGGGCAGGGTGTGGTTTGTGCCGCTGGCATAATCGCCGGCACTTTCGGGTGTCCAGGGTCCGAGGAAGACGCTGCCGGCATTCCGTACGCCCTGTGCCAGTTCCATATAGTTCGCTGTCTCAATAATGAGATGTTCGGGCGCGTAGAGGTTCGTGATGTCGAGCATTTCACGCTCTGAGGCCACAAGGAGAATCTTGCTCGATTCGAGTGCGGCAGCCGCAATCTCGCGTCGCGGCAGACGTGCGAGCTGGGCCTCTACCTCGTGCTGTACCGCCTCGACAAGCCGTTCGCTGCATGTGACGAGTAGCACCTGGCTATCGACCCCATGCTCTGCCTGACTCAGAAGGTCGGCTGCCACAAAGGCAGGATTGCTACTTTCGTCGGCCAGCACTTCCACCTCGCTGGGACCGGCTGGCATGTCGATGGCAACGCCGTGGAGCGAGACTTGCTGCTTGGCACACGTCACAAACTGATTGCCCGGCCCGAAGATTTTATATACGCGAGGTATGCTTTCCGTGCCGTAGGCCATTGCGCCGATGGCTTGTACGCCGCCCACTTTGAAGATACGGCTGACGCCGGCAATACGGGCTGCCACGAGGATGGCCGGATGCACCGTGCCGTCGCGACGCGGCGGCGTGCAGAGCACGATTTCACCGCAGCCTGCAATGCGGGCAGGAGTGGCCAGCATGAGTACCGTGCTAAATAGGGGAGCCGTCCCGCCTGGGATGTAGAGACCCACGCGGTCGATGGGCACAGACTGTTGCCAGCATGTGATGCCGTCGGTTACCTCCACAGGCTTTCCCTCGAAACGCTGTGCCTCATGGAACTTGGCGATGTTGCGATGTGCCAAGAGTAGGGCGTTGCGAAGCGTGTCACTCACCTGGCTCTCGGCATCGGCGATTTCCTGCGGAGTTACGGCAAGCGCGTCCAAACGCACGTGGTCGAACCGTTCTTCATATTCGCGTACAGCGTCATCGCCGCGCTGACGTACATCGTTGAGTACTGCACCTACCGTTGCATTCAAGTCGGCGGCATCGCGTGTGGGCCGCTTGAGCAGGCTGGGAAGTTCCTCGGAAGTGGGATATCTATATACGTTCATCCTTACAAAATCATTTTCTCGATGGGGAGGACGAGGATGCCCTGTGCGCCGAGCTCTTTCAGCTGGCGGATAATCTCCCAGAAGCGTTTCTCGTCGATGACTGTGTGGACACTGCTCCATCCGTCGGTGGCGAGTGGCATCACCGTGGGGCTCTTGGCACCGGGGAGGACGGCAATGATGTCGGAGAGTCGGTCGGTGGGCACATTCATGAGTACGTACTTCTTATCTTCTGCTGCCTTGACAGCCTCGATGCGGAAGAGGAGTTCGTCGAGGGTGGCACGTTTATTCTCGTCGAGCTGGCGGTTGGCAATCAGCACCGCTTCGCTTTCCATCACCACCTCGACCTCTGTCAGGTTATTGCTTACCAACGTGCTGCCACTCGACACAATGTCGAAGATGGCATCCGAGAGGCCGATACCCGGGCTGATCTCCACCGAGCCGGTGATGACATGGATGTCGGCGGCGATATGATGCTTTTGCATGAATCGGCGCAGGATGCACGGATAGGAGGTCGCAATCTTGCGTCCCTCGAACCACTTCAAGCCCGAATAAGGCGTGTGCTTGGGAATGGCAAGCGAGAGGCGGCAGCGGCTGAAGCCCAAGGAACGCACTATCTCGGCATCCTCGTGCCGCTCCTCGTATTCGTTGAGTCCCACGATGCCCAGGTCGGCCACACCAGTAGCCACACTTTGGGGGATATCATCGTCGCGGAGATAGAGAATCTCCACGGGGAAATTGCTGCTCTGCACCAGGAGTGTGCGCTTGCTGTTGCTCACTTTTATGCCAGCTTCGGCAAGCAGGGCCATCGTATCCTCATAGAGACGACCCTTCGACTGAACGGCTATTCGTAACATTATCTTCTTTCGGTTTATTATCTGTCTGCGGAAAATCCCGTGCAAAGGTACGAATAAGCAAGGGAAAAGCCAAAAGTTTTTGTGCTTTTCCGAGCGAAAGTCTTTCGACGCAAGGATTTTTTCAATCTACAATGGTCAATATGCCATGAATCGGTTTAGCGTTCGACGAACTGCAGGCAGACGGGGCGCGGAGTGTGGATGCGCTGGTGGGTGTCGGTGAGGAGGCCCGTTGTGGCATCGCGACGGTATATCTCGATGACGTCGGCATCGCGGCAGGCCACGAGGAGATAGGAGCCATCGGGGGTGAGGGCGAAGTTGCGCGGATGGGCGGCAGTGGGCTGATAGGCGATCTTTGCCAGAGTGCCGTCGGGGCGGACGCGGAGGATGGAGATGCCGTCTCCCTTCAGGCGGTGACTGGTATATACGAAGCGATCGTCGGGCGAGATATGGATGTCGGCACTTCCGCCAGCATTGAGTGAATCGGCAAGCAGGGTCTGCAGCATACGGATGTGCCCCGGCTGGGAATAGTCGAGGGTGCAGACCTCGCCTGATAATTCACCTAACAGGTAGGCCAGGGGACGGGTGGACGAGAAGCAGAGGTGGCGCGGGCCGAGGCCGGATTTCGTGAAGTGGTCCGTCTGGTGGGCGGAGTCGATGAGTGGCAATCCGTCGTCTTGCATGGGAAAGGCGTGAATCTGGTCTGTGCCCAAGTCGTCGCACCACATCTCGCGTCCGTCGGGTGTGAAATAGATGGCATGCAGATAGGGACGCGTCTGGCGCTGCGGATCGGCGCTGTGTCCCTCGAAGCGATGCTGTTTGCCTGGGCAGAGACGTCCGCGCCAGTCGAGGGGGAAGGAGGTTATGCTGCCTCCAAAGTAGTTGGCGGTGATCACCATCTGTTCGTTGGGGGTAAGCCTGATGTAGCAGGGAGCGCCGCCGTGGGTGGGGTAGCTGTTCACGAGGCGAAGCTGACCCTTGCGTGGATTGAACGTCAGGTAGTTGGCCGTGCTGCTTTCGCCCTCGTCTTCGCCCACGGCATAGACGCGTTTGCCGTTTGCCGAGAGACAGAGGAAGCTGGGATTCGAGATGCCGGTTACGCCACTCACGTAGGTAGCGCGCGCAGTCTGCGGTTCAAAGGTATATACGCGAATGCCCTCGGCATCGGAACTCGAGTAGCTCCCAATCAGGAGGTAGAGAGCCGACATAATGTGCATCAGTATCATTTCTGTGGCATTTTGTGGGGCAAAGGTACTTATTTTAAAAAGAAAAATGTCATCCAATGGAAAATAATCGCAGGAAAATGTATGTGGGTTCAAAGAATTTTAATAACTTTGTATGAACTTTTTAACAACGTTTAACCTATAAAACAATCAACACGGCATGGAAATTAAACCACAAGAGGGTATCACTAACGCGCTAGAGTTGGGTGTGCCAAAGTATTTCATTCTGGGCGTACAGCATCTGTTTGCAATGTTTGGCGCCACGGTTCTCGTTCCCGCCATTACGGGACTTCCTGTGTCCACGACGCTGTTGTTTGCCGGACTGGGCACGCTCATCTTCCATTTCATCTCCAAGATGCAGGTACCGGCCTTCCTTGGTTCCAGCTTCGCCTTCATCGGCGGCTATATGTCCGTCAAGCAGATGGGCATGGAGCAGGGGATGACCGAGACGCTGGCGCTCGACTATGCCTGTGTGGGTGTGGCATGTGCCGGCCTGTGCTACTTCGTTCTGGCTGCGCTGATACGCTTCTTCGGTTCCGAGCGCGTGCTGAAGTACTTCCCGCCAGTGGTCACGGGGCCTATGGTGATTGCCATCGGACTCACCCTCTCGGGCTCGGCCATCGGCAGTTGCACCACGAACTGGCTGCTGGCCATCGTGGCGATTATCACTGTGATTGTGGCATCGATATGGGGCCGCGGCATTTTGAAGATTATCCCCATCCTGTTGGGCGTGCTGGTGTCCTACGTGCTGGCTGCCATCATGGGCGAGGTGGATTTCACGACTGTCAAGGAAGCTGCCTGGGTGGGCGTTCCCGTGAACCGCAGCCAGACGGTGCTTGCCATCATGGACAACACGGACAAGACATTCCTTCTCTCGAGCATCCTGGCAATCATGCCTATCGCAATCGCCACGATGATGGAGCACATCGGCGATATGTGTGCCATATCCTCGACGGTGGGACGCGACTTCCTGGCTAAGCCCGGCCTGCACCGCACGCTCTGCGGCGACGGACTGGCTACGACACTGGCAGCCCTCTTCGGTGCTCCTGCTAACACCACCTACGGCGAGAATACGGGTGTGCTGAACCTGACACGTGTCTTCGACCCCGCCGTTATCCGCCTCGCTGCCGTACTCGCCATCCTGCTGAGCTTCTGTCCCAAGTTTGCATGCCTCATCGGTCTGATGCCTGCAGCCACCATCGGCGGTGTGAGCCTCATCCTCTACGGCATGATTTCGGCTGTCGGTGTACGCAATCTGGTAGAGTCCCACGTGGATTTCACCTCGTCGCGTAACGTCTTCGTGGCTGCACTCATCCTCACGATTGCTATTGGTGTGAAGTATGGTGCAAATGATGCCGTAGCAATCGGCCCCATCAATATCTCTGGCCTGGCTCTGGCTGCGCTGGTGGGTATCATCCTGAATGCCGTCCTGCCCGCTCAGCTCAATATCGTTGTCAAGAGCATCCGTGGGAATGAGGAAGTGGAGAGTTAAGTAATTCGGTATTTCGCATTAAATAATTTTGATTCTTAAATTTAACATCATATGAAAAAGATTCTTTTTTCGGCAATGCTTATGGGTATCGCCACGCTGGCAAGCGCACAGGTGAACGTACAGGCACACTGGGATTTTGGTCGTAAAGCCTATCCCGATGCAGAGGCCACACGTCAAAACGTTACAACGACTATCGAGCAGTTCCGTCCCGACCGCATGGGTAGCATCTTCTACTTCATCGACCTGGACTTCTACGGAAATGGCATGAAGGGTGCCTACATCGAGTTCAGCCGCGAATTCAATATCGGCGACAAGGGCTTGGCTGTCCACGGCGAGTATAACGGCGGACTGACCACCGGCAAGAATGCCACATACGCCAGCCAGTTCCAGCACGCTTTCCTGCTGGGTCCTGCCTACAATTGGCACAACTCGGACTACAGCCTCACATGGAGCGTGCAGACGATGTTCAAACAGTTCTTCAAGGGTGTGGGCGGCGCAGATGCCTTCCCCAGCTTCCAGCTGACAGGCGTCTGGGGATGGACCTTCGGCAACGAGGACATGTTCACCTTCAGCGGCTTCATCGATTTCTGGCGCAACGTGAAACCCACCACTGGCGACTACGGCATCACGATGCTCTCTGAGCCGCAGTTCTGGTTCAACCTGAACAGCGTCACAAAGAAGAAGACCAACCTGAGCCTCGGCACCGAGTGGGAGCTGAGCAACAACTTCATCTTCCCCGAGTGGGGCACCAAGACGTTCTACGTCAATCCCACGCTGGCTTTGAAGTGGACGATGAAGTAGGGGCCGTCAGCGGCGTGTGATGCGCAGCGTTTGCAAGTCTTCGCTGCGGCTGCTCGTCCCCACTTGTATCTCGTAGTCGCCAGGCACGCGACTCATCGTGTTCGTCTTCGGATTCCACCACTCGAACATCTTCTCGTCGAGAGGAATCTCTACGCGCACTTTCTTCCCTGCGGGTACACTCACCCGACGGAAGCCTCTCAGGGCGCGTACTGGGCCGTCGTTGTCCCCCAAGCGGTGCAGATACACCTGTATCACCTCGTCGCCATCCATGCGACCCGTGTTCTTTACCGTCACGGAGAGCACTTCGTCTTTAATCTTCGGTTTGCTCAGGCGGAAGCTTGTGTAGCTAAGTCCGTAGCCGAAGGGCCACAGGGGCTGCTCCTGCATGTAGCGATACGTGCGCCCCTTCA
>JAEEGL015544131.1_pt1 | contig 11243 bp, 12 predicted proteins | sample 9134231 | NCBI WGS metagenome assembly JAEEGL01 (sample SAMN16246548, study PRJNA631951) | gut metagenome | biome: gut microbiome; feature: rumen; material: fiber-attached | host: Bos | place: Iran: Karaj | collected 2018-10
GATGTGGCTATCACTGTTTCGCCAAAACACAAACATAATCCGTCAAACGATATGTTTCGACCGTTCCCGCAAGGGTTCGGAGATTTGGACCGTGTGATTCGGATGAATCCGAACGGAGACACTATGTGACACAACGCCCGCCCTCGCGGCAAATGCTGCGGAAGGGAAGGAGCTCAGGTAACACCTGAGTCATCTCGGTGATCTGCTCTCGAAGCAGAGGTGTGCTAGGACATGAATCTGGTGCACAGTGTCAGCTACTGTCGCGCTGTAGAGGCCGTAAAGGGCCACCTCGTCATGAAGGGTGCGCGACTAAGGCGCGCAGTGATGAGCGTCGAGACCTGCAGAGGTGCAGGAGAGCGTCAAAAACTCGGTAGCGGCATATGCGTAACGGCCGGAAGCGGTCGGTCCAGGGGATGGAGCCCCTTGTCCGTCAAGGACATCGCGGTACGCGTCACAAGTAGCAACAGCAGACAGAGCTACGACAGCAGCGAGCGATCGCAGTTGTTGCGCCGGTCAGCCTCCTGTGCAAGCAGGAGCGTTGGTATCCGGGACAGGAACATGAGCCCCCCGGAAATACTGCCTCGCCCTCAAAAGCGGGGGACAGGAATCGGTAGCGCCCGAGGCTGGTGCATCACAGGCATCAGATAAGGCGGTTCGGCGTCACTTGGCGGTGACGAATGGCGGAAAGACGCCTCAAGCCAAAAGCGAGGGGATGAAAAACCGTCTCGCTGAGACCAATACTTTCAGCGGCGAAGTAGCAGCCCCCGAAGCGGATCGGCCCCATGCCGTGAAGTTGAAGGAGCACAACCTCGGAAGAAAAGACGAGGGGCGTGACAGTGATGTCGCGCGACCAAGGCCGGCAACGGCGGAGGTGAGAGCTGTGGTTGTCATCCAGGGCAACGCTGATTGCGAGAGAGACATCTGTTCTTCGAACAGGTGGGGTCAATGGCCTCGCGCCATTGACTTTCTTAGTCATACACGGTTTGCCAGCAATGGCAGGCACGGGGGTCATCCCCGTGTCAAGTCATTGTTTTCTTGAAAGGTTTCTACTTCGTTCTTACTCTTGTCTCTGGAAAACAGAGTTAGTAATCATTCACGTTTTTATAATTATTAAGATTAGGGTATGATATGAAAGCGTTTGTAGCGATATTGCTGACCTTCACATTCATGTTCTCAGCAGTCGCTATCTCGATCGATGCCTCTGCCGATGAATACACCGAGTACACAGACGGAAAATTCACTTTCGAACTCGATGGATCGAACAACGCGATAATCACTTCGTATAACAATGAAGAAGCCGATGCCGAAGTCTCCATACCCGAAACGGTGAATGACGGCACCACGGATCACACCGTTGTGAAGATCCGCAGCAGTTTCACGAGCAAAGAGATCAAGAAGATCACGATCCCTGCTACGGTCACAGAGATCGAGGATGGCATATTCGACGCACCCGGTATCACATCTTACGATGTAGTCGGCGGAACGCATTATCTGGCAGATTCCGGTGTCCTGTATTCAACAGGCCACCATAAGCTGATCAGATACCCGGTAGCGAAGGGTGCTACGACCTATCAGGTGTCCAAGGACACTTCGGAGATCTGCACGGATGCATTCCGTGGAGCGGCCAAACTCGAGACCGTTACCTTCGAAACAGGTTCGGTCCTCCTCAAGATCAGCGAAACCGCTTTTGGCAAATGCAAATCCCTGGCCAGCATCACATTCCCCGCATCACTGTCCATCATAGCCGGTGAAGCCTTCGAAGGCTGTGAGAGTCTTTCATCGATAAATCTGCCCGATGAACTGAATATGATCGGTACGGGCGCCTTCAGCAATTGCGGGATCGCAGGTACCGTCTACATACCCTATGGTGTCGATTACATAGGCACATCCGCTTTCGCCGGTTGCAAAAAACTCACCGGATTCACATCTGACAACTATTCTTATGATGTAGATGATAAAGGGATCCTCTATGACGAGGCCAATGAAAGTAATAGGAAGATTCTCTGCTACCCGGCAGGAAAGACAGACACCAGTTACACGATACCCGAGAAGACCGGCATCTCATCGATGGCATTCACAGGATGCGAGTATCTCAAGAACGTGAGTTTCCCCAAGAATTTCACCACCATCCCGGAGATGGCATTCTACAACTGCATTTCGTTGGAGAACGTGGACCTTTCGAACATCACGATCATCGAAACGATGGGTTTCTGCGACTGCCCGAATCTTAAGGAAGTGAAGTTACCAGACAGTCTCCTGGTCATCGGTACCGGAGCCTTCTCATTGAGCGGACTCACCGAAGTCACCATACCCGCCAGCGTGGCGACCGTGGAGGGTGCTTCATTCTCATACTGTCCGTCACTGGAGAAGATCACCGTCGCCGAATCATGCAAGGCCAACTTCGGTCCCGACATTTTCACCGGTGACTTCAATCTCAAGGAGATCACATTGAACAGCAGCGACGTGACATTCAGACCGATGGCATTGTGCATCGGTTATGAAGGCAAGGAGGCTACCGTCGACGTCTATGTCAATCCCGGTTTCAGTCTTCCGTCCGACGTCGCTGACGAGTTCACCACACTGAACGTGCACAAGATCGGAGAACGCCCCTATCCGTGGGAGAACCTCATCGGGGTGTTCATCTGTGCAATGATAATATTGGCCATCCTTATGGGCATGAGGCAGGTGTGATCATGATGAACATATTCGCGAGATTATGGAGATCCATGAAGGAGGTCTACGACAACAGGATCATCCTCATGGCATTGGTCAGGAGGAACACCGCCGGGCGCTACAAGAACTCCTACATAGGATTCATCTGGCATCTTCTCCTGCCCGTGCTGACCATCATCGTCATCACCATCACGTTCACTTACATCAAGACCCGTCCCATCAGCGACTTCTGGATATATTTGAGTGCGGCCATGTTCCCCGTCACGTTCATGTCCAACTCGCTCAGGGGAAGGGCGATCGTCCAGAATTCCAAGTACATCACAAAGACCAGCATGCCCAGGGAGATCGTGGTGATTGCCTCGATAATGACCGATTTCATCAGCGTCGTGTTCGCTTACATGGTGATAATCATAGTCATCCTCCTGGCAGGACAGCCCGTCAACTGGTTCGGATTCGCGATGATACCCGTGGCATTGATACTCATGTTGCTGTTCTCGCTGGGATGTTCCTATCTGGTCTCCACGATAACGGTCTTCATCAGCGATGTGGGCTATTTCATGAGCGTGGCCATGAGACTGGTCGTATGGGTCACACCGACATTCTTCTTCCTGGAGGATGCCAAGGGCCTGCTCGGAATAATGGTGAAGTACAACCCGTTCACCTACTTCGTGGAAGTGTTCCATGACATCCTGTACTTCAACATGTTCCCGCACCCGCTTTACCTGCTGATATGCACCATACTGGCATTCGCGATGCTCATAGTCGGATCATGGGTGTTCTTCCACTATGAGGACAGGTTCCCGGAGGTGCTCTGATGGCAGAAGAAAAGATCGATGCACCCGTGAACGATGACATCGTGATCAAGGTCAGGGGATTGAAGAAGTCCTACACGATCATCGACACGTCGATCTCACTGGGACACCTGTTCCACAAGAACAGAACGAAATACCCCATCTTCGACGGCATCGACCTGGATGTCCGCAAGGGGGACATCGTCGGTATACTCGGACGCAACGGATGCGGAAAGAGCACCTTCCTCAAGCTGGTCTCTGAGATCCTGAAACCGGATGAGGGTACCGTGGAGGTCCACGGTAAGGTGGCGAGCATCCTTGAGCTGAGCATGGGATTCCATAACGACCTTTCGGGCAGGGACAACATCATACTCAGGAGTGCGTTGTACGGCATACCCAGGGAAGAGGTGCTGAAGAACATCGATTCCATCATCAAGTATTCGGATCTCGGCGTGTTCATCGACAACCCCGTCAGGACGTACTCATCGGGAATGAGGTCCCGTCTGGCATTCGCCATTATGGTCAACGTCGATGCCGACATCTTCCTCGTGGATGAGGCACTGAGCACCGGGGACATGGCATTCGCCTCGAAGGCCTCGGAACACCTGAAGGACCTCGTCCGCAGCGGAAAGACCGTACTGTTCACCTCGCATAGCATGAACACCATCAAACGCACATGCAACCGTGCCATCTGGATATGCGACCATGTCATCAAGATGGACGGTCCCGCCGAGGATGTGGTCGACGCCTATTCGCGTTCCATAAACGATTCCGTCGAGGAGACCATATCATTGGCTGAAGGGGGATCATCATCAGCACAGTACAGGCTCTCGACCTTCTACCGCGACGGCATCAACGTGGAGAAGGATCCCGAACTCAGGATGAAATGGCTGTCCGAAGCAGCATTGAGGGACCACCCCATGGCATTGGGCGAACTGGCCGACATCATGATGACCGAGGGCAGGGAGGAGGAGGCGATCGCATACTACCAGAGAGCGGCCGACGCAGGCAACTTCGAGGCCAGGAGGAAGTATGCCACCATGCAGGGTGAATCCCGCGAGGAGATAGAATACCTGCGCAGGACGATGAAGAGCCTCGCCGAATCCGGTTACCCCTACGATCTTTACAACTACGGCAACCTGATGTACAAATCGGCGCTCACGACCGACGATTACAGGGTCGCATTCGATTACCTCTCGCAGGCATCCGGTCTGGGATGGCTGGATGCCGATTTCCTGCTCGCACAGATGTACAAGGACGGTCTCGGAGTGGACCGTTCCATGGAGAACTACGTCTCCAGACTGACATATGCTGCCGAGAACGGGCACGGTAAGGCCATGGCCGCACTGGCACAGGCGTATCTCGAAGGCAGATACATCGAGAAGAACATGGAACTCGCATTCAAGTGGTATCTGAATTCCGCACTGTCGGGGAACATGAAATCTCAGTATCAGGTAGCTGTGATGTATTCCTCCGGAATAGGATGCGAGAAGGATGAGACGGAGGCCAAGAGATGGTTCGCCAGATACTCCAGCACGACGCTCAACGACTCCAGGAAGATCGCCATCGACACGATGAAGGCGCGTCACGCCGACAGGGACATCACCAACGACATGCTCAAGGCCATGTCGAAGAACTACCACACGCCCTCCATGGTCTCGCTCGCCAACAAGTACGAGAACGGAAAGGACCTCAAGAAGAACCACCAGGCTGCAGTGAGCCTTCTGGAGAAGGCATCGGTCGCCGGAGGCATCGCATGCACCAGACTGTCGGAATTCTACATGGAAGGCGATGAGGAGAGCAGGAAGAAGGCATACGAGCTGCTCAGATCCGCCGCTGCATCGGGCGATGCGACGGCAATGTACGACCTCGCCTTGATCTACAAGGAAGGCACCTTCGGCGAAGCCGAAGAGGAGAAGTACCGCAAATACATGCGCATGGCGGCCGAACGCGGCAACCGCGATGCGAAGGATGTGGTGTCCAAATGGGACGACCGCATCCGCAGAAGGAAACAGAACAAGGAGAAGAGATGACATCTGACAGGATCCGTTGGTGCATGAGGTGCAACCTCATAGTGACGAGCAGGAAATGCCCGGAATGCAAGAGGGATGCATACAACCTCCACATCGAGAAATCCGGATTATCCCCCGTGTTCCAGAACCAGATGAAGCGCATCCAATCCGCCGTGGACGAGAACTACGGCGAAGGATGCGGCCAGTCGCTGATACCCGATGACAGGACCGCATTGTTCCAGTCATTCCCCGATCACAGGCGTCTGATCATCAACGGAGGCGTCGTGGGACGTCTGTCGAATGACGGCAGGGTCGCATTGAATGCCGCCGGCCTGAGGATGATATCGGACAAGATCTCCAAGAATTACATCAGATGCGATCACGATTCCTCATTCTTCGCCGAGAAGGGAAGGAACCTGATGGTCACGGGGATAACGGAACATTCCAAGGGACTGTCCGAAGGCGATGTCGTCGCCATCCTCGATGAGAGAGGCGTACCTATTTCCGACGGCGTCATGAAGATGAATGATGAGGAATTGGATTCATCGGACAGGGGCGTTGCAGTGAAAACAAGATACAACGACTGTCCCCGCACTTACGACGGCAAGGAGATGAACACCTGGGCACAGACCATCGATTCCAACAAGGTCGCCCTTGGTGCATTGGCCGGGGACACAGCGAGGAACATCAAGGATGTCCAGAAGTCGTACGGATACCCTGTGGTCGTAGATCTTTCGCCCGACATCGTATCCGAAGCGAATCTGCTCCTGACATTGGAAGCTGGATACAAGCCGTCCGTCCTCGTGAGGAAGGAAGATGATTTCGTGGATTATCTGATCGGGAAACACGGTCTCACCAAGATAACGGAACTGCCTGAGAGATGCTTCATCATCACTGATAACAACAGATGGAACGATGAGAACATCTTCCTCTCGCCCACATCGGATTGGGATCCGACCGCTGTCTGGATGTACGTTATGCTCAGATCGGAACCCTTCGATCCCAGATACCTCCAGTCGTGAAGCGTTCTCGTATTGAAGTGCCAGCCGTTCACGTGCATATCACGATAAATACAGGTACGATAATCACGTCTCATGCAGACCGTGATGATATTGGCACTGGTCATCTTCATCATCACGTATCTTTTGATTGCTGTCAACAAGACCCCGTGGTTCGAGATCAAGAGGTCCTATGCTGCCATCGGCGGCGGTCTGTTGATGCTCCTGATAGGAGCCTTATCGATATCTGAGGCATTCGATGCAATCGATCTAAAGGTCATTTTCCTGCTTCTGGGGATGATGTGCCTAGTAGCGGGATTGGAATACACAGGTTTCTTCCAGCTCATCTCCGACCTGATACTGAGACATTCCGAACCGGGGCCGAGATTGCTGCTGTCCATAATGGTCCTCTCGGCCGTGATATCAGCATTGGCACTGAACGATGCCGTGGTCCTGATGTTCACACCAATTGTGATAAGATGTTGCATGAAGCTCAGGACCAACCCTATACCGTATCTCATAGGATTGATGGTGTCTGCAAACATAGGGAGCATCGCCACCGCGGTCGGCAACCCTCAGAATGCCTACATCGCAACGTATTCCGGCATGTCCTTCACCCAATTCTCGTTGTATTCGATACCGATAGCTGCAGTCTGTCTGATCGTATCCTATGTGATACTCGCTCTGCTGTTCAGGAATTCGCTGTCCCAGCGCAAATATGCCGTAGTGGAGCACGATGAGGAGAGAGGTCTGGACCGCAACAGGCTGGCAGTGATGATTGCAATCATGATCGCCACATTCGCCGGATTCATGATCACCGGAATCACCGAACTGGAACTGTACCAGGTGGCACTGGTCTCCGGTCTTGCATCCATAATCGTCGTCATGTCGTCGCACCCTAAGGATGCCGTATGGGTAGCAAAGAGGGTGGATTGGCACATCCTTCTGTTCTTCATCGGCCTGTTCGTGCTCATCGGCGGTGCTTCTCAGTCAGGATTGATACAGGAGATCACCGGCGATCTTAACATGTTCAGCGGTAACGGAAAATCAGACATGCTTCCGCTCTCGGTACTGTCCGTGGTACTTTCCAATCTCGTCAGCAACGTCCCGGCAGTGATGCTCATGGTCCACATGCTTCCTGCTGCGGATACCATGACATGGATAGTCCTTGCGGCATCATCCACATTGGCAGGGAACACCACTCTTTTGGGCTCCGCTGCCAACATAATCGTGGCCGAGAGGTCAGAGACCTACGGGATAAGGGTGCCGTTCGTGAGGCACATGCTGGTAGGAATCATCGTCACCGTCGCAACGGTGGCAGCGATGCTGCTGTGCATAGAATTGATGTTCTGAATCACCAATCGTCCTCGATCTTGGGGGGCTCGTCGCAGAAGATGTACTGTTTCCTCTTGATTATCCCGTTGACGCGGAACTGTTCCCTCTTGTCCTCGGACATGTCGTCGGTGTTCAGGTAGACGTCGATGTTCCCGTGGAAGGCATGGCTCTTCCAGCATCCCATCTTGGGATTGGATGCTATGTTGGCGGCAATGTCCTTGCCGTCGTGGATGATGCTCATGATCTTCATGCCCTCTCCGGCTTCGGTGCAGATCAATGCTATGGCCGGAACGGCAGGTATCTCATCCTTGCCGAAGATCCTGGGGCCTTCGAACTTCAAACCGTCGATGAGTATGGTCGTGAGCGACATACTGGATGTATCTTGATGGAGATACTTAACGGTCTTGATTATCCGACGATGCGGAATCCCTGATCGTCGCCTTCCATGTCGTATTTCACGCCCTTGGAGTCCAGGACCTGCATTATCGTCTTGGCGTGAACGCCGACACCGATGTTCATGAACTGGTTCTCCTCGACGGTCTCACCCTTGTCATTTACGGCGGAAGGTCTGAAATCCAACGCGAAATGCTCGGTGAAGACCTGCATGCCGGCGATGTTGCCGTTCCTGTCGAAGATCGGACCTCCCGACTGTCCCTTGATACCGGGTGAGGAGGTCTCTATGAACAGCTTGTCGTAGTTGCCGTCCTTGCTCTTGCCCGCGAATATGTTCCTGGTATGGATGCCCTCGTTGGGGAAGAACACCATCGGAAGGATCCCGGGCTTTATCCTGAATCCCCCTGCTCCCTCGTTGAATTCGGTGGCATCGCTGACGAAGGGGAAACCGGTGCGGCATAGACTTGTGCCCGGCCTCATCTTCTCCGGATCCTTGAACACCGGATATTCCTTTATCATGTCGGGCTTGAAGCCGTCGAGCTTGAGGACCGCGATGTCTATCTCCATGTTCACATAGGCCTCTGCGATCCTGAGATTATCCCAGCCCCACCAGAACGAGTGATTGGTTATCCAATCGGGGTCCGCTTTATCGATCTTCCCCTTCTTGTAATCCTCGATCTTCTTCCTGTCCTCGTTGAATTTGATGTTGGACCTGAAGATGTGTCCGGCAGTGATGGCCCATCCGTCCCTGTTGATGAGGAAGAAGGTGGCACATTCGGATATCGTCCTACCGTCGAAGGTGCGTGACGATATTATCACGGGTCTGGTGAATTTCATCGCCCTCTCACAGGCGTCAGCGAACATGCCGAGGCCATCGGTATCGATGGTTATAATCATAATCGTCAAAATTCGGGATTATCGGTCACCCCCCCTGGGTCTTTTATATACTATCTTTCGATTTTATTCACAGGGATAGGATGGCTGCACCCGGAGACGTTTACGAGAGGGAGCTGAAAGGACTGCTTTCAGGGGACAAGAAGACCATCGAGAAGATGATCAGGACCTGTGACGAGAATGAGACCAGATGGTACCGTTCCCTTCTCGACAACCCCTTCATGGTCATCAGGGCCGCAGGCTCACTGGGCGTGGATCTCGTGGCACTGAGATGGGATTATTCCTTCCCCATCGAGGTGAAGAGCTCTTCCGAGGACACGCTGCATTTCAGCAAGAGTCCCAGACTCATGGAGCAGGCCAACCGCATGAAGGGGGATTGTGAGAACGCTCAGCTCCTACCGATATACGCATTCAGACTGAAGAATCAGAAGGGGGACCCTTGGAGGCTCTTCGCTCTGCCCCTGGAGAACAGACTGAAGGGTGCGATGGGACTGCTGCAGCGCCGCATACCGGAGGTGGAGATGAACTCCAACGGGAACTACATCATAAGATGGAACGACGGCATGAAACTGAGCGACCTGGTCGATTACATGCAGTTCCAGATGTGAGGCGGCCGTCAGCACTCATAGGGCTCATCACGGATCAGCCTGGTTCTATCTTCATCCGGCCATCCTCGTGACATCATCGCCTATTGCATATTTCATCCCTCGTCCTGCATCATAGTTATCTATCGGCTCGACAATCAAGTATCATGGCCGACAGGGATTCATTGGCTGCCAGCAGATTCAACTGCACGGTTAGGGAGAGGGCCTGCTACGAGGCGGGCATCAAGATGGCCACGATCTACCATCAGTTCGTCGGTTCCCCCGTGAATCTTTCCAACGTCGCTTCTCTTGAGAATTCCATCGCCGATGCGATAAAGGTGCAGCCTTACGTGAAGGATGCCGTCGTCAGGATAGACCGCGGCGCATTCACAGAGAACGGAGACAGATACAGCTACCTGTCGCTCACCGGCGACATGATCGATGCCGTCGTCACCATCGAGATAGAGGATGTCATCCTGACATCCGAGATGCGTTACGACAGGGAGCTGGGTTACCCTCTGATGTTCATCTCGGACATCAGGGAATCGTGATCAGTGCTTCCTGATTATGTCCAGGAACCAATCGATCGGCGGATAATCCAGACCGTTCTTGAAGCAGGTGCGGATGGTGTTGAACATTATCAGCCAGAACAATCCGTGGATCGCATATGGGTCGCCGTCGATGAGCTCTCCCTTGGCCTGACCCTGCAGGACGACCGTCTCGATGGGAGAGTTGTAGTACAAGTCGTAGAGGCTCTGTATGATGTCATCGGGCGTATCCATGGATGTGATCAGCGTCACGTAGAAGTTCATATAGTCCAATGCTTCGGGACGCTCTTCCAGGTTCTTGATGATGTAGTTCACGACGGCGGTGCATCTCTCTTCCCAGGAAGTCGAATACTTGTTGAATTCGGTGGTGATGAAATTGACGATGTCGTTGGCGATCTTCCTGTAGAGATCCTCTTTGCTTCCAAAATTCTGTACTATCAGACCGGGAGTGATCCCTGCGGCCTTGGCTATCGCGGAGAGCGTGGTGTTCGCATAACCTCTGTTCCCGAACTCGATAACCGCTGCCTGATAGATCCTCTTGTCTGTGGCCTTTCTGCGGTCCGCCATCGAAGGCATTTTGCACCTCGAAGCAGGAGCATTATCATTGTTAATATGCTTATGTAGACAGAAAAATTCGTAGGGGAACAGCTAGCTCCGATACGAACATGTTTGACGGAATTACATAAACCAGGATTCAGTCGTTCTCGAGACACCTGAGCGTGTTGTTCACGTATGCCTTGATCTGGTCGGGACTCATACCCTCAGCGATCTTGGCCAGGACGCTGAGCATGCCCTCTGCGTACTCGACCTCGCTGTTGCCCTTCTTCTTCATCTTCTCGACGATCTCCTTCTCTTCCTCTATGTTCATCATGACACTTCGATTAAGCATCAGATATTTAAGATGCGTTTAAACAGCCCGAACTACAACGGATACTAATGGCGATATGGTTCGGATATCCCCGATACAATGAAAGCCAGCGGATACGACGTTATTAATAAGTGTTTAACCATATCC
>JAEEGL016775740.1_pt1 | contig 11243 bp, 5 predicted proteins | sample 9134231 | NCBI WGS metagenome assembly JAEEGL01 (sample SAMN16246548, study PRJNA631951) | gut metagenome | biome: gut microbiome; feature: rumen; material: fiber-attached | host: Bos | place: Iran: Karaj | collected 2018-10
AAAAAGATTATTTATTATATATTGAAAATATAATTAAAGATGAAGAATTATTAAGAGAAGAAAGTAAAAAGTTTTTAATTTTAAAAATAAAAGAAGAAAAAAATAAAGGTTCAAAATATTATACTCTTTTTGATAAAAATAATACTATTCTTTTAGTTGATGGATATAATTCAAAAGGAAAAATATTATATTTTACTCCTAATTTTCCAGAAGTATTTAATATTTCTCCTAAAGAATGTTTAACTTTAAGTAATCATGATTTAATGCCAAAATGTATTTCTGAATTCCATGACCAATTAATTAAAGATATATTAAAATTCTCTAATTTAAAATTATTATATAAAAGAGAAATTACCATATCAATAAAAGTAAAAGATACTCTATATAATACAGGAACTTTTGTAAAAATTTTACCAAATTTATCAACAGGACTTATTTATTTAGTTACTTTAAGAAAATTAGAATTAAAACATTTTATTATAGAAACAGATAGTTTATTTAGAATTCATGGAATGACAGATAATATTAATATATTAACAAATACTCAAGATATTCAAAGTCAATTAGGTGGATTTCCATATCTTTTAAATAAAATTATGTTAGGAAAAAGTATCATATTATTAGTTCCAGATATATTAAAATATATTATTTATGAAGACCAAAAATATATTATTGATCCTGAAAAAAGAGAATTTTCCGGTAATTTTTTTACAAATACCCAAACTTTAAGAGAAATTGAAATAAATAATATATTAGATAAAATAAAAGAACATGGACAATTACTATTTATGTTTGAAAGTAAAAAAACTAATCCAAATTCATCAATTATAAGTAAAAGAAGAACTGATATTAATATAGATTTTATTGAATTTACAAATATTTATAATAATTGTAAAAATGCAGGTGGGCAAAATATTCCAGTCATATTTAGAACAGAAATAAAAAGTTTTTTGAATGATAAATATACTTGTTTCAAATTTTATATTAAAAGAGATGGAAATGTCGAAGAAATTCTAAATTATTCTTCTATATTAAAACCTAGTTCTATAAATATATCCAAAAAAAATACTCTTAAAACAAAACCAAAAAATATACATATTAAGGTTAAAGAGAAAAATTCATCAAGTGAAAAAAAATCAAAAGAAAAAGAAGAAGAAGCATTTAATGTACCTTATAAAAATATAAACATAAAAAATTCAAAAGAAATAGAAGATTTGTTAATAAAAAAGACATCATCTAAAAAAATAGCAAAAATCCAAAATGACACAATTTATCAAAATATAAAATCTAAAATAATAAATAAAGAAAATCCTAGATTTATTAAATTACTTTCAATAATAATAACAATATTTTCAATCCTGACTTTTATATTAATAACATTAAATAATTTATCAATAGATAATAAATTTAATAAAATAAGAGATTTCTTAACACAAAATTATTATGTTAATACAACAAAAATTCAATCAAGTGCATTATATATAATAACTTCAGAATTTTTATTATTTCAATTAGAAACAGAAATAAATGATATTTTATGCATTGGAACTTGTAAAGAATCATATTTAAAATCATTTAAGGAAGTTTTAGAAGATATAAGAGTTTCATTATCAAATGTTTTGAATATTGATGATGATTTAAAATATTATATTTTTACTAAAATTTCAATGCTAGTTTATATTGATAATAAAAATCCTCCTTATGAACAAATATCTGATAGTTATTCTCTTTTATATTTTACTATTTCTGATTGTTTAAAAATTATTGAATATATTGATCTTTTTTTAGATGGAAATGATTTAGTTAATATTCAAATGCATAATACTTTATTAAATTCTTATAGTTATCCTTTTAATGATGATATTGGTTTTGGTTTTCATGGTGATGAAAAAATTAAGAAATTAAATGAAAGTAAATTTAATATGTCTATGATTTTCTTAATTTTAAATTTAACTTCCTTTTTAATTGCTTTTTTTTTAGCTTTTTATATTATTTTTAAAAAATATCAAAATGAAATTTATTATTTAAGGAAAATCATTGATTTTCAAAGTGATAATTTTGATAAGTATTTAAAATATTTAGAAGATTTGAAAAAAAAATTAAAAAATGAAGCAAATGAAAAAGAAGAAGAAAATAATGAAGAAGAATTAATAACTAATAAACCATCTAAAAAGAAAGACAAAACAAAAGATAAGAAAAATGGAAAAGATAAATTAAAAAAAAAAGAAAAAGATAAAAAGGATAATGAAATTAAAAAAACACATAATAAAAGGGAAAAAAAGGCAAAAATAAATAAAATGTATCAACAAAAAAACGAAAAAAAAAAGATAATGTCTAAATTTTTTTTTCAACAAAATATGATTAGTGCATATAAAATTGGTTCAATATTTATATTTGCAATGTTATATTATTTATTAATATATTTCTTATATAAAATTCAAAAAAATAAATATATATCATATGACGATATAGAAAATGAAGTAATATCAACAGCATTAAATACTTTTATGGATTATATAATAATAAAACATTTAATATGTGATTTTTCATCTTTTATCACTGAACAAACTTTATGTTATAATAAATTTATTCAAAATATTGAATCTTCTTGTATTATTAATTATAATGTTTATACTCAAGATAATTTTACTCAACTGAAATATATTTTTCCAGATTTATCCTATTTACATTTATATAAGAAAAATGAAGGTACATTAGTTTTAAATTTAATTGATAATAATAATATGAATTCAAATGATTTACTTTATAAATTCACTAAAATTCATACTAGTGATATGTGTAAAGGTTTATCTGATTATATTTCAATAAATTATACTCATTGTTCAAATTTTTGGGATTCTATTTTATTACAAGGTTTAAAACAATCAACTATTTATAGTAATAATTTATTAAAGGTAGTTATTCAATCTTTTAATGAATATAATGAAGATCAAAATAATTATAAATTAATGAAATCATTTTTAACATTTTTTAATATTGAAATATTTATTATTAATTATTTTTTTCCAGCTATTAAATATGAAATTTCTTTGTTTGATTTATTAAAAAAAGAAAAAATTGATAAAATGTTTATACTTTTTAATTCAATTGTATATTGTTCTGCTGTAGAAATTATTATTTTATATTCTATTTTAATGACTTCTATTTATCAAATGAAGAAAACCAATTCTTTAATGAATTTTGTTATTATATTTCCTTTAAAGTATGTTCATGAAAAAAAAGAATTTTATAATGATATTATAAATCTATCCAATGATTATTTTTAAATTATATTTTTTATATTAATACTGTTTTTATTTTTGTTAATTATAATATAGAAATTAAAAATTTATTTTATAACAATATTTATATTTTTAAAATTATTTTTCTATTTTTACTACTCAAATTTAAAGAAAATGTTGAAAATATATCATTAATCCTTTCATCAATTTTATTTTTTACCAAAAGTTATGATTTATATATTTGGAAAACAATTAGTTAAGAAAAAAAACTTTATTAAATAAATAAATTAAAATTCATGATGTGGATAAATTTTGTTTTTTAAAGAAAAAATAAAATAATTAAAAATATATGTTCAAAAAATTAAAAACGAAGGAATATGAATTAATTCATTGAATGAGTTAAATCAAATAAATACAATATAAATATGACATAAAATAATTTATGAAAATAAATTTTTTTTGAAATATTTCTCCTTCAATTTTAATGGAAATATAGATTTCCAAAAAATTTATAAAAAAAGTTTTTGTTTATAAAAGAAATAATTCAAAAAATTATTATTTAAATGATATAATTAATATAAATTAAAAATGTAGGGTAAAATATTATATTCATTTTGAGCTCATCTAAATTCTATTTTTATTCAAAATAATAATACTATTTTAATATAGATATGTTTTAAAAAAAGTTATATTTAATATTTTATTGAAATAATTTTTAAGATATATTACTGAAAATGATAAGCATTAATTATAGTACTAATTTGATTAATGATGTTATAAAATAAAAGCTTAACTCAATTATGATTTCTGTAAATAAGAAGAAAAAAATCATTAAATTCTCAAAATATATGAATATTCTTCCTTTAATTAACTTTTTTGTAAATAATATTTATTCTAATTTAAATCTATATGAAATATTAAAAAAATAAATAATCATTTTATATTTTGATGTAAAATATAATATTTTATTTTTCAATTTTTTAAAATGTAATTATATAATAATATTTTCAAATACGTCATTAAAAAATTTCAAAAAAAAAAAATCAAAAAATCACAAAATAAATAAATTTTATTAAATAAAATGATTAACCAATTTTTAAGAAAATGTGATTTCATAGGAATAACACCTCGTCTTTTTTTTAAAGGAAGTTTTAGATTTAAAACTCAAATAGGGGGTTTTTTAAGTTTAATCTTAACTATATTTTCCTTGACAATATCAATAAATTTCATGTATATTTTCTTTTCCAAAAATTCATTTACATTATATGAAAATATAGTAACAATAAGAAGAGCACAAAAAATATATTCAAGACAAGATATTTCAATAATTTTATTAGATAAATATTTTCAAAAAATCGAAAATTCATCTCAAATTTATTCAGTATATGCAGATATATGGACAGATAAAAGATATTATGAGCAAGGTTCATATATATCAAAAACTGAAATTGTTCCAGTGTCAACAGAACAATGTAATGTTTCTACATATGAAAAATCTAATTTATGGAAAGATGAAAAATTAATTAATGAATCTTATTGTTTTTCACAAGATGCTATTGATAATCATATTAATTCTACAGGAGTTTATGGAGAAACTGGATATACTGGAATTGTCTTTTGGTTAAGTTTATGTACTAATTCTTCAACAAAAAATGATTGTTATCCTTTAGAAAAATCAAGAGAAATTTTAGATAATGTTTTTGTATATGTTAAAATATTAGATATTTATTTTGATCATGGGAATTTAAATGAAAATGCTATTGAATATATTAGATCAGAATTAATTCAAGCTTCTTCTTCTAATTATAAAAGACATTGGTATCTTTTTCAAGAAGTTGAATATATTTCTGATGATGGTATTTTATTTATTAAACAAAATAAAAACACTTATACTACTTTATCTTCTTCTTATAATTCTGTTGATAATAGAGCTAATCCAACAATTGAAAATGCTTTCTTTGCTTTAAGTTTAAATATGGATGGAACAAAGAAAATTATAAATAGAAAATATTATAAAGTTCAAAATTTATTTTCTGATATTAATGGTTTATTTCAAATTGCTTATTTTTTCTCTTTTTGTGTTGATTTTGTTTATTGTTATAATAAAATGAATCAATTTATTATTAATAATAATATTAATAATTATATTGAACATAACAATGAAAATAATATTTTTACAAGAAAAATTTCTTTAAATGGGACTGATTCTTTATTAAATAATGTTAATAGAAAATCAACTTTTGCTCATAATTATAGAAATAATGAATTTAATATTTCAAATTTTAGTCAAGCTAATTTAAAAAGAATAAAAACTTTATTTAATAATAATTATGTTGGTTCTATTACTCCAAAAAATAAACAAAGTAAATTCAATACAAAAAATAATAATATAGAATCTAAAGAATCTCAATTACTTTCTTCTGAAAAATATAGACAAAAAATATTTGAAAGGTTAGAAAATAAAATTCATAAAATTAAGTTTTATTTAAAATTTCATCAATTAATGAATCCCAAAATAGTTTTTTGTCCTAAAAGTTTAGTTCATCATAAAAACCGTACTCTCAGAAATTTTTCTATTGTCACTGAAATTATTTTAAATCAACTTGATATATGTAATTTATTAAAAAAAATTAATTTTCTTGATAAATTTAATGTATCTTTTTTTACAGATGATAAAATTAGAAGTATTTTTTCTCAAAGTTTTAATCCTCAAACAAAAATTTTTTTTAAAACATTACTTAATGAAAATGCTGTTAAATCAAAATCTGAGAAAGAGTATGAAACTAATTTATTAAAAGAAATAATAAATTTTGAGATTTTAGAAAAAGTTTCAAATCCTAATCGCAATAATTCTATTTTATATTAAAATATATTGTAAAATTTAAAATGATATTTTTTTTATATATCTATTTATGAAAAATATTATTTAACTTTAGTATTTTGAAAATTGTTTTTCAAATAAATAATATTTTTGTAAAAGTTTTATGTATATAAATAGTATGAAAATTAGATTAATTGTTTGTTAATATTTGAATTAAAGACATTTAAATTTTCTTCATTTGAATAATTATTTGTTATAATACAGAAATTATAAATATTAAACATTCAATTAATTATTTCAATATAAAAATAGGAAAACAATTTCCATTATTTTCAATCATTTGGTTATTTTCTTCTTGTTATGATATTTTGAATAAGTAAATTTTTTTATATAAATTTAAATGTAAATTTATTAAATAATATTAATCATAAAATATATTTAATAATATCATTTGAATAAATATTATTTAAAATACTTTCTTTATTTTTCATAATTTCCATATAATATAATGATTCAACACTAATTTTCAAATAGAGCCTCTGTTTTAATTTATTCAGTATTATTATATTCTTATCATGTTTGAAAAAATATAAAGGTAAAAAATATTGAAAGAAAGTGTAAGATAAAGGTTTTAAGTATTTTTTATAAATAGACAAATTAGTTTTTTCATATACAAAAATTGAATTTTTTTTTTTATTTTCAATAAAAGCATTTCTTTCATTTACAGAGGATAAATTTTTTATTGATTTTTTTATTTCAGATACTTCAATCATATTATTATTACTTAAATTACTATTTAAATTGGAATCAATTTTTATTTTATTTTTTTTTTCATTATTATCTTCTTTATTAAGGAAAAAAATCTCATTTACAATATTAAGAGTTTTTAATTTTAAAAGAATTAGATTACTTAAAAAACTAAAAAATAAATATACACAATTACAAAAACCTTGAAAAATGACTAAATAATATTGATAATTTTTATAAATTCTAGAATAAATATTAAATTTTTCAGAAGTTTTAAATTCAACACAAATAAAATTTTTATTTATATTTTGTTCTCTATTAAAATTGAAGTTGAAATTTATTTGTTCAGTTTCAAAAAAATCATAAGTTTTAATATCATCTATAATTATACCATTATTACTTCTATATTTTGCTCCTTGAAAATAATAATAATAAGTTTTTGTAAGATTATAAATTGAAATAGGAAAAATATCAACTTTTAATTTTTTTTTTATTGGATGTTTAAAAGAAAAATGGTCCATTGAATAACTTAAATAACTTACAATCAAACTAGCACTTTTTAATATTGATTCATTTAAATTTTTTTCACAATTTGGATTTTCATTTGAATCACATTTAGAAATATAAAATCTAATTAAAGAATTATTTGTTTCTGTTCTTCCTTTTATAGACAATTCTAAATTTCTTGGAAAGCATTTAAAATATGATATATAATTTTTTGGATATTTATCAAAGATATTTTGTAAATCATCTGGAAAAGATTTTTCATCACAATTTTCTAATTCATATTTATCACTTTCTATCACTGAATGAGTTAAATTCAAATATATGTGACGAATATATTCAACATAAAATTTATATGAGTTGTTATTCAATATAATAAAATTTGATTCAGAATCTATTAAAGTAAAAAAAATTGGATGATTTGTTAAATTAATTATAAAATTATTATTAAATTCTGAATTAAAATATAAATCAAATCTATTTCTTTTTAATAAATCTTGAAATAAAGAAAAAAAAAATATAATGAAACAACAAAAAGTTAGACTTCCCATAATTTTTCCGACTAATGATTTAAATTGTTTTTCACCTTTAAATCTTAATTTATATTCTGGTGAATATATATCTAATATATCATACCATTTAAAAACCATTTTTTCTTCTTATTTTTATAATAAATATAAATTTACATAAATTATATAATTTATTTAATTTATTTGTTTTCTTCAAAAAATTTAATAGAGTTATCTAAAGAAGAAGTAATAATTAAATTTTTATTATTATAATTTTTATTTTGTATACAAGTAATTTCTTTGTCATGAATGTAATCTTCTGTAAATTCATCTTGAATACAGTTGTCTTTAATTTTAAAAAATTTTAAACATCCTCTTTCACCAACAACTATTTTTCCATTTAATAATTTATTAATTGTTAAACAATTTCCATTCATATTAATAGTTTGAGTTAATTTATGAATATTATAATTAATTATATAAAACAATAAATTTCCACAAATTCCAATCAATTTATTGTTTAAAATAGATATACTATTAGGATAAAAAGAACAACAAGAAATATCAGAAATAATGAATTTAATATTAAAATTATTAATATCAAAAAAAAACAATTTTCTTCCAAAGTTAGAAGCAGATAAAATTTCATTATTTTCAGGAATTTCAATTATTGAATCAATTGAATTTTTATATACATTAATAGTTAATTCACATTGATAAAAATTATTTTTATTTTCTAAATCCCAAATTTTTATTGTTTTATCTCCAGAACAAGAAACTAATTTTCCATTAAATATTTCAATAATTTTCATTACAAAGAATATATGATCAGATAAAATTTGTTCAATTGTATAAGAATGATCATTATTTAATTTTACAATTTTCATTGTATTATCTAATGAACAAGAAACTAATTTTTCATTTTTTAATTGTGTTATATAATTAATATATTTATCATGAAGATTAATAGTATTTTCTAATTGGAAATTTATTGCATTATAAATTCTAATACTTTTATCTTCTCCACAAGAAACTAATCTTCCATCTTTAAGTAATAATATAGTATAAATTGGAACAAAACCATTTATTTTTCCAATTAATTTAATACTTTTAAAATCAAATTCTAAAAATTCCATTCTATTAAAAATATTAAAATATAAAATATTATTAGATTATAATAGCATTTTAAACAATTTAAAGTTTTTATATTTAATTACAATAACATATATAAAAAAAATAATATTTTATGATTCATTTATATTTTTTTCTCTATAACTATCTATATCATTAACATTCAAACTTCTTTTTGTATATAAATCAGAAAGAATAGACATTTCAGATTTAATTCTTTTTGAAAAAGAACTTATTTTTTCATATATTGATAAATCATTATTATTTTCATAATTTTTCAATAAATCTAAATAATTCCTTTTTTCTTTTTTTAATAATTTCGTAACAACTTTATGTTCAGCAAAAACAATATTTTTCACAATAGTATGAGAATTATTAGGATTTCTTCTTCTATCATTATTTAATTTATTAAGATTTAAATAATTTTGAAGAGAGATATTTTTACTTTTTTCATTATATTCACTAATGGATATTTTAGGAGGATTTCTAGTATTAAATTTAATTAAAGAGGGATTTAAATTTTCTTTACTTTTAAGTGAAATTACCATACTTTTTTCATTTTTTTTATTATTTCTATTTACAACAAAAGATAAACTTTTATTTCTTTGCTTGAATAAAGAATTAAGAACTGAATGATTTTTTGTTATATTTTTTTTTAAAAATGGCATTGTTGATTTATGCGCGATAACTCGATTTTTTTCTTGAGAAGGATAAAATGAATTTATATGTTCAATTTTATCAAAATCTATTAAAACTCTTTTTTTATTGAGTCTAGAAGTTTTCAAAGAAAAATTTTTTTTATTATCAAACCAATCATCAAAATTTATTTCTTTTCCTGTTTTTGTTACAATATGATTTTCAACAACTTTTTCTTCAATGAAAGAATTTTTTAAAGTAAATTCAACAGTTTTTAATCTTTTTACCATAATTTTTATTTTTTTATCTTCTAATTTTTTAAAAGAATTATATATATCATTGAAGCTTTTAGCAATTAATAAAAACACATTAACATCAATCGCGAAAAAATCTAAAGTTTTTGATTTACAAATTGCATTACAAAAATATTTATCTTTTATTAATAAATCTCCCATTCCTAAAATTTGACCTTTTTTACCAAAACTTATTGTTATTTCATGAAATTTTTGATTATAATTTTTATATTTATCATATTTATAATAAGGTAATAAATTTGATAAAATTAATTGAATTTTTTCTATATTTAAATGACATGTTATTTTAATTTCTCCTTCATAAATAAAATAAATTTCATCTCTATGAAAATTTTCTTTAAAGATATAATCGCCTTGATAAATTCTTCTATGAATAAAATAATTCCAATAACTTTGAGTGAAGTAATTTAAAGAAATTTGATTAAATAATTGAGTGTTAAAAACAAAATTAATATTATCTCTTTTAATTTGTTCTTGAATTTTTTTCATAGAGTTATTATAAGCTTTAGAAGATAAAATTCCAAAAAATGAATTTTCATTAACAAAAATAGAAGCAGTTCTTTTTTGTTTAGAATCAATTAAAGCAATTTCTCCAAATGAATTTCCTTTATTTAATTCCGTTACTTTAAAATAACACATTAATTTAACTTCAGAATGATATTTTGAAGATTCATTAATATATCTATCACCACTTATTAAGGAAATATAATCATTTAAAGAAGGTAATTTTTTAATTACATAATTTTTATCATAAACTTTTATTTCATTAAAATTTAAAAAGTAAGGTCCTTTTCTATTTAATTTTATTGTTCCTTTAAATAAATAAGGTTCGTTATTATATAATATTTTTAAATGTTCTGTAAATTTTTCATGAGATAAATTTATTGAAATTACTTTTGTAACTAAAACTGATACTGAACCTTTTAAAATTATATAAAAATAATCTCCTAAATCTCCTATTCTCATTAACATACTGTTTTTTTCAAAAAATGCTGATTGGAGATTTGAACTTATTTTTGATAAAAAGTTTTCTATTACTGTATTATTATCTGAAAAATTTATTATATTCATAAATTTTGATAAGGATCTTAAATATGTATTTAATATATATATTTCATGTTCTTTTTTATATTGATATGTTAAAATATCATTTAAAATTAAATTAAAATCATCTGATTGTAAAATTCTATTTTGTTTAAATTTGTCTTTTTCTTGTTTTAAAGTATTTGCAAATTTTAGTAAATAATCATCAGTAAATTTTCTTATTTTCGCAGAAGAATGTTTTTTTAATAATTTCATTGGAATTCTACAATTTTTTTATATTTAATTATTATAATAA
>JAEEGL017015935.1_pt1 | contig 11243 bp, 5 predicted proteins | sample 9134231 | NCBI WGS metagenome assembly JAEEGL01 (sample SAMN16246548, study PRJNA631951) | gut metagenome | biome: gut microbiome; feature: rumen; material: fiber-attached | host: Bos | place: Iran: Karaj | collected 2018-10
AAGTTGTCAGTAATTGTCAGCAAAATAGCTTCCTACCGAAATCTACCGAAAATCCATTTCTGCCAACTTTCTACCGAAAATATCTTTTTAGAGGCATTTTTGATGCGTTTTTGAAACCGCGCTAAACCGCCATTTTTGAAATTTGATCGTTCTGAATCGACGATATTGCGTGATTTCTGAGTGATGAAAAGTGATTTGAAGTGACGTGGAGTGAAGTGAAGTGAATGTCTACCGAAAACTCAAAATCCACTTTTGGCAACAAAGTGCGGGTTCAAGTCCCGCCATCGGCACCAAAACCGAGCGGGCGCGCGGTTCACGTTGCCGCTCGAAAGCTCGCTCACCTTGTACGAAAGTGTTACTCTGCTTTCGCATACGGCACTATCATCAAATATGCACAGCTTACACAAGGCGGACGTCCCCGCAGCCAGTTTCGCGGCTTAGTTTTACTAAGCCGCTTTTTTATTTAAGTCCGTTATACATATAGTATTATTTAATCAAAATATTGACATTTCTGACTTTATGTGATAAAATAGTGATAAGTGTCTATATGTCACTTTTATATCTGTCTGTACTATTTAATATATACAGAAATCTTTAATCGGGAGGATGAAACATTGAACCTTTCAAAAACCAAACATGGCAAAATGAAAAAAGCAATGTCATTGTTTCTCGGCTCTGTGCTGGTGCTGAATACCGCTGCAATGGTCAAAATCAAAGCTAACGATACTTCAGTCGCCGAAGCGAAAGAACTGCGCGACAGCATCATCGAAAAAGCTGCTGCATACCTTTCGTCACAGCAGAATGCCGACAAAAGCTACGGCGACAGCCGCCTCATCAATGATACCACCGAAGCTCTCATTGGTCTGAGAGCCGCCGGGAAAGACGTCGATAAGGCAAGTATCGACTGGGTCGCGGACAATATATCGTTCGATAACAACGATATGACTGCCCGTCTCGCTGCGGCTTCGCTCAATAAGGACTACCTCACAAAGCTCAGAGGACGCCAGAATGAGGACGGCGGATTCGGTCTCCACGCCGGATACGACAGTGACGCCCTCGATACAGTTCTCGCTCTTGAGGCTATGAACGACAACGGATTCTACACTGAATCGGCTCTTTCTGCTGACCAGATGTGTATGTACTTCCTTGTCAACCATAACTCCGACGGCGGCGTTTCCTACTCAAAAGCCAGCGACAGCGATGATACACTCACTGCTATGATGCTTTACAACTGCGGAAGATACTTCGTCTCGCAGAATCATACCCTCGCATTCTTCACTCCTACATATTATTATGTTGAGGAAATCGCTGACAGCTATGAGGACAAAGACCTGAAAACCACTCTTTACAAATACCTCGCTATCGACGCTGTACAAACCGGTTTCGACAATGCTGATTTCGATGATGTTGACGTACTTTACGAGCTCAGCAAGGCTGTGAAGAAGAACGGAAGCTTCGCTGACGATATCGAGACTACCTCCGTTGCGATAAGGCTTCTCAAGGAGCTCGACCTCGAGTCAACGTTAAAGGTGACGGATTTCAATACAACACTCAGCAAGACCGTCGGAACAAGCGACAAGTCAAACACTGTAACAGCAAAATCGACTATCGCGTATACCGGCAATTACGATGCTGACCTCGACGTAAAGCTCTCGCTCTACAGCGGCGATGCCGTCGTTTACGAGGAGACTGTTCCCGCTCACTGTCCCGCAGACCAGACACTCGTCAAGGTTGAATCAAGCGAGTTCACTATCGCTGAGCCCGACGGCTCTGAGGTCTACCTCATCGCCGAGCTCTACAACGGAACCAAACTTGAAGGAACAATAAGGATAAACATCGACATAACTGCAGTAAAGCCCGATTATCAGACCGAGATAAACGACCTTGTACTCTCGTTTGACAAGCATTCGGCTGTTGCAGGCGAGAATACAGAAGTCGGAGTTGTCTACGACCTCCGCTACGCTACAAATGTCGAGTACCCCGTACAGATGAAGACCGTTGTCAAAAAGGACGGCAAGCTCATCGATTCAAAGACAGAAGATGTTGTTCTCACTCCCGAGAGCACTTCAATCATGAATACTCCTGTAAAATTCGACCCCGAGGCTTCTTCCGCAGGAATATATAACATTACCGTTTCCTGCATCGACGGCGACAAAGAAATAATAACCAGAAATGCTCGCTTTGAAGTCATCGACCCTCCCGTTATCGAGGAGAAGCAGTCCGAGGAAGAGGAGACCACTTTCGAGGTCACATGGTTCGGTCCCGTGCTCAGCGACTACTGCGTTTATGCCGGAAATGAGACCGATATCACTGCCGGCGCGGATATCAACTACTTCTCCAACGGTCCGTGGAACGGCTCTATCGAGATGAACGTTTACAAAAAGGACGAGCTCATAACTGAAACTTCCTTCAACGTTTCCCTCGAAAAGGGCGTTGTTTCTGATGTCAACGGAGTTGCAAAATATCCCGTATACAACAGCGGCGACAAGCTCTCGTTCACTGTAAAGGATACCGGCGAATACACAGTTAACGCTAAGCTCCTCGACGCCGATGGCAACGTAATCAAGGAAGGCAAGAACACTCTCAGAGTAATCGACAAGCCTGTTCAGGACCTTATCCTCAACAGCTCAGTTAATCCGGAAAAGAGCAGCATGATAGACCTCTCATGGAACGATATCAGCAATTCCGATGAGTCCTACAGCTACCAGCTCTACAGAAAGACAAACGGTCAGAAATGGGAGCCGCGTTCTATCTGGAACGAGGAGGAGCATATCCGCGTTCTCAACATCTACCCTGCATCTCCCTATCTCGCCGACTGGATGACATCTACCATAAGCGAAACAGAAACTCCCGCCGGAAAGGGCATTTTCGACATCGACTCAGTTCATATCCAGAGCTTCAACTCTGACCCGAAATCATGCCTTATCAATGAGGACGGAAGCTGGAAGTATGACGTTATATTCTTCGGCTCTTCCGACTGCAACAGCAGCTACGACCTCAACGACGACTCACTCAAGGTAACAGCTGACTTCATCGACAGCGGAAGAGGCGCTCTCTTCGGACACGATACTATCTGCGGCGGTTCGGGCTGGAGTCTCAACCATGTAAAGTTCAACGAGCTCGCAGAAAGAGCAGGTCTTACTGCTGTAACACCTAATCCCGAGGTATGGCATATGACCTCCTCCGCTTCCGTCGTAAAGCTCGGAACTCTCACAAACTACCCGTGGGAGATAAGAGGAAACCTCACCGTTCCCTATACTCACGCTACAGGTCAGTTCCTCAACGGAGCTATCGAATGGATAACTCTCAACGCTGAGAAGCGCGCAGACCCCGCAACAGGCGGTCTTGACAACTTCTATCTTGCGACCAACAACAACGTCGGCATGATACAGACCGGTCACAGCAATGGTCAGGCTACCGACGACGAGAGAAAGATTCTCGCAAACACGATGTTCTACCTCTACCAGATATCACAGCAGACCACCGCAAAGGACGCTTCATTCTACGACATCGACGCTCCTGACAAGCCCGCTGTTTCATCTGTAAAAAACAACGCAGGCAAGGCAGTTCTCAACGTCAGCTCAAAGGATAACCCCACCGAGTACGAATACTACATCAGCGCTAATCCCGCAAGCGGAAGCGATGAAAAGGTACTCTCCAACGTAAGGAAGCACACTGCTCTTGCAGGACTTGCAGGCTACGTTGTAAAGGTGTCACCAAGCTCCGAGCCCGCTCCCGAGCTCATCGAGCGCGATGAAAACGGCGAGAACATTCTCGGCATCGTTCCTGCTGACGCGCAGGGCAAGGCTGTTCTCGAGGCTTTTCCCGAGGATATGTCCGAGCAGCAGTTCATTCACGTTTTCGCAGTCGATAAGGCTAACAACATCAGCGAGGAATACATAGTCCCCTTCGCCGAGACTGAACTCAAGACCAACATCGACACCGATAAGAAGCTCTACGCTTACGGCGACAAAGTTGCAATAAATGCGGATACTGTCTCGGCTCCGTTCGGAAGAAAGGCAGATATGTCCATCGCTGTATTCGACGAATTCGGCAACAAGAAGACCGAGCTCTCAAACGTAAAGGACCAGGTGCTCGCAGCAAATGAGACTCTCGAGAGCAATGCTGAATGGAGCATTCCCGCTGAGACTGACGGCAGATACAAGGCTGTCATAAGCTGGACAAAGGACGACGAGGTAATCGCAACGGCTGAGTCGGGCTTCAAGATAGCAAATGAAAAGAGCATAAGCAACTTCATAAGCAGCGACAAGAAGAGCTACTCAGTTAAAGAGCCGATAAACCTCCTCGGCACCGTAAGCAACAACAGCAAGGGCATGACTGAAAACGACCTCGTTCTCAGCATCAGAGTTTACGACAAGACAAACAAGGCAGCCGCTGCATTCGACCGCGTTATCGGCGGAATAGTCCCCTCGGGCTCAACCGAGCACTCCGACGCTATCGCTCCCGGCGAGCTCGCTGGCGGCAGCTATCACGTTGTTGCCACTGTTATGCAGGACGACCTCGAGGTATCCTCGGATACTGCTGATTTCACAGTTGAAACAGCTCCCGTATTCACCGGCGACCTCACACTTTCTCCCTCCGGCGACAAGGCTTCCGCCGACTTCACTGTTCTCAATTCCGGAACACAGAACGCCGAGGACGTACTCGTTACAGTAAGAGTGTACAAGGCTGACACATCTGAGCTTATCCACACCTACACAGATACTGTAAATATCAAAGCCGGCGAAAACTTCACCGGAAAAACTGCATTCGACGTTGACCCCGACTATGAGGGCAAGTATTCAGCCGTTCTCAGCGCTTCCTACAAGGACACTGAAAACGACCTCGACTTTGCCGGATTCGAGCACGACGCTGCGCCTGCACTGACAACAGAGCCCACACAGCCCGCTTCAACAGATGCAGCAACAACTACTACAACAGTCTCATCTTCAACTTCAACAACAAAAACGACATCTTCAAAGACTGATTCACCCAAAACAGGCGACAATGGCATTCCTGCATATATGTGGGCAATAAGCATCTTCAGCATTGCAGGACTTGTCGTATTAAGAAGAAAAGGAGGCAGTGAAAGTGAATAACAGACTGAAAAGGATAGCTTTTATCACTTCGGCAGTCTTCTTATGCTCGGCTATGGGTCCGTATCTTTCCGCTATATACAAAGGTCAGGAGCCTGCCGACACAAAGCCCGTGACGAAAAAAGCCGTCCACGCGGAGATAGTTGCCGCTGAACAGACTGCTCCCGTTATCGAGCGTCTTACATACGCCTGCGAGGAAAACAACCAGAAGGAGATAAACTCCGTCTGCGATACTATCGTGGCTGAAATGGACGCCGCTAAGAGGGAAGTCGCTGCATACGGCATCGACATCGACGAATGGGCAAGCGATGAGATAAAGGCTCGTCAGGAAAAGTACGAGAATGAGCTCAACATCAAATACGCTGAGACCTCAAAGGCTGTAGAGGAGCTCAGAAACGGCATCGACACTGAGAAAAACCTCGGCATCATCAGCGACAACATCATCGAATCAAAAGAGCATCACTACTCCGACGCAACTCCGAATATAGAGGATGTCTCAAAGGAGCTCGGCTCTGTTGAGGACGACCATATCACCAAGAGCGCTGATATAAACTCCCCCGCTCCGAGTGACAGTGACCTCAGATACGAGGGCGGCTCAGAGTTTCCCGAGCCCATTCAGCTCATAGCTGACAGCCTCGACAATGCAAACAGCATCTATCTCTACGTTAAGAACAACATCAAGTACGAGCCTTACTGGGGCTCGAAGAAGGAAGCTCTCATCACTCTCGCTCAGCAGGGCGGAAACGACCTCGACCAGGCTTCCCTCCTCATCGCTCTCTTACGTGCAAAGGGCATACCCGCAAGATACGTTACAGGTACCTCACGCATAACTCCTCAGCAGGCTCTCGAGATAACCGGAGCAACTGATGAAACAGCCGCAGGACGTATCATCGCCGGCGGTTTCAGAAATGCCAAGCGCATTCTCGACAACGGCACTGTCATCGGCTATATGATGACTCGTACATGGGTAGAGGCTTATATCCCCTACACCGACTACCGCGGAGCCGGAAACAAGTCCGGTGAGGGCGTATGGGTACAGCTCGACCCCAGCTTCAAGACTCTTGACAGCCACGTAAAGAACATCTCAGCTGACTACAACAGCGATATGCTCGATATCATCAGCAACACTCAGAAGTACTACGAGGCTAACAGCGAAGCTGAAGCTCCCGCATTTGACAAGTCGGCTGATATCCCCTGCTATTTCAGAAGCATCGTAAAAACTGAAGACAAGTATATCCCGTCCTCGCTCCCCTACATTCTTGTGGGCGTTGATGAGCGCTACTCCGCAATGAAGGACGGCGACAAGGACAAGATCTCTATCGGCATCGACGGCGAAACTATCGTTACAAAGCCGGTATCACAGCTCTACGGCAAGCCCGTGACAATTTCATACGAGCCTGCACACTCCGAGGACGCAAGCGTTATGGACCGCTACGACAACCTCACAGAAGTCCCCGCATACCTCGTAAACGTCAAGCCCGTAGTTACTATCGGCAGCGACAAGTACAAGATAACCGATTCCGACATAAGCTGGCTTTTCGAGACTCAGCTCGGAACCGACCACCAGATGTTCGTAAGGATATCCACCGGCGGAAGTACAAATATCCTCGTTGACAATATCATGAGCGGCTCTATGTATTCCCTTAACCTTGACCTCCAGTCGATAACAAACGACGACATTATGGCTTGCAGAAACAACATGAAAAATGCTGAAGCCAATTACAGTCCTAAGAATATGTGTACTCCCGAAGAGCTAGGAGCATTCCTCAGCTTTGCCGGAAAATACTACTTCTCACTCTGTGACGCTCAGAGCGCCGCATACAGCACTATCTCAAACATCGACAAGACAAGACGTCTCGGAGTTGCTATTACCGGCTACAGATTCGCCAAGAGCGCTTCATTCGGCATGGTAAGGAACCTTGATTACGGCTCGTTCTATATCGACGTTGCATACAACAGCGCACTCACTATCAGTCTCGACGGCGACAAGCGCAAGGAAAACGAGTTTATACTCGGTCTCGGAACCCTTGAATCCTACTACGAGGGTTATCTCTGGGAGCAGCTCATCGACCCCGAGGAGACCTGCATCTCAACTGTAAGCGTTACCAGCATTGCCGCAAAGCAGGGCATCTCTCCTGTTTATATCACCAAGGATAATGCCGACAAGAAGCTCGAAAGCTGCAACGTTACCAAGGACGTAAAGGAAGAGGTAATGAACTTCGTAAACCGCGGTCTCATGGTAGAGCTGGTGCCTGAGACGCTCACTATCGGCGACTGGACAGGTACCGCATACACAGCTATCGACATGGAAACAGGCTCGGCATCGTATATGATATCAGGCGGAACAGCCGGCGGCTCTTCTATGGATTTTGAAGGTCTGTTCAATCTTAACAACAAACTTGCAAGCCTCAATTTCGTATTTGCTGAGATAAGCATGGTACAGGGCTACAATACCTTCATCGCAGGAGAAATGAGCTATGACGGCATGAAGGTCGCACAGGGTGCTAATTCAATGATAAATGCAGCAACTGCACTCGGCGGCGCGATGACAATGAGATACGACAACTATGATTACATCTTCAAGTATGCCGAAAAGGGCGAAACTGAAGAGGTCATGAACGAATACATTGATTTCACGCTCAAAAACCTCCTGAACACTATAGTTACTGCATCAACTATGATACTCAGCAGTATCGCTCAGGTTGCCGGCGGACTTGCAGAATTCCTCCCGAACACATTCACAAACCACTTCGGCCACGACTTCCTGAAGGGATTCTCAGATGCTCTCGGCAACGGCACAGACGCTTTCTCGGCCCTGTACGACGTTGTTACAACTGCTATTGATGAAGCCCACAACATGGACGAGTCTGAGGGCAACGATTATGATGGTCCCGATAAATGGGCTATGCTGACAGTTCTCACAGACCTCGTCGCTCAGGTCCTCTCAGGCGGAGACTGATAATACCAAAAAAAAGCTTGGAGCTTTACGCTCCAAGCTTTTTTCTGTATTGTTACTGCTTTTTGTAGACCGATACTACACACAACTCCTGACTGTCGTTGCGGCGGTCAAATATCACGCCGTCTATCACCGGGAACATATGGAAAAATCCAGCATTATTCGTTGCGACAACGCAGTATTCTCCGCGTCCGAGCCGGAGCTCTTTCACTCTTGTATCGGCATAGTCGCGGTATTTGTATATGCCGTAGCTCTCCATATAAAGCCCGAAAACGCGGGCGTCGTTATATGTCGGCGAGCCCATTTGCACCGCCAGCGAGGTAAGCTCCTTTTTGACCTCGGAGTAATCCTTGCCGGTGAGCTTTGTCAAAGTCCGGACAACGCAGCTCCGGCTCTCATCGGTGGGACTGTAGACCTCGAATCCGAGCACGCTCTCAGCGTTCATCGCGCTGACGATGCTGTTGTATACCTCGTCGATATCGTGCTCAGCGCCTTTGAAATCGAACCATGTATCAATTCCGTCACTCGACTTGCGTGGGATAATATGTATATGGAAATGCGGCACGGACTGTCCCGAACCCTCACCGCTCGCGTTAAGGAGGTTAACGCCGGAATATCCGCATTTTTCCACAAGTGCATCCGAGACTCTTTTCACGGAGCGCATAAGCTGTGCGAGAGTTTCCTCATCGCAGTCGAGAATGCTTTCGCAGTGCTTTTTCGGCACGACGAGCATATGCCCGTCAACGTCGCCGGCAGTATCCATGAAAGCGAGGGTAAAGTCGTCCTCATAGACCTTACGTGTGGGGAAAGCTCCGTTTATAATGCCGCAGAAAATACAGTCCATAGTATCCTCCTTTTAACTGTGACCTCAGTCGAGAGGCTCATAGTTGAAGCGAATGTTCATGTCAACGTCTCCGCCGATACCGGGGATACGTCCGTAGGCGCTTGCCTGCCAGAGAGCGAAATCGCCCTCGTAGTCGGTCTCATCGGTGTAGTGAGCGAGCCATACGGGGTGGTCGCCGTAGTTCTTCCACACGGTCTCGAGGAAGTTCTTGCTGCTGTAGAGCATTGCGCTGTAGCCGGACTTCCCTACCTCGTCAGCGAACGCCTCGAAAACGCTGTTGAGGTCGTGGAGATTCATGCCGTACTCCTGAAAGGTCGCCCATTCCTCCCAGTCGAAGGCAATGGGATAATCGAGCTTTCTGCCGTCGAGCTGTTCAACTATCCAGCGGGCACGCTCGCGTGCGCCCTCCTCGGTGTTGTCGGCAGTGTAGAAGTAGACTCCAACGTCGAGCCCTGCCGCAGTCGCGTTTGCCATATTCTGCTTGTAATAGTCGTCCATGACAACATCGCTGCCGTAGTAGTAGCCCATTCGCATGAGCACGAACTCGCAGCCCGCATCGCGCACGGCTTCAAAGTCGACGTCCGACTGCCACACTGAAACGTCGATGCCAAAGCTGACGTCGTCGTAGAAGTCGTAATAGTCCATGAAATCGGCAAAATCGACGCGGTCGTTGTTATCCTCGGGCTTAGGTATCTCGTTCACGACGAGGACAGTCATGTCCCAGCTCGTCTCGTTGCCCGAGCTGTCGCTCACGGTCACGGAAATGGGATAGCTTCCCACCTCGGAGGTGTCCACCTCGCCGGAATAGACAGCCTGAGGGTGGCGGTCGTAGTTATCGGCATAGCCGATGATATTATCGACGTCGAAAGCCTCGCCGACCCTGACGTAGGGATTCCAGCCGCCGTTGAGCTTCAGCGGCGGAGTAGTATCCTCGACGATGTATTTCACGTCGGTCTCGTAGAGCACTCCCTCGTAGGTGAAAGCCACCTTGACAGACTTGGCGCCGGTCTCGGAGGTATCAGCAAGCATATCAGGGTCGCGGAGCTCGACATTTTTCTCGTTTATGAGCTTGGAAAGGGGCATATCCTCGTAGACCTCGACGGTCTCGAGGGGCTTGAGCACGGCTCCGTCCGGGAGGTCAGATATAGGAGCGGGCTCGGTGGCGGTGGTGACCGGGGAGGTCTTTTCAGCCGCAGCAGCAGAAGTTGAAGCAGCCGTTGAAGAAGCTGCCGTAGTCTCGGGTTTTGAGCTTTCCGCAGGAGCCTCGCTCTTTCCGCAGGAAGCAAGAGTGAATGCTGATAAGAGCAGTATTGCGTACAGATTTTTTTTCATAGTATCTCCGTTAGTTGTTTTTTCCGATAAGCCGCTGAGTCATGACGCTGCGGCATTTTATTTCGAGCTCGTCATTGAGCTTGGGAAGTTCGGTATGTGAGCCGTTTCTGCGGTCGAGGCAGTAGCCGATGATATAGTCGGATACCTCGGGATTCTTTGCAAGACAGGGACCGTGCATATACGTTGCGATGACGTTTTTCTCGAAATAGCCCTCGTGTGGGCTCTTCGAGCAGTTACCGTTGCCGCAGAGGACGTCTCCCAGCGGAGTTTTTACTCCCTGAGTCTGACCGCCGTGATTCTCGAATCCCACGATATCCACGGTCGAGCCGGTGAAGGTGGTGCGTATGACCACATTGCCGATACAGCGCTTTTTGCGGCTTGCGGGAGCGACAGTGAAGTAGTCGAAGAGTCCAAGTCCGGGGATATCATTTCCGTCGGCGTCGCGGTAGTATTTTCCCATGAGCTGATAGCCTCCGCAAATCAGGAAGAGGAATGTTCCCTTCTCGTATGCGGACTTTATGCCGTCCCTGCATCTGAGCAGGTCGGCAGAGATGTGCTGCTGCTCGAGGTCAGCTCCGCCGCCGATGTAGATGAGGTCGTACGAGCCGAAGTCCGGAATGCCGGAATCGACCGAGTATTTGTCGATGATGCAGTCTATTCCGCGCTTTTCGCAGCGATATTTTATTATTTCCATGTTGCCGCCGTCACCGTAGAGGTCGAGCATATCAGCGTACATATGAAGTATTCTTATCTCACTCATTGCTCTTGCCTCCATGCTTTGAAATGTATCTCTTCAGCGCCGAGCGTGTGGGCTGAACGGCAGTATAGTTGGCGATTACGAATTTGCGTCCGGGAGTTTTAGCAAGCTCCTCAACAGCGTCGTCGAGGTCGGGACGCACCACGATATTTGCGGGGTCATAGCCAGAACATTTTATCCTTACGGCGATGTCGTAGGCTCTCGTGCCGGAGGTCACAACGCGGGTAACGCGCTCGAAGATGCTGAAATTGATGTCCC
>JAEEGL010146469.1_pt1 | contig 11242 bp, 10 predicted proteins | sample 9134231 | NCBI WGS metagenome assembly JAEEGL01 (sample SAMN16246548, study PRJNA631951) | gut metagenome | biome: gut microbiome; feature: rumen; material: fiber-attached | host: Bos | place: Iran: Karaj | collected 2018-10
AATTCATTTATTATAAACTGAGAAATGTCATCTTTCAACAATATGCAAAAAATAAGCAAAAAAATCATTGTGAGAAAACAAATCTGAAAAATCAATTTTAAAATACCATTATAAAAAACCGTGCGAACAGCGCAATTTGCAAATAATTTTGTCTGCAAAATAATAATTTTACTATTTGCACTTTTGGATTTATACTATTTGTATATGGGATACTTGGAGAAAGTTAAGCGCTTTTTAGGAATTCAAAATTATTCCGACTACGTTAAAGATTATTTTTATCATTCAAATATCATAGCCAGCATTTATGTATGCTCGGTAGTTTTGATTTTAGAAATCTGGATGATTTTAAGCACACTCTTTACGCAGATGAATAAGCGCACTACCAGCTGGCTGATTATCCATTTAGCATGCTATTTTGCCCTTTTTCTTTCAGCGCTTTTGCTTTTGGTTTACGCATATCTTCACCATAAAAAAGTAGTAAAAAACCGCAAAGGCTGGGAATTATTACTAATTAATTTTTGTACAGTTTCAATGGCCTTTGGTATCTATATTTCCTATATGGATTACTTAAAAGGCGAACAGTTTATAACACTTATGACAATGACAATTTTTGTATTTTGTTTTATTGTCTGGCGCCCGATTTTTTCAATTTGTTTTTTAACTTTTTCTTATGGAATATTTTTTGTACTTTGTAATTATAGTAATCCGGCTTCTTATGCAACAAAAGTAAATCTTACAATCGTTTTGATTTCAATTTTGCTTAGTGCAATTAATGCCTTTAGACAAAAAATCAAAGAAGCCCAAAAAGAAGAAAAACTTGAGCACGCTCACAGCATTCTCTTAAAACTTGCAATCAGCGACGAAGTTACCGGCATTGCAAATATGAATTATTTTCGCGGACAAGCTCTTGAAATCATGCAAAAAAAAGAAACAAATATTTCAAACCTTGTTTTTCTTTTTTTAGATTTAGAAAATTTTAAGATTCTGAATCAAAAATACGGCTTTATTGAAGGAAATATGTTCCTTAAAAAATTTGCAGATGTTTTGAATCAGGTTTTTTATGGCGATTTGATTGCGCATTTTTCTAACGACAATTTTGTTATTCTTGCAAAAGATTTAAAAATCAAAGATAAAATTTTAGATGTTTGCAAAAAACTTCAGGATTTTAATTATGATATAAAACTTGGCCTTAAAGTTGGCGCGTATAAACCAGAAAGCAAAGATTGTCTTCCTTTTGTTGCCTGCGATCACGCTCGTTTTGCGTGCAATTCTATCAAAAAACATTACAGCAAAACTTATTGCGAATACGACAAAACAATGTCAAATAATTTTCAGAAAAAGCAGTATATTCTGAATAATTTCGACAAGGCCATTGAAAACGAATACATAAAAGTTTATTATCAACCTATTGTTAATGCAAAAACTGGAAAAATCTGTAGCCTAGAAGCGCTTGCGCGTTGGGACGATCCATTTTACGGTTTTTTGTCGCCAGCTGATTTTATTGAAACACTTGAAGAATATTATCAGATTCACCGGCTTGATATGTATGTTGTAGAGCAGGTTTGCCGCAACATCAGCAATGCAAAAAAGATTGGCAAAAAAATTCTTCCGATTTCGCTGAATTTTTCGCGCCTCGATTTTGGTTCATTGAATCTTGCCAAAGAAGTTGAAGCATGCTTAAACAAATATGAAATCAATAAACAAGAGATTCATATTGAAATTACAGAAAGCACGCTCAGCGAAAATGATGAAAAACTTAAAACCGAACTAAAGCAATTCCGAAATGCCGGTTATGCGCTTTGGCTTGATGATTTTGGTTCAGGTTATTCAGGCTTGAATGTATTAAAAGAATATGAATTTGACGTAATGAAAATCGATATGAAATTTCTTTCTAATTTTGAAGGAAATCAAAAAGCGCGCCAGATTCTAAAAAATATAATCACGCTTGCAAATGAACTTGGTATGAAAACATTAACAGAAGGAGTTGAAACTCAAGAAGCGTACAATTTTCTAAAACAAAATGGCTGCGAATTATTGCAAGGCTATCTTTTTAGTAAACCGCTTCCACTTAGTGATTTACAGGAAAAACTCGATGACGGAACATTTTTAATAGAATGAAAGGAAATAAAAAAATGCAATTAAAAAAAAATATGAAAATTATTGGTATTTGTGCGGCAATAGTTCTTATTGTAATTCTTATAATCAATTTAATAATAAAAATCCCTGCTTATAAAAATCAGAAAAAAAGTGAAAAAGCCTTTGTAATTCCTTATATAAACAAAGGGTTTATTCCGCAGGGAATTACCTACGATGAAAATTCTGACAATTTTTACGTTACTGGTTATATGTTTGGCTCTAAAGCCTCTCCAATTTTTATTGTAAACAGACAAACCGGAAATCTTGTAAATGCAATCAGAATGGCAAAGCCAAACGGCGACAAATTTAGAGGTCACGCCGGCGGCATTTCAATTACAAACGAAAAAATCTACATTGCTGGCGGTTTTGACGGCTGTTTTTATGTTTTTGATAAATCAAAAGTCGATAACGCTGAATTTGAATCTTCTGTTTCATATAGTGAAATTTTAAACGTAAAAACTGATTCTGATATTGTAAAAGCCTCTTATACAACAATGCATAATGGAATGCTTTATGGCGGCGAATTTTACAGATTTCCATTCTATTCAACAAAAAAAAGTCACAAAGAAAAAACTTCAGACGGAACTCAACATGCACTTATTGTAGGTTTTAATTTAGAAAACAATAATGCAACAGCTGCAGTTGCTTATTCAATTCCAAAACATGTTCAAGGCGTTTGTTTTTCTGATGAAGCAATTTATTTTACAACTTCCTGGGGACTTGGAATCTCAAAACTCTACAAATTCAATCTTAATAAACTTACTCAACAAGGAACAAAACAAGTCTGCGCGCAAACAGTTCCTCTTTATATTCTTACTCCTTCTACCGCAGATGAAATTATTAAACTTCCACCAATGCTAGAAGAAATTGAATTTGTAAACGGAAAGATTTACACATTAAACGAATATGCTTCAAACAAATATCTTATTGGAAAGCTGACAAATGCAAAATGGAGCCGCGCCTACAAGGCTGAATAAATTTTTGAATTAAACGCCTTTTAATCCGCCGGTAGAAACTCCATTTACAATGTATTTTCTGGCAATCACAAAAAGTAAAATCATAGGTAAAACTACAATTGTAGAAGCGGCCATTAAAAGCTCGTTTAAGCTGGCTGCTTCGGTTGTAAAAACCTGAAGTCCGTAAGGCAAAGTTCTGGCTTTTGCATCAGAGGTAACATAAAGCGGCCACATAAAGCTGTTCCAAGAAGACAAAGCATTTAGCAAAATAATTGTAAAAAGCGAAGGCTTTGCAATCGGAACTAAAACGCGCCACAAATACAGCCAGTTTGAAGCACCATCGATTCTGGCTGAATAATAAAGGCTATCCGAAACGGTATCAAAAAAGTTTTTTAAAATGTAAGTGTAAAAAATGTTTGCAATAAAAGGCATTACCAAAGCTGGAATTGTATTGTACAAATTAAGTTTTACGATTGTCGTATAATTTGTGATTATCAGCATTTCAAAAGGAATCATCATAAGGCTGAGCAAAACCGAAAAAATTATGTGCTTGCCAGGAAACTTCATTTTTGAAAAAGCAAAGGCTCCAAGAATTGCAGTTGTCGTTGTTGTCAAAACTGAAAGAATCATCACAATTACAGAGTTGATAAAATATTTTCCAAAAGGAGCTTTTGAAAAGGCTTTTGTGTAATTTTCAAAAGAAAAATGCGACGGCCAAAAAGTTGGCGGAAATTTTATAACTTCGGCGTGTGTTTTAAAAGAGCAGATTATCATCCACAAAAAAGGAAATACCATTACAAGAGAGCCGAGAATCAAAAAAAAGTATGCCAGAAATTTTCTAAAAAATCTCATTTTAAGCCTCTTTTACTCATTCGTTTTTTCAGTAAAAGTTCAATCAAAGTGACAATCAAAATGCACAAAAAAAGCACCATTGCAGCCGCGGCGGCATAACCGTATTTTCGCTTTTCCATCATTGCGTATCTGATGTAGTAAACTACTGTAAATAAATTGTAATAAGGGCCAGGCTTTCCATTAAAAAGCGGATATAACTCGCTAAAAACCTTAAAACAGGAAATTGTATTTACAATGCACACAAGAAAAATTGTTGGCGACAAAAGCGGAACTGTAATTCGGAAAAAAATATGCGCCGGCTTTGCACCGTCAACTTTGGCCGCTGTATAAAACATTGGATTAATATTTTGAAGCCCCGAAAGCAAAATGATAATTGTAAACGGCAGTATATTCCAGATTCCAAAAATTATAAGCGCTGCGAGCGACCATTTTGATTGAGTAACCCACCCTATTTTTTCAATTCCAAATTTAGAAAGAACCCAGTTTATAATTCCGTATTGCTGATTATACATAAGCCGCCAGATAAGCCCAACTGCAGTTACAGAAGTTACCAGCGGCATAAAAAATGCAGTTTGAAAAATGGCACTTGCATAAAGTTTTTTATTCAAAAGATTTGCAAAAAAAAGCGCAATCGCAGTACTTACCGGAACTACAAATAAAACATAAAGCACAGTATTGCGAAGCGCGGAAGTAAATTTTTCATCAGATAAAACATATTTGTAATTATCAAAATTGATTGCAGAAAAAGTTTGCCGGAGATAGCTGTAATTATGCTTAAATGACATCAAAAAAACATTGATAACAGGATAAAGCGTAAAAATGATGATGAAAATTAAAAAAGGCGCAAGATAAAGCCACGGTTCAACCTTATTAAAAACTTCGCGGCGCTTTGGTGAATATTTCACTAAAATCTCCTTTCTTCATTATCAAATAAAAAAACGCCTTTTTGCTTTAAGCCAACTTTGATTTTTGAAGTGGCGCAAAGATTTTCATCTTCAAGATTCAAAACAGCGCGAACTGTTTGATTCAAAAAGTTTAAAGTTACAATCTGATCTTTTCCCATTTCGCTGATTGAAAGAATTTCTGCCGAAAGTCCATTTTCGCTATCAATATAAAAACTTTCCGGCCTGATTGTAAAAGTTGCCTGACCTTGAACTTTGAGCTTGTCTAAATCGCATTTTAAGAAGTTTGCGATATTTTTTACAGCTTCAGGCATTGTAATTTTGTTTACCGGCGGATTTCCCAAAAATTCTGCTACAAAAAGTGATTTTGGATTTTTGTACAATTGCTGGCAAAGGCCACTTTGAATCAAAACTCCGTCTTTCATCAAAAGAATGCTGTCTGAAATAGACATTGCTTCTTCCTGATCGTGAGTTACAAAAACTGTAGTTACTCCAGTTTCTTTTTGAATTCTGCGGATTTCTTCGCGCATTTCAAGACGAAGTCTTGCGTCAAGATTTGAAAGCGGCTCGTCCATTAAAAGCAACGCAGGATTTTTTATCATTGCGCGGGCAATTGCAACCCGCTGCTGCTGGCCGCCGCTAAGTTCAGAAGGATAACGATTTAAAAGATTATCAACATGAACAAGTTTTGCAATTTCGTGAGCTCGTTCAATGCGTTCTGCTTTTTTGACTTTTCTAACTTCAAGCGGAAACGAAATATTTTCTAAAACCGTCAAATGCGGATAAAGCGCATAATTTTGAAACACCATTCCGATATTTCTCTGATCCGGCGGAAGTTTTGTTACATCTTTATCATCAAAAAAGATTTTGCCTTCGCTTACCGGAACAATTCCGCAAATCATATTTAAAATTGTAGACTTTCCGCAGCCCGAAGGACCGAGCAAACAAATCAAATGCCCATCTTCCAGTTCTGCAGAAAAATCTTTTACGGCTATAGTTGCGCCATATTTTTTTGTTACGTTTTGAAGTTGAACTTTCATTTTCTATTTGCCATTCAAAGCGTCGTTGCACTGTTTTTCAATTTCAGCAACAGCATCTTTTACAGTCATTTTTCCGTCAACAACATAATTCAAATGCTCTTCGAGAATCTTTCTAACAGCAGCACTTCCGGTAACATTTGGGAAAGAACCAGAAACTGCCATATTTGCCTGAACGTAAGGAAGAGCCGAATTTTGTGGAAGATTATTCAAATATTCAACATATTCAGGAACATCGCTTGAAATTCCATAAGGACAAAGTGCAGAATTAGCAATTGCCCACTTTGCAGCATTTTCACGATTCAAAAAGAATTTTACAAACTCGTAAGCACCTTCATCAACTTCATCATTTCTATGAAGAAAGATTGGGCCGCGATTCCATGCAGTATAAAAATCTCCTGCAATCCATTTTGCCATTCCAAGTTCGCCCTTTCCTTCTACCATTCAATATACTGGTCATTTACACAAGAACCAGAAAAAGAAGCTACATCGCCATTTGCAAGATCTTCAGAAGAATAACGACCAATTGTGTTGAAAGAAAAATAACCTTTTTTGCAGTTATCAGCATACCAGGTATAAATTTCTTCGAGTTTTGGCCCGCAGAAAGTTACTTTTTTGTTTGCAACATCAATATAGCCAAGATTGTTGTGCATAATAAGTTCTTGAATAGTATCTACAAGTCCATCTGAATGGAAACCTGGAATACCTTTTTTCTCGTAGATTTTTTTAGCAACAGAAGCAAGTTCGTCCCAATTAGAAGGTGGATTTAAACCAAGCTCATCAAAAATTGTTTTGTTATAGAAAAAAACAGGGCCAGTTGTACAGCCTGGAAGATAATAGATTCCGCCATCTTCAAAGCCAAGCACATCAGCTTTCATAGCTTGCGGAAGCGAATCAATTAAGTTCTGCATTGCTTTGTCGCCTTTTTTATTGTCGCGGTCAATGTATTTTTTGATATTAATTGCAAGACCTTCGTTTGCGTAATCAACGGCAGTTGTTCCATAATTAAAAATGATACTAGGACCAATTCCATTTGCAACAGCGTTGTAAACTGTATCAGCAAAACCTGAATAATCCTGATTTTTAACGGCAACAACATATTTTTTCTGAGAGGCATTGAATCGTTCTGCTGCATCATTAAGGCCTGCAGCCTGCTTTCCAGTATAAGTATGCCAAACTTCAACAGTAACAGGTCCAGAAGATTTTTTAGAACAGCCGGCAAAAAGTAAAGCTAAAGAAAAAACGGTAATTGCAATTTTTGAGATTTTTTTCATAAGATACTCCTGATAAGGCAAAAGCCTTTTATATTTCGCATTGCCGTCGTGAGGCAAGAATAGTGATGTGGAGTTCATCGCTGCGTTATTTTTTTTGATGATAACATTTATAAAAAAAATGTGCAAATAAAAAGAAATAATTTTTTATGTCTTGGTAAGCTTTTATTTTCAAGAAAATTTTGATTGACAACCGGTGGCTTGCATATCGATTGAGGAATGTAATATATAATTTAATTCTGTTGTTTTACCTTATCAAAATTTGATGTAACTTAAAGTAAGTTCTGATTTCATCAATGTTCATAGATTTCAAACCTCTCTAATTTTTTATATCTCTCGTAACTAAAAGGCTTTCAATCGGTCTGTTCAATATCTTTGCAAGAATAGAAAGTGTATCAATGCTTGGAAGTGTTTCACCATAATACCAGCGATAAACAGCCTGTGGTTTTTCCCAACCCATAATACGAGCAAAGATTTTAGGACTAACCCCTTCTTCTTTCATAACTTCTTCAAGGTGCTTTCCGGTGGCTTGCATATCGATTACGGGATGCGGTGATTTTTCTTTATCAGCTCCGAGTGGTAATGTATATGGTTCAGATTCTTCCGGATGTGAAAGAAAACCATGAACTCTTGTAAGCTTAATAATTCCAGAACCATAACAGGTATTTTCCATCATTCGAAGCTTATACCCGTCTCCATGAAAGAAGCATTCACAAATTTCATCAGAATCTTCATCAGTACCACAATCATAATCAAGTCCATATTTCTGACGTAAATCAAGATACTCTTCAGCATCTGGTTTGCAGTAATAATCATCAAAAGCATCTTCAAAACGACCATATGTTATTCTATTTGTTGTAAGCATATTCGGATAAACTCCATATCGGGCTTTGAACACTTCACAATATTTCTTAATTTCTTCAATCCAGTTTTTATATTTTCTGATAAAGGTGTAATAGCATAAATCCAAAGGATTCTTTTCAAGATATTCGTTTACATCTTCTTCATCAGGCATATCGCTCTGATCTTCATTTTCTTCATAACGATCTGCATATTCATCTGCGTTATTTTCATCTTCGGGATAATCAAGCTCATCATCAGTACATTCATCTTCCGGAAAAACTTCTTTTATTTCATGCTTTGACAATGGAAAATCCAGGTCACTTGAAAGATTCATTATGATAGAATTTTCTTTGATTATTTCTTCGCGCTCTTTTTTAGCCATATTTCATCCCCTTAGTAAAAATCATATCCATTTGTTGAAATACTGATATTCCATTTAATCGCACTATCCGTATGATACATTATACCACGGAAAGATATAAACGGCATTTAACTTAAAGTTGAATAAAAAAAATGAACCTTGCTTTTGTAAGGCAAGGTTCAAATGAGGAAAGAACGGACATCTTCTTCATCAACCAGTCGTTTCAGACTGTAGGAGGAGGCCATTCCGCATTTCCTGTGGTAGCTGACTCGGAAACAATTCCTCGACGCAATTATTTTTATAACATTGATGGCTTAATCTGTCATTCAACTTGTAGTTTAAAAGAAAATAACCTTACTCAACAATTATGCGTATCGACCATCGGAAAAACTTAGTAACGCTGTGTTATTGGAAGACTCAATAATTAAATCTTTTTTTTATTTAGCTTTCTTGATTAAAATTGAGTTTGGTAAAGAACCTGATAGGTCGACAAGCATTATCAGAACAGTTTCCTGCTGTAAGAATGACACCGCTCCTCTTACAATCTTCTAAGTTCCCTTTTTGGCGGAACTTGTAGCAGATACTTAAACCGTTTCTACAACCATTATTAAAATACTAAGCTTTTACAAAATTATCATTCAACTTGTAGTTGAAAATCTATTTAATCCCATAAAATCATACCTTTTTGTATTTCAAGCAAACCATCACATTTTTTACATTTCAATTTATTCAAATAGGTCAATTTCTTAAATTTTAATTCAAATTCAGAGTCTAATTCACAAGCTGCATCTAATTTCTTCCAGGTCAACTTTTTCAAAACTTTATTACATTTTTTACATTTATATTTTCTATTATTGTCTTCTTTAATAAGTGATAACTTCCAGGTACCACATTCCGGACAGACAAAAAGGACTCGTTCTTTTCCATCAAGTGGCATCATTCCGCATCCAAGAAAGAAAGTTTCTTCTTTTCCACATTTATTACAAATGCCTCTAAATCCTTTTCCCATATGAGACCTCCTATCTAAATAATATTATAACATATAACAGTGTCATAGAACGACACTCTTAGCTTTATATAAAAAAATAGGGATAGCCCATTTCTGGACTTCCCCCTGATGGGATAAAGACTATCCCGGACTGATTAAATAGTAATATATAAAAGTGTTCCCGTCATTCAACTATTAGTTGAATGACAAGCAGCTTTACACATGTTATTTTATTCATGGTGATGTTGAACCTTACATATAGAGAATGCGTTAAACAAAATTGCGAAAACTTGGAGCAATTTTGTAGCATTTTCTTTTCCGGGGAACAGTAGTTCTTGGTTGAGGGCAAAAGTCCAAAAGCGGGAAGTCGAAAGACGACACAGGCACTGGTATGTTTAGGCCGCTATCTGGGGAGTACCACGAAAACTCCCCCGTCTTGCAGAGGACGAAAGATTATCTGTAGGTTGTGATGTCTGGTGCTACCCGGATCGTAAGAGGAAGCTCTTACACTAGTAGCCTCACAACCTTTCTTTATTTAATGAATGCATCTTCGGGAAAAACTTCCTCAAATGAAGTTCTTATATCGAGCCTAGATTTATCATCTTTATCTGTTTCATAAATATAAAGACATAATGCATTTGCCCATTCATATATATGATTGAATTCTATTTTTCCTTCTTAACATTTTTTCATAAGAATAATTATTTCTTCTAAAAAGTACTCAAACTGGCAGAAAATAAAAACTTGATTTATAATTAAATAATATCAACTAAAAATTTTATGCCATAGAGAAAGGGAAAAATTATGAAATCTATAAAAATATTTAATTTAATATTTGTGTTTTGTATTGCCATATCTTCTTGTGCTTCAAATAAAACAACATCTTATGCTGTTGATTATGAAAAAGAACATATGCCTAAACAAGATTTTGATTTCAATAGCAATGAAGCATATGAATTATGTTATAATGGCTGGTTTATTGTAAATGAATTAAATGATTCTTTTTATATGAAAAACAAAACTGTTAGAATGACCAATGAAGAATCAGAAAGTTTTTATAATGAAAAAATACAGAATGCATTAGCGTATTTTGCAGAGTCAAACAAAATTGAAATTAATCATTTAAATTATATAGGTATTGCTGAAATTAATAAGATTAAAAAAACAAGAGTTCATTTTGATGAAACGTATCATTATGCAATTATTGTAACTAAGAATTATTTAGAAGCATATAAATTAAAACCTGATTCAGATCTTTATTCAAAAATACTTCAATCTATTTCAAATCTTTCTTCAAATGATAAATTAGATATATATGATGAATTAATTTTAATTTCTAAAGTTCAATCTGAAATTGCTAATTTCCATTTCTTTAAGGGTAATGTTTATAAAACAATAAATGAATATAAAAAAGCATTTGAAGAGTATAAAATAGCTTATGAATTAAGTGATAGTTATGAAAAATATGAAGAATATTTTTCTGAATTATTGAATATCTCTGAAGAAAATTTAAATCTGCAGGCATATATTGATGAATTAATAAAAAAAGAGAAAGATAAAAATAAATTATCTTTCTTACAGTATGAGAAAGGTATTTTATACCAAAAGTCAAATGATTATGTTAAATCTTATAATCAATATATTTTAGCCAAAAAGAATGCAACTAATGATTATTTGCTTCAATTAATAGAAGTTAAGTTATCAAATTTAAAAGATAGTTATCAGAGAGCTAATGATGATAGATTTAAAAAACTAATAGTAGCTAAAAAAGCAGGTTTTAATTCTTGGGATGATTATCAAGCTTTTTTACAAAGAGCTGATTTTGAAAATTTATATAGAGCCTTAAATATGGGAAAAGATACTTATTATATGCCAGGTGATTTAATTGTAGCTCCT
>JAEEGL011088162.1_pt1 | contig 11242 bp, 19 predicted proteins | sample 9134231 | NCBI WGS metagenome assembly JAEEGL01 (sample SAMN16246548, study PRJNA631951) | gut metagenome | biome: gut microbiome; feature: rumen; material: fiber-attached | host: Bos | place: Iran: Karaj | collected 2018-10
CCATTGAATAACTTGTTCCGTATTCGTTGTCTTTTCTAAATATCATTTGCATTTTATCTGTTTGTATATTCATTTATAGCACCTCTATTTCCTCTTCTATATTTGTATCTATTGGCTTATATGCAATAGTAAATTTTTTGTTTTTTATACTTTCTCTTGTCTTTCTTATTTCTCTTATATTTATTAACCACATAAGAGTTAGCGAAACTAAATCAACCAATATTACAACCCCTGTTATTACTTTCAATATTGTCATTTCGTTTCTCCTTTAAATATTTTTTTATCTTTTTCATAATGTGTAAATTTGATTAGTATTTGTATCACTTTATCTGCCATTGTCATTTATGTCACCATACATTTCTCTAGCTGTTATTCTTCTGTAATTATCGTTTCTGTCTTGTTTTATATCTTCGATAGTTTCATCTCTTCTATCTACTTCACAGATTAAATCTTCTATCATTGATAGCATTACATCGGGATCTATATAACCTTTTAAATTGTGACTATCAGTCCATCTTATGTCATAGTTATAACCACACATATTTTGAACTCTATCAAATACATCGAAATTACTTTCATCTATTCTCATGGTTATTTACCCCCTAACTTCTTTTTAAGTATTTCAGTTGCTTCTGTCATTTGTGCTATTGTCATATCTGCATCACTTTCTACACCATAGTTTTTGTATAGATTTTCTCTTTCAAATGTTTCGTCAACCGATTCTACTTTTTCTATTAGCTTTTTCATATCTTGATGTATCTTTTGAAACTTGTTGCTTGTTTCTTTTGTTAATTGTGAAAATCTTATATGTCCTTTGTCATCACGTATGATTAAATCTTTTATTGCATTATTTTTATCGTAGTCTATGTACTCTACACTAAATCTTGTTTTTGTTTCGTATTTATCTTTGTCATTTTTGTAGAACTCTTGTTCTTTTCCTTTTTTAACCATATCTTTACGTGGAAGTATAAATATACTTGGACTTGTATATAGTTCTCTGCCTATTCCAAAATTGACACATGCCCTTTTAAAACTATCTGATGCTTCGCCTTTTTCTTTTTCTGTGTATGTTTCTGCTCCTGCATCCCATTTTGTTATCCATTCTTTTTTGTTTTCATCGTATATTGATACTCCACAATAAATATTTCCTTTTAATTCCTTGTGATCTCTTTTCCAGTTTAAATCCCCTATTGTTTCATCTAGTATATTCATATCGCATCTTGCATCTTTATACAGAAGTAAACTGCACCAGTTACCTTGTATTTGATTTACTCTACATTCTATTTCTTCAGCTTTTAAATTTCTAAATCTTAATTCCATTTTTCTTACCTTCCTTTTCCATAATAATTTTCAAATATTTCTTCTCTTGCTTTTCTCATTTGTTCTATTTTTTCATCACTTCTTAAATCTATAAAATCGTTTTGTAATTCTCTTCTTGCTCTTGATATTGTTTCAAATGGTGATATTCCTTTAGCTTTTCTAAAACTTGCATCTTTAAATACTTTGTATAAGTCTGTTTCTCTTACCCAATGGCTTATACAATATGCAAGATATAAAAGCATATCACTCGATCTTGTTTCAGGTTCATTTTTTAAAATTCTATATACTTCTTCTTTTGTTGTTTGTAATTCATTCATTTAGTATCACCCTACCATTTCCAACATATTTATTCTGTCTATCTCTTGTTCTTCTTGTAATAGTTGTTCTCTATAAGTTAGTTCTTTGTCTGTTGCATTTATTCCTATTACTTCATAATTTGTTAAGTTTATGTTTTTGTTTTGCATTAATGTTTTAAACTCTTTTTCGTTCCATTGCCTTTGTGTTATAGGACTTTGACACAAATATCTCCAACCTATCATTTTTACTACGTTAGCAGCATATGGATTCAGTTCCTTTAAAGCATCATCTTCAAAATCTGCTCCATATTTGCTTATTAGCTTTAGTACTTTGCACCATTCATTATCTAAATCAAGTTGCAATTCTGTGTTTTTTATCATTGCAATTTCTTCTTTTATTTCTGCTATACTTGGCATATATTTGCTTTTGTATCTTATTCTGTTAATTGCTTGTTTAAATGTCTTTTCGTTTTCATTTTTAAAATCATTAGTCCATACTCTTATTAGCAATAATCCTTCTTCTTTTGTCATATCTTTAAAACTATTTGGATATGTTACTTTTAAAAGAGTTAATGTTTCTTTAATCACTTTCTCTGTTACCATAGTCATCCCTCATTATTTCTAAAAATATATTGTTTGTTTTGCTTTTCCCTTTTTCGTTTAAATAACTTTCGAATTTAGTTCCAAATAACGTTTCAGGTCTTAAATAGCAATTCATTTTACTATCTTCTAACCATTCGTTTGTTTTTTTATCTATGACCTCTTTAAAATCTTCAACCGCAAACCCCTCTTTGATACGTGCCTTGATTAACGATTTTGTCTTGCTCGTATTATGTTTAAAATGTTTATTGGTTTTTAAATTTAAGTAATTAATGATTTCTTGATAAGGTATTGTGTCCTGTTCTGCAGGACTATATATATCTATACTATTCTCTTCTATACTATTCTCTTCTATACTATTCTGGTTAAACATTGGTTTAACGGATGTTAAACAGGCATCATTTAACTCGTATTTTTCATTGATTAATTGAAGTAAATTTAATTCATCTATATACTCTGTTTCTGTCATTCTGTTTTTATCTAAATAGTTGTTTTTATTCCAGTCTGTGATTACCATTACTCCACTTTCAAATGATATAAAATACCTTTTAGCTATTAATACTTTGAAATCATCATCTGTAAATCCACATAACTTTTGTAATCTTCTTGGTTGGAAAAATCCTCTATCATCAGCATTCATACCAGCCATAAAATATAATGCTTTAGAAGAATTTGGTAAGTCTGTGAATTTATCACTATCTGTTATTCTCTTATCAAACATTCTCTTTTGAGCCATAGTTACCTCCTACTTGACAAAATTTCGCCTTTATGTTAAGATTTGCTTGTATTTATATTTGCTAGGAAGATTTTCGGCGTATTCTAAATCTTCTTTTTTTTATCTAAAAATAAATGTTCCATAGTTTACAAAATTGCTTAACATTACGATCCCTACAAATAATGTAAAAATTAATAATGCTCCTAGAACCATGTTTACTAAACCTTTTACCATTTTTTATTCCTCCTTACTCTTTTTACATAAAATCTTTTCATTGAAATACCATATAGGTATCTTGCCTTGTATTGTTATTGCATCAGGATATTCTCTTTCAAACTTATCTCGTAGTTTTCTTATGATTTCATACGCAAGTGATTTACTACATTCGGTTATCTTTTGAATATCATTTGCATTGTAAAATTCTTTCATTTAACCACCCTTTAATTATTGCGTTTTGCAATATAACTTTGAAAAAAAATAAATATATCCTCATTTAATACTCTACCTATATCCATGAGTGTTTCTATAGAAAGTTTTATTGGCGTTCTTTCCCATAATGCATATGTGTTTCTTGATACTCCTAATAAATTTCCCATATCCTCTTGTGTTTTTCTATATTTTAACCTCATAAGCCTTATAAAATCAGATAATTCTTGATTTATCGTTTCTTTGTCTAACACATTATTCCTCCTTTCTTATATCTAATTATATATTGCATTTTGCAATAAGTCAATACTTTTTTTGCATTTTGTAATATTTTTTTGTTGTCTATTTTAACAAATCGTTGTATAATCAACGTATAAAGGAGGTTGACAAGGAGTGAAAAATCAAATATTTTTTAGTAAAAACATAAAATATTTAAGAAAAAGAAAGCATTTAGGACAGCAACAATTAGCAAATGAACTTAACGTTCCGCAATCAACTTTGGCTTGTTGGGAAAAAGGAATTAGAACCCCTAAACTAGAAACTATTATTGATATTGCCAATTTTTTTGAAGTCGATTTGCGTATAATATATGAAGATTTAAGTAAGGAGAAATAATATGAAGATATGTTTTAATTGTCATGCAGAATTAGAAGATACTGATATGTTTTGTTCTTCTTGTGGTAAAAAGTATAAGTCTAAAAATGGTGTTATTATTTGTCCTATGTGTAAAAACACTTTAATACAAAATGAATTGTTGTGCGATGCTTGTTATAAAGAATTACAAGTAAGTGTCAATTCACTTAAAGAAGAGATAGACCGTTCTGATGCTTTAATTAGAGGTAATTATGGAACTTTAGTCAATTATGTAGGACTTTTAGCTAGACTTACTAAACTTTATAAAGAAATGTATGGATATGCTAAATATTTACCGAAACAAATTGACATCGATCCAAAAACTTTTGAAGAATATAAACAAATAACATACGATTCACTTGAAGAAACAATTAATCACAGAATCGATACATATTATTATCAGTTAAGACGTTTTGGAGATGCTGAAATGTTGGCAGAACTAGATATTATGAAACAAGAAATGTTAAGAGCATCTGCAAGGTATCCTGAATTTGAAAAATACCTTTCTACCGATAGAATAGATAATATACTAACTGCTTATGACAAATAAAAAAAGCACCCCACATAGTGAGGTGTGTTAAAAAGAATATTTGAAAAAAATTACAGTAAAAGGTTGCTTATTTAGTGCATTTTTATAAGCACCATTAGAATAGATATACAGCACTTGCGATTATTTTTGAATATCTACTCTATGCCACCTATAAGGTGACACAAACAATATTGAAGCCTGTAACAATAAAAGTTACGTGCTAATCTTAAAACATATTTTATAAAATGTCAAGAGGTGCAAATATGAATACAAAAGTATATGAAAAAACACGTTATCAAAATATTTATAGACATAAAAAAAATAAGAACTATCTTGTTATGATTAGTAAACCTGTTAAAACAAGTGTTTCTTCTTATAATGGTAAAAAAATACTTAAATTAGAGGAAGCTCTTGCAATAAGAGATAATCCTACACAAAAAATAAAAAACACGTCAAAAAACGCCCATAAACGAACATTTGATTGCTTGTGGTATGATTATATTACCGATTGTCAAAACGTGCGAAAACTGGCAAAAAACAGCATAATAAGAAAGAATAAAACTTATAACAAGTATTTGAAAGGTGTTTTTTATAAAAAAATAGATAAAATTGAAGAAAACGACTTTACATACTATATTGAAAAACTAAAATGCACTGATAAAACTAAAAACGAAATCATAAAAGAAGCTAAAGCATTTTTTAATTGGTGTGTTAAAGAAAAAATAATTGCATATAATCCAATAGCAAATGTTTCTAAATATAAAGTATTAAAAAGTGAAATGAAATACTGGCAACCTGAAGAAATAAAGAAGTTTTTTGATACGATAAATAATGATTTAGAAAATAACATTAACAGAAAAATAGCATATAGAACCAAGATGTTTGTTTTAATTGCATTTTCTTTAGGAGCAAGACCAGGTGAAGTTTTAAACTTGAGATTTAATGATTTTAATTTTACAAACAATACCCTATCAATAAAAGGAACAAAAACAAAAACCTCTGATCGTATTGTAGATGTATCTGCTAAACTAATGAGTGATGTGGAAACATATTGGTACAATTTGATTAATGAGTTTGACTATGATATATTAGAAGATAGTTTAATATTTGCGAATCATAAAACAGGAAAACAAATAACAGATACAACTATAAGAAAACATTTTGACTATTATGTTGAAAAAGCAAATGTAAGCAAGATAAGACTTCATGATTTAAGACATACTTACGTAGCTACTATGATGATGGAAGGAAAAGAACTATATCACATTTCACAAAGAATAGGACATAGTTCTTACAACACTACGGTTGATAAATACGGACACTTATCTAATAAAATAAGGAAGGAGATAGCAGAAATTACAGACAAGTACGTATAAAGTCGGAGTAATTTTTGGAGTAAAAAAATAAAAATGCCTTATATATCAAGGCATATAAAAGACAATTTGGTGATCCCTCAGGAATCTATAAAAAAACCATAATCCTTATATATCAAGGAAAAAACAACATCAGTTTTTCAAAAAATAGTCATTTTTTCCACTTATTACACCTATGTCGGAGTAATTTTGGAGTAATTTTCTGCTAAAATAATTATGAATTGTAAACATAAAAAAATAAGAACAAAAAAGTATAAAAAGTATATGTATTGTAGCATCTTAAAACAAGAGATAACATATAATGACTGCTTAAATTGTGGATATAAAGAATATAAAGAACGTAAACCTATCAAAAAACGTTCATATTCGCTCTCTAAAGCCGAAAAGGAACGTTTCAGTATACTTACTACCAACCTAAACAAATGTTCGATATGTGGCAAAAAAAGGGATAATTTGCACGAAGTGTTTTATGGAACAGGAAAAAGAAGATTATCTATTAAATATGGATGTGTGATTCCGTTATGTTATTCTTGCCACGTTAGAATACATAAAGATAGTGTATTATCTATTTTGTGGAAGGTAAAATGTCAAGAAATGTTTGAGAGAGTTTATCCTAATTTAGATTTTATAGAAATATTTGGTAAAAGTTATAAATAAAAAAAAGAGCATTTTAGCTCTTTTATTTTACGTCAAAATGTATTGAAGTAGCCATTGTAGGAACAGAAGGATATTCTCTTCTAAATTTGTATCTTGCATATCCATTACAATAACAATAATTCATGTTTAAACAAGTTGTTGCATACCAGTCTATGATTTTTTTTCTATCTGCAAGTGTTCTAGTTTTTGTGTTATAGAAATCTATTGCTTTTCCTTGAGTATGTTTAGATCCCCTTATTCCACCTACACTAGCATTTAGTTTTTCACATCTTAAACCACTTGTAACATACATAGCTCCATATCTATCACGTAGTTTTTGTGCGTATTTAAGTAAATCTATGCTTAATACTGCAGGATAACCAGTACACCATTTACCACCACATTCACACTTTAATTCTTCAGGTTGGAAGTTTTTAGTGTATGTTTTTACTCTATATACTGATACTAAACATCTTTCTGTATTGATTCCGTATATACCATCTACATCTTTTTTTCTCATATATTTTTTTTGTAAGTTTCTATATCCTGCTTTTGTGTTTTTTCCCTCAATACCATCTATTTTGTCGGCATAAAATCCTATTGCTTTTAATAGTCTTTGCCTTTCTTTTATTGATAACATAATTAACCTCCTATTTTAGAGTATGCTTTATCTCCCAAAAGATATGTAGATATAACTCCACAAACAACAAGTATTACCCCACTTATTTGTGTTGTATAAGGTATTGTTATACCCTCTACTGAATTAATCCCCAAAAGTAAAGCATTTATTATATTTAAAGTGTTTACTATATACTTTGATATTTTTTTAACTTTATTCATTATATTACCTCTTTTCTAAATCTTCTATGCGATGATTTATAACTTTTATTTGTTCCTCGATTACTGGCATACGTTTTGCGAAATTATTGTGTTCCCTTACTTCTCTTGTCAATTCTTCTAGTTTTGTATCAGTAACTGCTTGGCTTCTTGAATTGGAAATAAGAACACCAGTTAGAGTTAATCCTCCTGATATTATCGCAATAATGATTCCTTCTGACATTCCCTACCTCCTTACTCTTCTTGTATATTCTTCTTTGATTAGTGGATCTCCATGTTTTGTTCTAGCACCACTATATTCTCTTTCAAAACATTTAAGCACGTCATCTATATATCTTATATTGTTCGTATCTAAATACCCTTTTAAGTTTTCTTCTATCATTTGAAGAGTAATAGCATTAAACATATCTTTATCGTATCTTTCTATGACGTGCAGGTATTGGTGTGATGTTTTCATTTTAAGTATTGCTCCGTTCCACTCTAAATATCCATCATCAGTTAATCTTTGTGCTTTACATATTCTCTTTGGCACTATTAAATGATGAAAAGATAAATCTTTTTCTTTATTAAACTCATAGCCCATAAAATCGTATTTAAGTTCTAATAAGTTGTATTTTAGTATCATTAATTTTGTTATATCTCGCATTTTACTATACAATTCCTACTATATGATAAGAACATCCACAAGAGCCTGTTCCGTTGCTTATTGCTGCAAAAGTTCTAAATTCAGTTGTTAAAGTTGTCCCTGATATAGCCGTACCATAAGCCCATATACCTGATGAACGAGGTGCAGTTTCTTGAACTCCTATATATAAAACTGAACTTAAAGCAAATGGTAAAGTAAGTGTTAATTTTGCATTTGTATTATAATAAGTTCCTCCTGATGCAGTTGCTATTGTCATTCCTGTTTTGCTTCCTGTTGCATATAAATCGACTCTTCCGCTATTCCATTTTATATAAGTCCAAGTTGTGCTGCTTACGGTCGTTGTTCCTTGTTCTGTTACATAATCAGCTAAAGCATTTGCGTTGTTGTTTACTACATTTTTTATTTCGTTCATATCGGATGCTTGACATTTGTTTATTGCTGGAATACTAGCATTTTCATTCATTGTTGCTTTATTTGTATAAGTTATGTTTTGTAAAGCCATAATAACCTCCTATTCTATACCTAGTTTTTGCGTTACTAGATATGTCTTATTTACTTCCATTGTTGAAGCATCTATTGTCATATAAGTAACAAGTTCATCATCACTTATTAAATCTATTGTTGAAATAGGTTCTGCTATGTATAAAGCAAAACTTGTCTGTTTATTAAAATCATCTATTACATCCCAATTTATAGTTTGTACTCTTGATGATCCCCCACTAAAATTAATTCTTGCTTTTCCTAAAAATGTGTTTTCACAATTTGTTTGTGTTCCTGTATTAACATTTGTTGTTATATATGATGCTGTTGTAGGATAGTTTGTATTTGTATCTGTATCTTTTACATTTAATGTTGTTATAAAGTTTAAGAATAATGTTTCATAAATATTTTTTGTTATGGTGTTTGCATTATAAATAAGTCCTGTATTTGTTTCAGAAAACAAATTTTGATATGTTAAATCAATTCCATTTAGATATGAATTTGGAACAACTACTGTTGCATTGCTTTGATTATCATTTATTGTTAAATTGTATAAATCCCTTGAAAACATTAATCTAGCTTGATTATATACTCGCGCTTGTTTTGGTATTGTAGAATTATAATCTGTATATGGTTCACCATTATAGTCAAGAACATTGTAATTTTCTTTTATTAAATATTGGAACCACGTTGCTCCTCTTGGATTATTTGCATAAAGATAAATTTGTAATAAATTAAAGTTTGACTTTACAAACATTGTCCTTTGATTATAGACAAATGGAATCATTTGCCCTATCAATATCGGATTCCACGTATCATTTTCTAGTCTTTGGAAATAGTAATCTGCAAGATAACTGCCACCGCTGTCTATTATGTTATCGTTAAATTGTACATATAAATCTGTATCGCATCTATCTATATAAATTGATTCTATATTGCAAAAATCATACTCACCCAAATATTTTTCATATATTGTTGTTAATTGCGAGTTAGCAAAATTGTATTTGTATAACCCTATTTCTTTTCTGCTTGGTGTTCCTCGAATACCTCCATGTTGATTATTTTGTACGAAATATACTTCATCCATCGACAAAAACACACATTGCTTTTCTAAATATGTAGTATCAATAGTTGGAGTAAAAGAAAATGTTGCTATTGAATCGGTTTGAACTGAACCTGTATATGTTTTTGAGGTGCAATCTATTGTGGAATGCAATCCAGCTCCTATGTTTAAACATCTAAACATAACATTTTCGTTATTATCAAACAAAGCAAATGATCCACTATGTAATTTGCTTGTTATATTAGCATACATAGTCCATTCGTTCGGCTGTCCTACATTTATTTTTAATCCTATTATTTTTAATGTTACTAATAAATATGGTGAACTTGTAGAAGAAGCATTTCCAAAGAAGATATATTGCGAAGAATTTGGATTTTTAAACATATTTTCACAATAGAAGTTTACATAATTTCCACTAAAAATATAACTTGTTCTCAAATTTACTTCATAATCATTTGTTAAACTATTAGGAATTGTAAAGTTATTAACCATTACAAATCTTTTTTGACTTGTTACAAGTTGTTGAGCTTGTCCTTTCGAAAATGCAACATCATCTATAAAGTAAAAAGTCCCATCTTCTGCCTGTTTCATACATTGTATATATCTTAAAGGTGTTCCACTTGAATATTCATATATTGTTTTTACTGGTTCAAAGTTTTCATCAAATAATGTTATTATTCCTTTAACATTGTTATCTATATCAATATATCCACCATATAATACCCCAAGTCCTGTTAATGTTTCATCAGGTGCTATCATTCCTTCGTATCTAAAATTATTCCACCCATTAGGAATATAAGGTTTCCATACACTTCTGTCTATGCTATCTTGATAAGCAAATATTTCTTCTGTTGTAGGTTCTGTTTGATTTATCATATTAGTTATATAGTTTAATATATCTTTTTTATAATCATCTGACATATATACCCTCCTAATTATTAAATGGACTATCTAGGATGCTGTCTAGGATGTTATCACCTGTTACTGATGCTTCTTCTAATGATGTATCGTAGAATATGATATTTGCACTATTTTCTATATCGATATTTCTTGCGATATATTCTCCAGCTCCTATGTTTCCAAATGTTTTGGCTCTTTGATTATCAAAGTAGTTTATTTCTGTTTCACTATTGAAACTTGATGTTAGTTCAAACGTATAGAATATATAGTCTATTGTTGCTATATATTTAACTATCTTTTTCTTAACCATATAACTTGTTGATAACTCGTCAAGTGGTGCTGTAAAGTTTACAACTTCACCTACGCTCCATATATTATTGCCTGTTTCTATTGTTAAAGTTATTTCAGGTGAACCTTTATATTTTATATATGATTTACCTATTTGTTGTAACTCATAAGATGTTGTTGCATCGTTTCTGTTTTCATAACGTGATATAGTTCCTTTTCTACCTGTGGAATTTGATATTCTTGATATTTCACTGGAATTGATTATTATTTGTCTACCTACTACTATTGGAGTATATTCGATAACTATTATTGTACCTGCACTTTGTAAATCGTTACTTTCGAAATATGTATCTCCTGGAGCATAATAGAAATCCGCTGTTACTCCTAAATCTTTGTTTTCTTTTGTTGTAAATGTATATGAAACCCCATTTATTTTTATTGTGTTTATAGAACCTATTTTTTCACTTGTAGCAAATTGTGTTTGATAACCATTGGCAACG
>JAEEGL011953828.1_pt1 | contig 11242 bp, 12 predicted proteins | sample 9134231 | NCBI WGS metagenome assembly JAEEGL01 (sample SAMN16246548, study PRJNA631951) | gut metagenome | biome: gut microbiome; feature: rumen; material: fiber-attached | host: Bos | place: Iran: Karaj | collected 2018-10
GCTGTTCAAAATAATGAAATCAATGTAAAATCTTTAAATGAATACGTAGATGGAGAATAATTATTCTCTATCCTTTTTTTAATTATTTTTGTATAGATACTCCTTAATGTTAATACCACAGGAAGGACATTCCTCTTCGCCAATTTTAAGTCTGCTTTTACACTTAGGACAGAAGTTGAGTTGAACTTTATACTCTTTAGTTTGGTCAATGATGATGTTGACGTCAATTCTTTCGGTGATGTGGGATTTCAAGACATTCATGTCCCAGTTGTTGTCCATCAGCAGTTTCTTATAGTAGAACGCCTCGGTCATTGAGTCATAGTAGCCTATGATGTCATCGCCCTTTTGGATGTAGAATTTCCTGATTTTATGATTGAATAGGATTTCCCCTTCCCTTTCCTTCTTGTTGACCTTGGTTCCCTTGATCCTACCTTTAGGTCGCTTTTCGGGAAACGGAGGCAATTCCATATTCTCATATTTGTTTTCAAGGTCGCATTCAACAAGCAAGTCGTAATCGAAGTTGCAGAAAAACAGTGCGTCCCTTTCATATAATGCATCGGATAATTTACTGAACTCCCCATAGTCCTTATTGTTATATTTAACTCTGTATACATTACCGGTTTTCACTATGTTCCTGTAAAAGTATCGTATTTCCTGAGAGTTAATAGAAATCACCCTGATGGTTTAAAAAGAAAAATATTTTTTGCAAATCATTTTTCATGATTGCTGAATTATAGTATTGATTTTCGATTAAATAAATTTAATGATAAATTATTTTAATAAAAAAAGTTAGACTTTATTTTAATGTTTACTATAGCAAACGGAATTATATTGAAGGGCCAGGATTTGCTTCCAGTCCGTGAAAACATTGTTGTGGACGATGGGAAAATCATTGAAATCTCAAAGGAGGCCAAAGAAGGAAAAATCATTGATGTTGATGGGGCAGTGGTTTGCCCATCATTTATCAACGGCCATATCCATATTGGGGATTCCATCATCAAGGATGAGGGATATGGTCTTTCACTCAGTGAGATGGTCAAGCCTCCTGATGGCGTCAAGCATGTTGCACTTTCCAATGCAGAAGATGGCGAATTGATTGAGGCAATGAGGCAGTCCATGATTGACATGATTAATTCCGGAACCACACACTTCATTGACTATAGGGAAGGGGGCATTGACGGAGTCAAGCTTTTGAGAAAGGCTTCTGCAGATTTGCCAATCAAGCCGATAATCCTTGGTCGTGACGATAGTTTTTATGGTGATGATCCGGATTTAAGCAAGGTTAAGGTTGCTATTCGTAAACTATTGAAAATCGCTGATGGAATCGCTCCAAGCGGGTTTGGCGAAATTACTCCTGAAGTTGCCGATTTGATCGTTGAGGAATGCAATAGGCAAGGCAAGATTTCATCAATTCATGTTGCGGAATCGGAATCCAATCAGATAGAGTCATTGAATGACTTTGGAGTCAGTGAAATAGCTAAAGGTGTCGAATCAGATTTCAGCCAATTGGTTCATCTCACAAATCCTAAAGGCAATGATTTGGAATCAGTGGCAGCTTCTAAACAGAATGTTGTGGTTTGTCCAAGGGCAAATGCGACCCTGAACGTAGGTGTGGCTCCTCTGGCCAGAATGCTTGATTTGGTAATCCGACCGTTGCTTGGAACAGACAATGTGATGCTCAATTCACCGAACATGCTGAGGGAACTGGAATTTACATTAAAGATGATGTCCGTTTACTATAAGAGTTATATCAATCCTCAAGAGCTGCTCAAGATGGCAACAACCAATGTCTGCGGGTTTAAAATCAATGATGTTGTTCAGAAATCCTTAATATCTGAGGGTGATTTTGCACAGTTTACAGTTTTCAAGTCTTTTTCTAAAAATCCTTACCTAAATATATGTAATAGGCAAGAAACGAAAACTATATTATATACCATTAACAAAAGATTTAGCATATAATATCATGGATATAAATCTATATATTATGGGAGATGTTAATGATGTATAAAAGAATATTGGTCCCTACAGACGGGTCCGAATTTGCAGTAAAGGCTCAAAAGCACGCTTTGTTTTTGGCAAAGGTCAGTGGAGCTGAAATAATTGCTGTGAGTGTCACAGAGAATAATTTTGTTAACGGGCTTCCATTAGATGATGAAGTATACCAGTTAAACCAAATTCTCAATGAGAGATCTGAAGAAAATCTCAAGGAGTTTGACAAATTAAATGAGGATAATATAAAAGTTACCCATGTAGTCAGAGAGGGTTCCCCCGCTAAAGTAATTTTAGAGGTTTCAAAAGAAGAGAATGTTGACCTGATTGTGATGGGTAGTTCAGGTAAATCTGGTTTCGATAGATTTATTATGGGCAGTGTGGCTGACAAGGTTGTAAATTCAGCCAAATGTGCAGTGCTCGTAGTTCATTAAGTTTACCATTTTATTATTGTATATTGTAAAAAGGTGTTTTTTATGTTAGTTAAAAGAACAATGTCTAAAAATGTAGTTAGCGTTTCCGTTCCGGGAAATCGTGAAAAAGTTTTAGACTTAATGAGAAAAGAAAACAAGGCAGTGCTTCCTGTAGTTAAAGAGGACACTGATATTTTAGTAGGACTAGTAACTCGTTCTGACTTAATTAATAATCCTGATGAAGAACAAATTGCAATGTTAATGACCAGGGAATTAATCACTGTTAAACCTGGTGACGATGTGGTAGATGCTGCTCGTCTTATGATGGAGAATAACGTTAGAAGAGTTCCAGTTGTAAACGATGACGGCGAATTAGTAGGTATTATCACATCTTTTGATATAGTATCCAAGGCTTTAACCAAAATTGAAGTAAATCAAGCTGTTGAAGATTTCATGATTACTACTGTTCCAACAACCTGGGAAAAAGCTCCATTAAATGTTGCTTTTGAAACCATGAATCAATTTGGTTTAAAATCTGTTTTGGCATTAGATGATGATGCAAAGTTATCAGGAATTTTAACCGAAACTGATTTCATATCCGAAATCGAAATCATCTCTGAAAGAAGCGAACACAGTTCCACAGTAGGTACTGAAGGGGACAAATGGTCCTGGGACAGTACTTCCGTCTTGTACATTGAGAAAAATCACTTGAAATTCACAGACAAAGTAGTTGCTGACGTTGCAGTAAGCAATGTTGAAGTGGCAAACTCCAAAACCAAAGTCACAGACTGCGCTAAAAAAATGAAATCCTTAAACATTGAGCAAATTCCTGTTATCGGTGTTGAAGGAGACTTAGTGGGACTTGTAAGGGCAAGCGACTTGATTAAAGCATTAGTAGAATAATGTGATAAGATGGCTGTTAGTCCTGTTTTAGTGATTAAAACAGATGATAGTGTTGTAAGTGTTCGTGCAAGGTTGTATGATGATTTTGCAGAACACAACATTGTTCTGAATTCTGTCATCACTTACTGGTGGGCTAATAACATGCCTCCAGCTTTAAAGTTTTTGGAACTTTTTGATTCAGTTATCAAAAGGACAATTAATGAGATCATGCCACATAAGGATTTGAAATTGAAGTATGATGTCACCGCTAACCAGAATTTGGAAAAGGCTTCCGAAATTGAAATAAATCTGATTTCAGTGGTCGCCGATGACATTGGTTTCAAAATTGACGGCAACTCATTTTCCTTATCAGGTATCCGTAAGGTCGAAGAGGATTTTGAAAGTAAAGAATTTTCAACAACCTTTGACCATGTTATCGAAACCCCAGAAATTGTCTTGAAAAAATATAGGGAAATGGAAAACAAGAATTAATCCTCATTAATTTTTCATCTATTTTTCAGAGAGTTTAACTCTCTCATTTATCTTAATTTCCGATTAATTTAAACAATGTTTTTTAATTTTACTTTCATCTGCTTGATTACAGATTCAAGTAAATGAGTTCTCATTATAATTTTTAGAAATAGTTTTTTGTAAATCTACATCAACTTATTCATTAATGTAGTTTTTGATAAAATTGAGCAATTCCTTGGCATCCTGCTTCTTGATGTCTTCGCTTTCACGAATGAAATTGATCAGTTCTGATTTTTTTCCATCATCCAGGCTTGATTTGGCCAAGGTGTTGGCATAGTTCCTTTTCGGATAGAATGTTGATTTGGAAATCTCAACCAGCTCGTCCTTCTCATCCTGTGTTATGATGTTTTCACAAACGGCATTCGCAAAAACATAATCCATGCTTATCAAGGGCACTGACAATGCCTCCAGGCTTTCGCTGTCAAGCATCACAGCAACGTCATCATCCGAATCAATGATTCCACTTGCATACTGGTTGTAGCAGTACCCGATGCCCTGCATTCCGAGGCTGTCAAGTTCGGATGCCCTCAACGCACCCATGCTTGAAGCTCCAAACACCTTGACGCCCCTTTTCATCACGTCAAGGATTTCACGATGGCCCACAGCGGAGTTCTGATGGAAAACCCCATCGATTATGCCAATAATGTCCGGATTTTCCTTGATGTCATGGCCCAAATCCCCTCTTTTGATTGGTCTTTTGTAGATGACCTCAACATCATCACTGGAATCGAGGATTTGGCGAGCCTCATCAAAAGGAATTGACAATCCTGTATAAATTAAAATTTTCATAGTATCATACTTTTAAGAATCTGTAGCCTGCCCTTGAAGGGTCAATTGCATAGACTTCCATTTCGGGAATGATTACGCGAACAACACTCACATCGACTTCAGGCCTTGTCAAATCTGTGTATAGGACATGCTTGATGTCATTTGCAATCAGTTCCTCCTTGACAATATCAATATCCTCATCGATTGAAGTGGTGGACTTGTTTTCAATGTCTGAGAGGTTGATTTGCTCCTCTTCCTGTCTGAAGTAATACTTGTTGATTCTTTTCATTCTCTCATAGCCGGCTTCACGGGCGAAATCGGCTCTAACTGTATCTTCACGGGCACCGTTGATTTGTGTTGCTCTGCTTTGTGCAACTTCGGTCAAGGCTCTCAATATTGCGACTTCCGGGTCAAGATGGGTTCCGATACCCAATGTCAGAAGTCCCGCATCCCTTGTCACGGTATCGTCTGCTGAGGCGGCTATTGTAGGAATGTTTATGTCTGCAGTGAAGTCCATCAGTTTGATCTTGATTCCCTGTGATTCGAACTTGTCAATAATCTCATTAATCAACTCGCTTTCAATGCTGTCTATGTTGATTTGGGAATAGTTCTTGTGAGTCATCTCGAAAATGCTCCATGCATCCCTTTCGATAACCTCAAATATTCCATGCAATATCGCTTCCTCAAGAACGTTTCCGGAAGCAAGTCCGTTTGTATTTGACTTGAAAAGGCTTTCAACATCGCTGTCATGATTATATGGGTGGAAAACCGCATTTGACAGTACATAATAATCATTGCCTGTGATTATGTCATGGGCCAAATTCCATTCGAACCTGGTGTCTCCCAAATCTGCCTTTTCAAATTTCTGAGGCAAGTTCAATGATTTAGGTTCAATATATTCTCCCTTCTCGCCAATCTCGTTTGGGGTTGCAAAGATGGTGTCGTCGCTTTCCTGCTTTTCGGCGGAATATCTTTCAAAGCCTTCCATCATGGCTGATGCCTTGGCATGGTCCTTGCTGATTCCCTTTCCACCGTAAATGCTGATTGCCCCATCCTCGGCAGTTGGCCTGATGGCTGTAAATACGGGCATTCCGATTCTGTCCAAATCGGTAATGTCAGCCACACGTGTTATTCCAACGGTTTTCAGCTTGTCCTCGTTGATTTCAACGGTTTTTTTAGGAGCTATTACCCTATGGGTTCCTTTAAAGTATGTGAGTTTTTCAGTCATTTTACATTCCTATAATTAATCTAACGATATTTTGAACACCCATTGTCATGGACATTAAGGTCAAAATTCCAGCTATTGCTATGGTGACAATCCAAATTCCGAAATTCCAGGTCATTACCTTTGATCCATCCAGGTTTCCGATAGGCAATAGGTTGAACACGGCCAGGAAACTGTTGATGGAATATCCAACTGCACAGATGATGAATACCAATGCGTAGGTTTCTGAATATAATGCGGAAGGATAAACAGCTGTTGCAATCCCAAGGAATATCAGTGCAAGAGCAATGTTGACGATAGGTCCTGCAATGGATATCTTACCGTTTATCTCATCGGTCATGTAATTGGCGTAGGTGTATACTGCACCAGGTGCTGCGAATACAAAGCCGAAAAATGAAGTGATGAGTGCAAATAGCAATCCTTGAGGCCATAATTTAAATTCGGCCCAGTATCCATATTTCATTGACACGAATTTGTGTCCGAGCTCGTGCAAAATAAAACCTGCTCCAACACCGACCATAACAATAGGCAAGATGGATAGCACTGCGTCCGGATTTCTTCCGCCATTCACTATTGCGAAACAAAGTGAAATGACGATAAACGCAATTATCAAATCTCTTACTTCACTTGCTGTAAACTTAAACATAATGTTAAAATATCTAATTATATATATAAAGTTTTTTCTAAAATATTAATCATGGACCTGCATATTGACAATATTATAAAAGATATGAAAAAGGATGATTTCCAGGCTTATTTATTAACCCAATTCACTAATGTGGAATATATTTCAAATTATAAGCCAACCAGCTTTGCATTTTGCATAATAAAGGATAATCCAATTATTTATGCCTCAGGAATGGACATGGAACTGGCCAATAGGGATTCCAAAATAGAAGTCAAGGAGTATGAGTCATATGATGTCATGATTCGAGAACTTAAGGAAGAGGGAATCAGGAGCCTGGCAATCGAGCCAACCTTGCCATTCAGCACCTATTCCAAATTCAAGGATGACTTCAAAATTGAGGCCAAGACCTACATCGACAAGCAAAGGATGATTAAGACTCCTTTAGAGATTGAAAAGATAACCAAGGCAACAGAAATCGCTCAGAAATCATTTTTGCAGCTGGACATATTGAACAACATGAACACTGAAAAGGAGATAGCCTTTGACCTTGTCCGCCACATGATCGAAAACGGTGCGTTCAAGGAATCCTTTGACACAATCGTGACAAGCGGGGCCGATTCAAGTCTTCCGCATGCAATTCCGCAGGCCAAAAAATTAGAACAGCCAATCCTAATCGATTGGGGAGCAATCTATGATGGGTACTGTTCAGACAACACCCGTACGATGGTCTACACCGAATCACAGCAGGAAATCTGGGACATTGTGGCCGAAGCCCATGACAAGGCAATCAAGGCAATAAGGCCTGGAATGAAATGCTGTGAAGTTGACAAGGTTGCAAGGGATATCATTGCAGATTATGGTTATGGCGATAAGTTCATCCATTCAACAGGTCACAGTTTGGGACTGGACATTCATGAAATTCCAGGATTTTCCCTTAGAGATGAAACAACAGTTGAGGAGGGCATGGTGATAACTGTTGAACCTGGAATATATCTTGAAGGCGAATTTGGAGTCAGGCTTGAGGATACAATAGCCGTTTCAAAAAGGGGCAATGTCATTGGTGATTTGCCGCTGAATATCAATTAGAATCTGGCATGAAGATTTGTTCATGTCCTCTTTTTTAAATTTTTCAATATTGGGTCTTTAATGTTATTCAATTTTTTCCACCTTTGCCGTAAAATTCCTACTACATGAAATTTTATATACTTATTCATTCAATAGTTAAGTGATTGATGAATCAGGTAATTCTATGAGATACATTAATAAGGTTGATTTGTTGATTATTGCCAGAAATATGAGTCTCTTGATGATTGGAATAGGACTCCTATGCCTAGTTCCCATAATCGTCGATTTGATATTTCTGGAATTCAATGCAATCAGTTATCTCATACCTGCATTGATATCTATTTTTCTTGGAGTTATATTTGCAAAAGCCTTTGGGAAATATGGTGATAAAAGGGTCCGCCTCAAGCATACGATGATGATATCCTCTCTTTCTTGGCTGTGGGCGTGCATCGTCTGTGCTTCGATACTTTATCTGGTGACTGGTACAGGCATCATTGACTGTGCTTTTGAATGCATGTCAGCTTTAACCGGTAGTGGAATTACCATTTATGCTGATGTGGAGGCTTTGCCATACAGCATACTGTTCTTCAGAGCATTCCAACAATGGATTGGGGGATTGGGTGTTGTTCTTATTATTATTTCATTTGTTGCAAAACCCGGAAGCGCATCTCATAAGCTATATGTATCAGAAGCCCGTGAGGACCGTATAAAGCCATCCACTAAGGCAACTCTTAAAAATACCATCATAATTTATTTTATTTATACTGCCTTGGGTATTGCTCTATACATTCTTGCCGGAATGCCTATTTTCGATGCGGTCTGCAATACATTCAGCATTATCTCAACCGGAGGTATGAGCATCAAGAACGCAAACATAGGATTTTACCAGAATGACATAATCTATTTCATCACAATGGTCCTGATGGTATTGGGGGCAACAAGCTTCCTTGCTCACTTTTACATCATAAAGACACGTGGAAGATCATTAATTCATGATTCACAGTTTCAGGTGATGATTTGCCTGATTGCAGTTACATCAATGCTGATATATTTCGCATCAAACATTCTTCCAATGGATGTCTTGTTCACAGTGGTTTCTGCAATTACAACAACTGGAGCAAGTATTGAGAGTTCCACTGTAATGGGCGCCTGGCCGTCATTTGTCATATTCATTATAATGATGCTGATGCTTATTGGCGGTTCCACCGGATCCACTGTAGGTGCAATCAAATTAAATCGTGTCATCAGTTTTTCCAGGGGGATATATAGAAATCTGCGTCAAATAATATCTCCGAGGGGTGCGGTTATTCCAAACCCTAAATCCAAGGGGAAACTTGATGATAAGGTCGCAACACAAAGCGGAAACTACATAACCCTTTACTGCCTGTGCATCATATTCACATGGGCTGCATTCTGTCTTTACTATCATGACCCTTTCAATTCACTGTTTTTCTCCATGTCCATGCAGGGTAACATCGGTTTGGAGATTGGACAACTGTCACAAACAATGGAATGGCCGTTAAAAATAATCGGAATGTTCAACATGTGGAGCGGAAGGCTGGAAATCTATCCTTTGCTTATCACATTCAGGGCATTTTTCGAAATTTTTAAAAGATAATTGATTAATATATTAACTTGAAACAATCCATTTCCATAATGGAAGATGATGTGAGTCAATATGTCAGGAAAATCATTTGTTGCAAATCTGGAAGAGATAATTTTAAGGTTTACAAAACCTGCCTATATGGATTCTAAAGATAAGATTGAGGATTTTATCAAGGAAAAGGCAACTAGTCAGGTTAAAATTCCTAAAGGAATTTTTAAAAGCAGGGATTTCAACGGTCTTGATGTTTTCACTTTCGGTGATGAGAATGCCCGCCATACCATTCTATTTGTGCATGGGGGAGCATACATAAATGAAATCAATTATCAGCATTTGCTCTATTGCTTCAAGATGTCTCGAAGTTTGGATGCTAAGGTTATCGCACCGGTTTATGGGCTTGCCCCGAATCACAATGCAATGGAATGTCTGAATGCCATTGAAAAATTATACAGGGATTTAATAGCACAGAAGGGGAACATCATATTGATGGGAGACTCAGCAGGAGGCGGATTCGTATTATCGTTTTGCCAACACTTAAAAGAAATTGATTTGCCGCAGCCGGAGAAGATAATCGTGTTTTCCCCATGGGTTGATGTTTCAATGGAAAATACTCCGTATGACAGTCAAAACGATCCTATTCTAGGGGATATCGGCTTAAGGGAAATCGGCAGGTCCTGGGCTGGAGATTTGGACATGAAGGATTATCGCGTAAGTCCGCTTTATGGCGACAATAGGGGATTGCCAAGAACGCTCATATTTGTAGGGGGCAGTGAAATCTTCTATAAGGATATCAGAAAATACGTTGATAATCTCAAAAGCGATGGTGTCGATGTCAAGCTCATAGTTGGAGAGGGTCTGTTCCATATCTATCCATTATTCCCGTCACCTGAAGCTAGGAACGCTTTTAAAGAAGTGAAAAAGTATATATTAGGTTAGTTAGGTAAATTCCAGGTATAATCTGTTATTTTTTCATAAATATTTAATTTTAATCCTATGATTCTAAATGCGCTGACGTTCAAATTTACTGTTCCTGATGGTTTGGATGTTACTTTTGTTCCTGATAATTCTGGTGTCGTCAGTGTTGATGAAAACGGCGTTGTCACTGCTTTGAAAGCGGGTACTGCGAATATTGTTGTTAAAGTTGAGGGTGATGATCATTACGCTGAGAGTTCAACTAATGTCATCGTCACTGTAAGTAAAGTCTTTACTGAAATCATTCTTGAAAATGATAATTTTACATTAAACGCTCTTGAAAACATTTCTGCTGGTGCCACTTTGAATCCTGCTGTTGCAGGTAACTTGACTTACACTTCAAACGATACAAGTGTTGCTATAGTTGAAAATGGAGTAATCAAAGCTCTTGCTGAGGGTACTGCTACAATCACTGTCAGTTTCGCAGGTAATGAAATTTATGATACTGCAGAAAATCAGACTATTGTCGTTACTGTCAGTTCGAATGCACCTCCGGTATTTGCTCTTTCTGAAAACAGGAATGTTGCTGCTCTTTACTCAGCTAAAGCAAACTACAAAGTTCTTGTAACAATAGACGGTAAAGCTGTTGGTGCAGGTGAAACAGTCACTATCAAATACAATGGCAAAACATACAATGTAAAAACAGATAAGAACGGTTACGCGACCTTGAAACTTAACACCAAAGTTAAAGTCAAAAAATACACTATCACAGCAACATACAAAGGCATAAAAGTGACCAACAAGGTTACAATTAAACATGTTATCAAAGCAGGCAACAAAAAGGTCAAAAAATCCAAAAAGGTTACAAAAGTAAAAGTTTCCTTGAAGAAAGTCAATGGCAAATACATTAAGGGTAAAGTCCTCAAGATCAAATTCAACAAGAAAACTTACAAGGTAAAAACCAACAAAAAAGGAGTTGCAACCTGGAAAGTCAAAAAATCCATGCTCAAAAAACTCAAAGTTGGCAAAAAATACAAATACAAAGTAACCTACGGAAAAGACATTGTAACCAAAAAATTAACCATTAAAAAATAGAGATCAATAATCTCTATTTTACCTTTTTCTTTTTTTTCCGGAATATAGTTTAAATAATTCTAATTATGGTCGTTATTTTTTTTGATATAATATTGTTTTCACCTTATAAAATTGTTTTTAAGAACAACCAA
>JAEEGL012152291.1_pt1 | contig 11242 bp, 7 predicted proteins | sample 9134231 | NCBI WGS metagenome assembly JAEEGL01 (sample SAMN16246548, study PRJNA631951) | gut metagenome | biome: gut microbiome; feature: rumen; material: fiber-attached | host: Bos | place: Iran: Karaj | collected 2018-10
TGATAGGAAAGCTCAGGGGAGAGGTTGAGCCGGTGACCGCCTACAGGCCCATACCCATGCTCATCAGCTGCTGCAACGCCTGCACCCTTGAGCCTCCCATGAAGCCCTTCACCGACCATATGGCCGCCTACTGCAAAGAGCACGGCCTCATAGACGTGACCTTCTTCAACGGCTTCCCATACTGCGACGTTCCCTTCTCCCGCTGCTCGGTAGTGGTGGTGGGAAGGAAAGGGCAGGATGTTCAGGCCTGCGCCGACGAGCTCGCCATGTGGGTCTGGGAACACCGCCACGAGCTTGACGTCGAGACCCTCGACGCCCCCCAGGCCTGGGACAGGGCCCTCGAGGAGCTGGCAAAGCCCGGCCCCGGCTACGTGGTCATCAACGAAGCCTCTGACAATCCCGGAGGCGGGACTCCCGGCGACGGCACCGGCATGCTGGCAGAAATGCTCAAAAGGAATGAGCCCGGCACCATCTTCGGCTACATCTACGACAAAGAATTCGTTGAGAAGTGCTTCGAAGCGGGGGTCGGCGGCAAGGTCAGCGGCCTTCTGGGCGGCAAGACCGACCATATGCACGGAGACCCGGTGGAGATAAAGGATGCCGAAGTCCTGAACCTCTCTAACGGCAAAGGCATATACGTTTCGCCCAACAAGGTCGGACAGGTCGTCGACTACAAGAAGATGGCCAGGATACTGGTGGGCAACGCCGAGGTCATAGTCGCCGAAAGATGCGCCAACCAGACCTTCGACGACAGGCCCTTCCTGCTGACGGGAGCCGACATAAACCAGTACCGCATAGCGCTGCTGAAATCAGCCACCCACTTCAAGGGCTTTTTCAACAGCCACGCCAAGGCCATCGTGACCGCCAACACCCCGGGCCTCACCACGGCCAACTACACCCAGCTTCCCTTCAAAAAGCTCACAAGGCCCATATATCCCCTCGATCCCGATACAAAGTTCGAGATATAGGCGGTGCTGAAATAACTCTGTCCGGCCGGAAGACTCCCAGGAGCCTTCCGGCTTTTTTGTTCCCGAGTTTTTTATATTTGCAAATTTCAGTATTTGAAATATTAAAATAATATATTTGCAGTTTCACAAAATGTTAATTTCAGCTTGGTATGAAACAAATCGAACGTAGCATTATTTTTTTGAATTTGTGTTTTGCACCCTTTGAAATAAAATAATTATATAAGAGTTCTGTGGGAACCTAAGCTTCCCATAAGGACCGTAAGGGGAGGGGATGGACTTCATCCCCGGTAATCATCTATCATTTTTAATTCTCATCATAGAGAATGCGGAGTTTTAATTAAGGAGGAGATCTTTATGAACAAATTCCAACAGTTCGTCCATGATGTGAAAGAGGAATTCTCCTGGAAGGGCTTCCTGACCGTAGTCGGAGCCTTCCTCTTCTCCCTCTCCATCGTTGGACTGCACGGCGTAGTGAAAAACCAGTTCACTCTGCCCATCTCCGAGGCTCTGGGAGTCACCAAAGCTGCCGTAGCCATCTGGGATTCCGCGGGCAAGATCACAGGCATCATCTTCGCCGGAGCCATAGGCATGTTTTATAAAAAGCTGGGTCCCAGAGGCCTCGCCATCTTCGCAGGTTCTCTGGTCACGATAGGCTATCTGATCGTGGCGTATCTGGTAAAGGATTCGCTGACCCCCCTGTACGTATCCGGACTCTTCATCGGAGCAGGAAACGCCATGGCGGGCGGACTCATGTTCTTCACCATAGTCAAGCCCTGGTGGGATAAGGCCTTCGGAACCTTCGCCGCTCTCTGCGGCACCGCTTCCGGCGTAGGCGGCGTGCTCTTCGTGAACACCGTCACCAAGACCATAAAGGACGGCGGCTTCCAGGCCGGCGCCGTCAAGGTCGCTATACTGACCATCGCCATCTCGTTCATAGGAAGCCTGCTCATGACCGAGTCTCCCAGAGACTCCCTCAGAAACGCCGAAAAGGCCGAGAGGGAAGCGAGAAAGAGGGGAGAGAAAATCGAGAAGAAGGCCAAGGTCGAGAAGGAAGTCAAGGGCCCCGCGGAAGGCGTTCCGGCCCTGGATTACCTGGACTTCCTCAAGGAGCCCCTCACCTGGCTGCTCTTCATCATGATGTGCATGGCAGTCTACAATGTAGCCACCTCGCTCTTCAGCCCCATGGCAGCCTGGAAGGGCTACGCCGATCCCAACGTGGTCGGCGGTGCTGCCCTTACCGCTTACTCGGCGGTGCTGATCTGGACCAAGCTCGGAGCGGGAGCCCTGCGTGACGCCCTGGGCATGAAGTACGTGCTTCCCATCATGTACATACCCGCCCTGGTATGCATGCTCTGGAACCGCTTCGGAACCATCCCCGTCAACCTCTATCCTTACATATGCGCTCTGATGGCCTTCTCGGGCACCGCCACCCAGCTGCTGGTCGGCTTCGTCTCCGTACAGTCCTGGGGCAAGTACTTCAACGTAAAGGTACACGGCATGACGGTAATGGTATTCAACTGGATAGGCATGTTCGTCGGCCCGCTCCGTCACCTGCCCCATGACCTTACCGGATCCTACAACATCACCCTCGACATCATGATCGCCTTCGCCATTGCCCAGTGGCTCCTCGGCCTCTACTGCCTGCGCCTCGGCAAAAAGGTCAACGACAAGCTCGATAAGAAATACGGCATAGGCGAATACGCTCCCGCTGAAAAGGCGGAGTAAGATCCGAAAACAGCGTCCAACGCTGAAAAACATTTCGCTTTTATCGTAAAGAACCTTATCCCGGAAGGCCTTTCGAGGCCTTCCGGGAGCAGCAAAAGCTTCGGCATTCCGGCGGTTCGATACATATAATTTAATGATACGTTGCGATTTCTGAAACCGTTTGATATATTGTCATAGAATGGTTCGAATAAGCAATCGTATTTTTGAATTGTATTGATTCATCGGAAACTATAAAATAATAATATAAAAATCGCATGGGATCCGACCAGTTTCATGCGATCCATAAGGGAGGGGGTGGCGACATCCCCTGGATATTATTATTTTATATTTATTCTCATCATAGAGAATGCGAAGTGTTAAGGAGGAATTCTTTATGAACAAAGTGCAGCAATTCTTTCATGATGTGAAAGAGGAGTTTACCTGGAAGGGCTTCCTGACCGTAGTCGGAGCCTTCCTCTTCTCACTTTCCATCGTCGGTCTTCACGGCGTTGTGAAGAACCAGTTCACGCTCCCGATCTCCGAGGCTCTGGGCGTGACCAAAGCGGAAGTAGCCATTTGGGATTCTGCTGGAAAGATCACTGGTATAATCTTCAGCGCTTCCATCGGTTTCATCTACAAGAAGCTGGGCCCCAGAGGTCTCGCCATCTTAGGCGGATCGCTGGTCTGCATAGGCTACCTGATGGTCGCCTATATGGTCAAAGACCTGAAGATGCTTTATGTATCCGGTCTTTTCATCGGAGCCGGAAACGTAATGGCCGGAGGCCTCATGTTCTACACCCTGGTCAAGCCCTGGTGGGATAAGGCCTTCGGAACCTTCGCAGCTCTCTGCGGAACCGCTTCAGGCGTAGGCGGCGTACTTTTCGTAAACACCGTCACCAAGTCCATTCAGGAAGGCGGATATCAGGCCGGCGCCCTCAAGGTCGCCATCTTCACCATAGCGATCGCTTGCTTGGGCAGCTTGCTCATGACCGAATCTCCCAACGATGTTCTGAGAAATCAGGCTAAGGCCGAGAAAGAAGCCAAGGCGAGAGGCGAGAAGATCGAGAAGGCCAAGAAAGAAGAGGCCAAGGGCCCTGCCGAGGGTGTTCCCGCTCTCGATTACATCGACTTCCTCAAGGAGCCCCTTACCTGGCTGCTCTTCATAATGATGTGCATGGCGCTCTTCAATGTAGCCACCGCTCTGTTCAGCCCGATGGCTAAGTGGAAGGGCTACGCCGAACCCAACGTCATAGGCGGCGCCGCTCTTACCATGTACTCTGCTTTGCTGATCTGGACCAAGCTGGGCGCCGGCGCTCTGCGCGACGCTCTGGGAATGAAGAAGGTACTGCCGATCATGTACATCCCCGCGCTGATCTGCATCTGCTGGAACCGCTTCGGCACCGTTCCCGAAAACCTCTATCCTTACGTCTGCGCTCTGATGGCCTTCTCCGGCACCGCAACCCAGCTGCTGGTAGGCTTCGTAAACGTACAGTCCTGGGGCAAGTACTTCAACGTCAAGGTACAGGGTCTTGTCTGGATGGTATTCCAGGCGGCGGGCATCTTCGTCGGACCGCTCCGTCACCTGCCGCACGACCTGACCGGATCCTACAATATCACCCTTGACATCATGATCGCCTTCGTCTTCGGCCAGTGGCTCATCGCTCTCCTCTGCCTCAAGCTGGGCAAGAAGGTCAATGAGAAGTACGATAAGAAGTTCGGAATAGTATCCGAATTCAATCCCACCGGCGAGAAGACCGGAGCATAAAAGTGCTTTCAGCAATCTAAACGCAAATTGAATTAGGGAAATGCCGCCGTATTGCGGCATTTCCTTTTTTAACATCAGCACCTACGTTATCGTCAGGAAAGGAGAAACAAATGAGTCTGAGATTCATAGGAACAGGCGACACCATAGTTACCTGCCCGTATACCAGAGATTATGACGGATACTGGGATCTCGTGAACTGGATCAAGACCGCTGATGTGCGCTTCAGCAATATGGAGAACCCCCTGGTGGACGGCGACTGCCCCGCAGGCCAGTTCTCCGGAAACCCCTGGATGAGAGCCCCCTCCGCTTTGCTGGATGAGATGGCCGATTTCGACTTCAATCTCTACGGCTTCGCCAACAACCACGCCCTCGACTATCACTACGAGGGCCTGCTGCAGACCTTAAAGGCTTTTAAGGACAGAGGCCTTCCCGTCGCGGGAGCCGGCCACGATCTTGCAGAAGCTACCCGCCACATCAAGGTCGACACCCCCAAGGGTTCGGTAGCCCTGGTCGCCCTGACCACCACCATCGACCCCTCGGCCATAGCCGGCCCTCCCAGAGGGAACATACTCGGCCGTCCCGGCGTCAGCCTTCTCCGCCACAAAGCTGAGTACTATGTGACCGAGGAGCAGCTGAAGCAGCTGGAAGAGATCGCCGAGGTCACCAAGGTGAGCGCAAGACTCAAGAACCGCAGCAAGTACGGCGGCGTCAAGCTCAACGACAAGGCCCTGACCTTCGGTCCCCTCGACTTCAAGGTGGGCACTCCCGGCCGCATGACCTTCCCCAATAAGTATGATTTCGAAAGGCTTGAAAAGGCTGTAAAGGCGGCTGTTGCCGACGCCGACAGGACCGTCATATACATCCACTCCCACGAGACCAAGGCGGAGAACGAGTTCGAGCCCGACTTCTTCGTTGAGACCTTCTCCCGCGCCTGCATCGACTGGGGCGCCGACGCCGTCATCTGCAGTGGTACCCATCAGATCAAGGCCGTCGAAATCTACAAGGGCGCGCCCATCTACTACTCCATCGCAAACCTCTTCTTCAGGCCCTACGACAGCCAGTACTATCCCGACGAGTGGTACGAGCAGTACGACCTGGACAAGAAGTGGAGCGTTGCAGAGGCCGAATGGGAGCGTTCCAATCACGGCAAGAGAGGCCTCTTCAGAGAGTCCTACGCTTTCCGCTGCCTGGCTCCCATGATCGAGTGGGACAAGGAGGGCGGAGCCTGCAAGATCGCCGCCATGCCTCTCACCCTGGGCTTCCACGACGACATGAAGACCAAGGGCTTCCCCAGACCCGGCAACGAAGAGGATACCGCGGCTCTGTTCGAGACATTAAAAATGACCTGCGCAGCCTACGGCACGAAGGTCGAATTGGGTGACGACAATATATTCGTCTTTACAAAAGCTTAGATAAAAGGCCTTTAATCGACCTTCGGGTTCTGAGACAGAAGGAGAGAGTTCCTGAATATGGTCTCAGCATTGGCAATGAGGTAATCGCGGACCGTGACCACTGCCTTCGGCAGCTTGCGGTCCGCCTGCCATGCCAGGTATACGGGACGCAGGAACTCGTCTCCGTCTATGCTCAGGGTCTTGAGATTGTACATGTAGACCGAAGCGTTTTCGGGCAGTATGGCGATGCCGTTGCCGTTGGCCACGTAGGATTTGACTCCCGTAAGGGTGCGCTGCTCGCTGATGACGTTCAGGGGTATGCGGTGGCGGGCGAAGACATCCTTCACCTGTTCGCTGAATATATAGCCGCTGCCGGGCATTACGAAGTGCTCTCCCGACAGTTCATCGATGTCGACGCTCTTTCTTCCTGCCAGCCTGTGGTTTTCCGGCACTATGAGCTTGAGCTCCTGGTCGAAGACCCTGGCGGTCTCGGTGTTCTCATTGCCGTTGACGCAGAACATCAGGTCGATCTTTTCCTCTTCGAGAAGAGAAAAGAGCTCGGCCTGTTTGTGTCCCTCGTAGTTGATCTCTATCATGCTGCCGGGCATGTCCCTCAGAAAAGACGTGATGGCGGCGTACATAAATTCCTTGTAAAGGCTGGGGAAGAGGCCCACGTTGACCTTGCCCAGATCTGCCTGGTAGAGGTTCCTCACGTTGGTGTTGGCGTCCTCCAGCTCCTTAAGTATGATCTCTACGCTGGCCGCGTAGGCTTTTCCGTATTTGGAGAGGGTTATGGTGCCGCCGTTCCTGTCGAAGAGCTTGACGTCAAGCTCGTTCTCAAGAGTCGAGATGGCGTAGCTTAAGGACGATTGGCTTATGTAGAGCTGATCTGCCGTTGAGGTGAAGTGGCAGGTCTTGGAGAGGGCTATAAAGTACTGCAGCTGCTTTAATGTCATGATCTGGCCTTTCCTTTGAAATGATACGCATCAAATTAAATTTTATACATGTATAGGTTTCATGTCAAACAAAAACTGCGATAGTAGAGAGGATGCGACTTATGACTGAGAGAGAGAAGCTTATAGTTAAAAATGTCGATAAGGTAAAGCAGCTCATACTGGATGCGGAGCGCTGGATATGGAGTCACCCCGAGGTGGGCTACACCGAGTGGCAGACTTCGGGCTATCTTCTCGAGAAGTTCGAAGCCCTGGGCTATGAGCCGGTGAGGGCTGACCGCGATCCGGATCACGGGAAGATCCCCGGCTTTTACGCCGACATAGACACGGGAAGGCCCGGTCCGTGCTTTTGCATCATGGGAGAGCTGGACGCCCTCGACATAGCCAACCACCCCGAATCGGTCAACGGCATGGCTCACAGCTGCGGCCACAACGGCCAGACGGCGGCCCTGCTGGGAGCCGCCGCGGCCCTTAAGGAGCCGGGAGCGCTGGACGGTCTTTCCGGAAAGATAAGACTGATGGCCGTCCCTGCCGAAGAGATGATACAGCTGGAGTTCAGAGAAGAATTGCGCAAAAAAGGCGTCATCAAGTACAACGGGGGCAAGACCGAGTTCATCTACAGGGGCTATTTCGATGACGTCGACATCGCCGTGCTTGTCCACGCGACCTCGATGGACGTTGATTTTTACGGTTTTAAGGGCTCCAACGGCTGCATAGCGAAAGTCATCACATATAAGGGAAAGTCGAGTCACGCCGGAGGCGCCCCGCACCTTGGGATCAACGCCCAGTATGCTGCCATGCTTGGACTTCAGGCATGCAATGACCTTAGGGAGACCCTGCAGGAAAAGGACAGCATACGCTTCCATCCGATAATGAAGGGCGTCAATTGCGCGGTAAACATCATACCCGACGAGATGAAGCTTGAGTCCTACGTGAGGGGCGCCACCATGGAAGCAATGCTGAGGGAAAACAAAAAGTTCAACAGGGCTCTCGCGGGAGGAGCCGTCGCCATGGGAGCGGGGCTTACGCTCTGCGACAGACCCGGCTACGCTCCGAGAAACCACTGCATACCCCTGGTGGAAGAGTTCGAGAAGGCCTGTACGGACCTTGTCGGAAAGGACAGGATCAAATTCGACTACAATGCCTGGCTGACCAGCTCTTCGGATGTGGGCGACGTTACCATGCTCATGCCCGCGTGCCAGATCAGCGCCGGCGGAGCCTGCGGCAAATCTCACGGCATAGATTTCTGCATAAAGGATCCGGAGCGCATGTGCGTCAATTCAGCCAAAGCCCAGCTCTTCCTCGCAGAGAGGCTTCTTTCCGACGGGGCCGCCAAAGCGAAGGAGATAATAGCGGGCTATGTTCCGCCGTATTCAAGCAAGGAAGCCTATTTTGAGGCAATATCCCAGGCCGATAAGCTCTGCGAGGCGGTGGAATACAGTGAAGACGGCAGCATTACCGTGAAAGTGTAAAGTGAGGCGAGGTATACCATGAGTTTTAAATTTGCAGCGACCGGAGATACGGTCATTACCGGCTTTTTCACCAAGGATTATCCCGGCTTTAAGGAGCTGGCGGATATTATCAGAAGCGCCGACGTGCGCATGAACAATATGGAGACCACGCTTTTGGACGGCTGGTCTTCGGTCTCGGCCTTCTCGGGCGGCCACTGGATAAAGACTCCGACGACCAGGCTTGACGACATGGAGGATTTCGGCTTCAACTGCTTCAGCTTCGCCAACAACCACGGCCTCGACTACTCCTATACGGGGCTTTTAAGCACCGTAAACGCCTTCAGGGAAAGGAACCTGGCTTTCTCGGGAGCGGGGGAGGACCTTGCGACGGCTACGAAGCACTGCAGGGTGGAGACTCCGAATGGCAGCCTCTCATTTCTCGCGGTGACCTGCACCTGCGACCCCTCCTGCATCGCGGGAGACCCCAGCGGGGAGATCCCCGGAAGGCCCGGCCTCAGCATACTGCGCCACTCGGAGAAGTTCTTCGTGACAAAAGAGCAGCTTAAGCAGCTTGAAGCCATCGCAGAAGACACCAAGGTCAGCGGCATGCTCTTAAACCGCAGAAAGCTGGGCTCGGTCACCATAGCCGACGGCGTATTCCCCTTCGGCCCCATCGAGTTTGAAGTGGGGGAGCCGGGCCGCATGACCTACTGCAACCCCTATGACCTGGCCCGCCTGGAAAAGGCGGTAAAGGCCGCCGTTTCCGACGCAGACCGCACGGTGGTCTACGTACACAGCCACGAGACCAAGGGCGACAAGGAGTATGAGCCCGATTTCTTCGCCGAGGACTTCTCGAGAAAGGCAATAGACTGGGGCGCCGACGCGGTCATCTTCAGCGGCACCCATCAGGTGAAGGCCGTTGAGTTCTATAAAGGCAAGCCCATATTCTATTCCATGGGCAACTTCTACTTCAGGACCACAGATCTCGAGTACTATCCACTGGAGTGGTTCGAAAAGTACAAGCTGGACCCGGCTCTGGGCATAGAAGGCGCGGAAAGGGTGCGCTCCAAGAACGGAACCATAGGCCTGCTCACAAGACCCTACAACTTCAGAGGCATCGCTCCCGTCATCGAGTGGGACGAAGAGGGACGCATAATCAGCGTAAAGGCCGTGCCGGTGGGCCTGGGCTTTAAGGAATCACTTGAGACCACCAAGGGCTTCCCCAGGATAGCCGATGACGATGACAGGGAGGCGCTGTATAGGGATCTTTCCGACCGAAGCGAACCCTACGGCACAAAAGTGAGCATCGGAGAGGATGGGCTCTTCATATTTGAGGAAAAATAACTGTAATAAAATTACGGTAAACCTATCCTGAGGCCGGATCCCTGATCATCTTTTGGATCCGAACGCGTTTTACCGCAAGAAAGAGCGCTTTAAAGCTCAAGCGTCGAGCGCCTTATAACTTCTGCAGCTTAAAAACGGAGCTTTGCGGCCCGCGCCTCAAAGCTCCGTTTATGTTGTTTTAATATTCCGGTCTTAAGCTATTCGACCATGAAGGGTGTAAAGACTGAACTGTAGATGCCGTAGTCGTTTTTGGCCAGCACCAGCATCCAGTGCTTTCCGGTCTCCTTGGCTCCGGGGCAGATGCCTTCTCCCTTTGCCATCTCCTCCTCGGTGAAGTAGGCAGAGCCCATGATGTAATAGTCTTCCGTGTTGAGCACGCAGTGGAATACTTTTTCGTCTTTGGCGGCGTTCTCGAAGTGGAGGTCTATGGGTTCGCCCAGTGCGTATTTTTCTTTGCCTAAGCTCAGCTTTATGCTGACCATGCACCACTGGATGTCCTTGCTGCGCTCAGACCCTCTTGCGAGCCTCGCGCTGTAGTAGCCGGGTTTTTGGGGTTTAAGCACCAGCCTGTGATCCGTTATGTCATATAAAGTGTTGATTCCGTCCGGATCCGTGACCTCGATCTTGTCCCAGCCTTCTTCAAATACCGATATCTCAACGGGCTCGTCCTCGATGCGGTAATTGGCCCTGTTTCCGAAATTGAGCATGAGGGAGGTGTTGATCTCGGGCCTTGGAAGATCCGGATCGCCCTCCACGTGCACCCAGGGGTTGGGAGTGTAGGTCACGCTGTCCACTTTATCGTACCTGTAGACCGCGAAGCCGTCGCCGAACCAGTGATTGCGGAACTCTTCGGGGGTGTACCACTTGCTTTCGGTGATGGGCATGACCGACTCAGAGACCTCGATCTTATGCACGTTTCCGTCCACGTCTCTTAAGATGTCGGTCACTATGGCGACGTGCCTCTTCCAGTTGAGCACAATGTCGCAGAGCCTTATATTTTCAAGCTTTTCGGTATCGACGGGGTGAATGGTCGGCATGGGGATCCAGGCGTTGCAGACCGTCCTGTAGGGAAGGTCAAGGGCGTAGCTCACGAACATGGAGCAGACCACGCCGTACCAGCAGTTGCAGCCCCTTCCGGGGGCATCCTTAAGCTGCCTGGTGTAGATCACGCTTTCGGGGTTTTTGAGAGCCGAGAGGAATGTTTCGTAGGAAATGTTCCAGCCTATGTACTTTTCGGTCATGCGGACAGATGAGTAGGGCAGACCCTTCTGGGGACGCCATTTGGTCATGTGAGCGTTGTAGTAATAAGGACCTTCGGGGCCTACGAACTTGTATGTGATGGGCAGGGGAAGCATGGGAGTCCACTCCAGATCCATCTGCTGCCTTACTCTTTTCAAAACGTTTTCGGCACCCTTCGACTGTGGCTTGTCATGATAAAGTTTCATAATTGCACCTCCGCGCGGATCATGCGATTTGAGTGAGAGTTTTAACCTGCGGCCGTAAAGACAGTCGTATTTTTCAATATATGAATATAATACATTTCAATGTATTTTGTTGACAAATGCAAAAATCTAATTCCAGTATCGAAAATATATATACATTAAAAAGTCATCTGAAAGTGTAATTCATGTATAATATGATTGACGATTGTAACTAAAAACAGCAA
>JAEEGL013632935.1_pt1 | contig 11242 bp, 11 predicted proteins | sample 9134231 | NCBI WGS metagenome assembly JAEEGL01 (sample SAMN16246548, study PRJNA631951) | gut metagenome | biome: gut microbiome; feature: rumen; material: fiber-attached | host: Bos | place: Iran: Karaj | collected 2018-10
CCTCTTACAACGAGTACATCTGTTGGAATAGACTCACATACAAAGAATTCCTGCCATGTATCAGCAAGAGTTTGACTTGCTCCGACGAGAGCTGCCTGAATAAGACCCATAATTATAGCTCCTTTCGGGAAATAATCCCTATAAATTAATATTTAGCGAAAAAACAGCTGTTTTTCGTTATATTCATGTCAGTATCCGACTAACATAATAATTATAACATATTTCTGATTGAAATGCACTACCCTTTTGTCAATTTTTTATGTTTTTGAATATATTTTTATTATTTAACAATATTATTCCCAGTTTTTCCATATATCAGGGCAATAACCCAAAGTGGCATTTTTTCCGTTTCTGACTACGGGAGTTTTGATTATCTGCGGATTTTCAAGTATTTTCTCTTCTTTATCATCATCTGAGAGATAATTGAGAAGAGTCAGAAGCTCCTTATCCTTGAAATTTTCGTTCACTAATCTGTCGGTACCTCCTAATGCCTGCTTGACACTGTTGAACTCGCCGCGACTCATACCCTTTTCTTTCATATCTATAAACTGATACTTAATGTTGCGCTCCTTGAAGTATCTTTCTGCTTTTTTTGTGTCAAAACACTTTTTTGTACCGAATATCTGTATATTCATTATTTATCCTCCGATGCAAATGCTATATCCATATTATCAACTGTTTTCGTAAGTTCAAATTCAACACTGTGAAGGTCGAGACCATTCTGAGCAAAATACAGTCTGATCGCTGTAAATCTTGAGAAGATAGGCAGTTCAAGTGAGAACGATACAGGCTTGCCGTTTGTGCCGTTCCATGTAAAGGTACCTACTGCCGTACCCATAGCGAATACAGTTACAGGTATCTGTGCAAGCGGGCTCTGATCCGATGAAGCTGTGATCGTCATTTTATAGAAGCCTTCGGTATCAACTGTAAGAGCAAATGAATGATTTGTTCCCTTGACGCTTTTAACATCAGAAAGGTCGATTTTTAGATTCTTGACAAGATCGTAAAATACCACAGGTCCATCTGATTCACCAGAATCAGAACCGCGATTGATTATCTCAACTGTATCTTCATCACCGATAATACGCTTCATAGCGTGAGTATGCAAAATGAAATTCAGAATATTTGCCGCATTTCGTTGAAGCTCCGCTCTTTTGAGCGAGCCGTCCTTCAATGCATTTTCAATATCCTCATCTACACAAGAACTGTCAGAGCATACCATGTAAACATCATTCTGAGCTTTCGCCATAGGTGCATAGAAGCTTCTCTTCGGCTCTCCGCCTCTGTAATTTACATTTGCCCACCAGTCGGTCATGGTAAATCCATCAAAGCCCCATTCCTCTCGGAGAATTATCGTATTAAGATCATAGTTGCCTGCTGTCCATAATCCGTTTATAGCACCGTAAGTAGTCATAATCGAATCGGCTTTTCCGTCTTTAACAGCTATTTCAAAGCTTTTCAGATAGATCTCTCTCAGTGCGCGTTCTGATACGACAGTATCAAGAAAATGTCGATTTGTCTCCTGATTATTAGCGCAAAAATGCTTGATCGTACCTGTAACTCCGACTTTATGCAGTCCGTTTAATTCGGCAGCAGCCATTTTGCCTGTAAGGAAAGGATCTTCCGAAAAATACTCAAAATTTCTTCCGTTCAACGGATGACGGTGTATATTCATTCCGGGACCAAGCAGACAATCTACCTTGTTTGCTATCATCTCTGTTCCCGTGAATTCAAAAAGCTCTTTGGCAAGCTCGGTATTGAATGTTGATGCTATAAGTGTTCCGTTTGGGAGGCTGAAAGCTTTAGTTCCACAGTCAAGTCTCATTCCCGACGGTCCGTCCGAACAGCAGCCCGCAGGTATACCGAAGCCCGTGAGTGCATCAGAAACGCCGCCAAATGCAGATGCTGTACCTGCTGTTACGCGAGGACTGCCCATTCCTTCACCTCTGATGATGCATGACAGATCGTAGTCGCTGAGCTGAGCAATAAACTCATTCATTGACTTCTTTCCGTTCAGAACATCTGCAAGTTTTATGCCTTTATCTCCTGTGTATTCGATTTCCTTCGGAATACGCTCAGCAATACGTTTTGCTTCATCAACTTCGCTTAGAGGAACATTTTCCATAGAATAAACGATACTATTATCTTTTTCGCAAGCTTTAAAACGCTCAAATTCAATAACAGGAGCAAGAGCCTGAGAATATTTTTCGAAGATCTGATCTTCGGTAATATCAAAGCTGTACGATAAAACTGCGCTTCTTACATCGCTTCCGATATAGAACCTGTAGCTTCCTCTTTCAAGCAGCCAGCAGAAACGATTTCCCGTAATTCCGCTGTCATCATAAGAAGCAATATCACGTTCGGATACCTTTATTGTTACTGTATCAGTTTCATCCGATGCAAGCTCCGATGTCTTGGCAAAACCGCAAAGAACTCTCGCAGCTTTTCCAAGCTTTCCCTGCGGAGCTTCGCAATATACCTGTACTACTTCCTTGCCCTTATAATTACCTGTATTTTTTACTTTAACTGTTAAAACAATGTCATTTCCTGTGCGTTCAGCTTTATCAAATGAAATATCGAAAGTAGTGTATGAAAGTCCGTAACCGAAAGGATAAAGAACTCTGTCCTTTGCAAAAGTCTCGAACCAGCGATATCCTACGAAAATATCCTCCGTATAGCGATCGCATTTCTTGTCGCCGAAATACTTATCCGACGGATAATCCGTAACTTTATAGGCAATAGTATCGGGAAGCTTACCTGATGGGCTGACTTTTCCTGTAAGAACATCAGCTGTACCGGTGCCGCCTGTCATACCGCCCTGCCATACATATAATATTGCATCAGGTTTACATTCAAGAATATCCTGCATATCAATAAGTCCGCCTACATTGAGCAGAACAATGACTTTATCGAAATGCTTGCGCACTTTTTTCAGCATATCTTTTTCGATATCTGTAAGGAGATATGAACCAGATTCGATTCGGGCATCCTGTTCCTCGCCTGCTGTTCTGCCGATTATAACGATAGCTTTATTGCTTGAAGAAGCGGCTTTCTTTACAACCTCGTCATCAAGAGGCATTTCCTTCTGCGACCACGGCTCTCCACCCCAGCCGCATCCCTGATTGAATGGATTTTCTTTGTCCCATTTACGATAAAATCTGAGAAGTTCCTGATTAATATTGACACCAGCTTCAAGAAGTCCGTCAACTAAGCCAGTAACCTTTGAAACATTTACCATACCGCCTGAGCCTGTTCCGCTTTTATAGTAATGGAGCTGAATACGTCCGAATACTGAAACGGCATCATCAGCTACAAGCGGAAGAGCGGTATTGTTTTCCAGCATGACAATGCCTTCGGAAACAGTCTGTACAGCTTTTTCGATATATTTATTCCAGTCAAGCACTCTTTTCATAATGATTACCTCGCAATATCAGAATTAATAATAACATTATATCAATTATTTCTCTAAAATGCAAGCGTTTTGTTATAAATACACAAAAAAGTAACAATATAACTATATGACATACAAAAGAAGACAGCAGTTCAATCTGAACTGCTGTCTTCTTCATTTTCTTTCATAGTTATGCGTATCCACTCAGCAACAGTAGATATAAAAACAGAATTGGTCGGTATATCATTAGTGCTCTGCAATGTATTCATAAATATTAACTCTGCGAGATCATTGTTATGTCTGTGCCAACCTGTTTTTATAGCGTGTCTTACTGCTCTTTCAATTGATGCTTCAGAAGTGTTATACTCCTTAGCGATCCTCATGTAGATATCCTTATTGAATGAGATATTTTTATTGTCCGAAGTAACACAAATGAAAATGCCCTCACGCAAATAACGATAGCCTTTGATATTTGGAGAAATACCAAGATTAAGTAATGTTTTAACAATTACCACTTCAACGCTTTGTTTCAATTTTTAATACGTCCTTTCGAGTATATACCTTATTTATGTCTGCTCAAAAAACCAAAACAGTTTAAAATAATGAGTTTTGCCTTCAGGAAAATTGAGCTTGACATAATGAAAATTGATATGAAAAATCTTTATAAGGAATTCCCACTCCCCAATGTCCATCTGATAAAATCGATTGATGACATTTATTGGGTACATATTAATTATAACATATTTTTCCTAATTATGTTATAGTATATTTCGTCGTCTTATGACGTATTTTGTCGAAATGTGTGTGTTGAAATAAAAAGAGCAGCAAAAGCTGCTCTTTTTATCAGTTTTTAATTTGTGTAGCAACAAGGCTTTCGCCACAGTATATTGAACGAAGCTTAGGCTTTTCGATCTTTCCTGTGGGATTTCTCGGAACATCTGCGAAAATGATCTTATGAGGTCTTTTATATCTCGGAAGCTTCTGACAGAATGTGGTTATTTCCTCCTCTGTACAGCTGTGATCTTCCTTTATTGAAATGATAGCTGCGGCTATTTCACCGAGTCTCTTGTCGGGAAGTCCTATAACAGCAACGTCCTTGATAGCAGGATGACTTCTGAGGAAGTCCTCGATCTGTACAGGATAAAGGTTTTCACCGCCGCTGATAATAACGTCTTTTTTACGGTCAACAAGGTAAATAAAACCGTCCTCATCTTCCTGAGCCATATCACCTGTATAAAGCCAGCCGTCCTTCAGTGTTTCGGCAGTAGCCTTTTCGTCACGGTAGTAGCACTTCATAACTCCGGGACCTTTGACAAGGAGCTCGCCAACCTGTCCGCGCTCGACTTCTTTTCCGTTTTCATCAGCTATTCTTACTTCCCAGCCGAAGCCTGCTTTTCCGATGGCACCGACTTTGTGTATATTCTCGACACCAAGATGTACACAGCCCGGTCCGATAGATTCGCTGAGACCGTAATTTGTGTCATACTGATGCTTAGGAAATACCTTTTTCCAGCGTGAAATAAGCGATGGAGGGACAGGCTGAGCACCTATATGCATAAGTCTCCACTGATCGAGATCGTATTTATCAAGCTCTATCTCACCGCGGTCAATGGCATCAAGGATATCCTGTGCCCACGGAACGAGAAGCCAGACTATCGTACAGCCTTCATTTGAAACAGTCTCTATTATTGACTTTGGCTTTACACCTTTAAGAAGAACAGCCTTGCTTCCCGAATAAAGGCTTCCGAACCAGTGCATCTTTGCACCTGTATGGTAAAGAGGCGGTATGCAAAGGAATACATCATCTCTTGTCTGACCATGATGATTCTGCTCTACCTTAGCCGAATGCATCAGGCTTGTGTGATCGTGCAGTATAGCCTTGGGGAAACCTGTAGTTCCTGATGAGAAGTATATAGCAGCATTGTCGTCATCTGATATTTTTACATCAGGAGCTATACTTGTACAGTTAGCAACAAGGCTGTCATAATGCTCGGCAAATGAAGGACATCCTTCGCCAACATAGAATAAAAGTCTGTTTTTGCTTATCTCGTCTGCGATCTCCTCTATTCTTCCGATAAACTCCGGGCCGAACATAAGGATATCAACTTCTGCAAGATCGAGACAGTATTTTATCTCGTCGGCAGTATATCTGAAATTAAGCGGCACTGCCATAGCACCTGCTTTAAGTATTCCGAAATATATCGGGAGCCATTCAAGACAGTTCATAAGAAGGATACCGACTTTATCCCCTTTTTTTACTCCTCTTTCAAGAAGCATATTGGCAAAACGGTTAGCCTTTTCGTCAAATACCTTCCATGTTATCTCTCGTCTGTAATGACATTCGGGATTTGGTTCTATAAGTTCATATTCTTTCCATGTTATACGTCTTACTTCTGTTATCTCGGGATTTACCTCGACGAGAGCAACGTCGTTACCGTATAACTTTGCGTTTTTTTCAAGTAATTCTGTTATAGGCATTATTATGATCCTTTCTGTTTGCATGGGATAATGACTTTTGCATTTAAAAGTCAAAAAGCTGCAAAGCAATAAACTATCTATATTTTATCACAAAAAAGTGAAAAAGTAAATACTATTTCTATGTTTTATTGACCAAATTGAAATATACTTTTTACAGCATTTTGCATAAAGAAAGGCGCATCACATTATGATGCGCCTTTTGTATCAGTCTTTAGCTTCATCTGAACTGAATGTCTCTTCAGTTGTGTCTTCAACTACTTCTGCTTCGACAGTTTCTACTGTGTCATTTTCATTCACCTTAGCACCGCACTTATCGCAGAAGAGCTGATCTTTACTGATCTGTGCGCCGCAGTTAACGCAGAACATTTTATCTTCAAGAGACATAAGAACAGCTTTAAGATCATTAAGCTTATTGTTTTTCTCCTTGATGTCAGCGATAGTAGCTGCATATTCGCTCTCAGGATCATTGCCTATCTTTTCAAATAAAGCTTTACCAAGCTCTATGTAATCAGCATTGATGTCTGCTTCGATATGTGCAATATCACGTTTTACCTTGTTTTTTTCTGCAAATTTTTTTGAATTGCTGGATACTGTCTTAGCTCCGCGCTCGACCGACTCGCCTACTTTGCCGGCAAAACCTTTTACTGAATCAACAAAACCCATAACAATGACCTCCTGTATATAAATTTATACTCTTATTTTATCACAGTGAGAACGCAGAGTCAAGTATAACTCGGTTTTTCTGTGATTTTAAATCTTACTGCATTGAGCGCACGTACAGCGGCATCAGAAAAGTCACTGCATACTGTTGAATATAATGTCATTATAACGCTATCCGCCGAAACATGATCGCCGATATCACAGTTCATGACAATTCCTGCGCTCATATCAAGCTTATCGTCTTTGGTGAGTCTTCCTGCACCAAGAAGAAGCGAAGTCATGCCAAGTTCTTCACAGTCAAAGCCTTTTATCACCATGTCCTTAGTTGCTCTTATCTCATATTTGAGCAGAGGCTTGGGAAGAAGAGAGGTATCATCACATACCTTTTCATTTCCTCCATGAAGCTTTATTGTTTCACGAAGTATATCAAGTGCTTTGCCTGAGGAAACAGCCTCTTCTGCAAGTTTTCTGCATTCACATTCAGTTCCTTTTCCAGAAAGTTCAAGCATTGCCGCTGCAAGCTCGATACAGGTATCATACAGCTTACCTTTGGATTTTCCCTGTAAAAGTTCAATAGCTTCCTTTACTTCGAGAGCGTTTCCTATATTCTTTCCGAGAGGAGCATTCATATCAGTAACTATGGCTTTGCACTTTTTACCTGCTGAACGACCTGCTTTTTCCATAAGTGATGCCAGTTTCTCGGCATCTTCCTTTGTTTTCATAAATGCGCCCGAACCGTACTTTACATCAAGTACCAGAACATCTGCATTCATTGCAAGCTTTTTGCTCATAATGCTTGCACATATCAAAGGGATACTGTCAACTGTACCTGTTGCGTTTCTTAAAGCGTACATCTTCTTATCGGCAGGACATAGGTCGCCTGTCTGAGAAATGATCGAAAAGCCTGTTGTTTTAAGTATACTCTCAAATTCGCTTATTGGAAGATCAGTCCTGTAGCCTTCTATACTTTCAAGCTTGTCTATAGTACCGCCTGTATGACCCAATCCGCGTCCTGACATTTTTGCAACACATATGCCGCAGGCTGCAACGATAGGACCTATTATCAGCGATGTCTTATCTCCGACACCACCTGTACTGTGCTTGTCCGCTGTAAAGGGGATATCCAGTTTAAGAACATCGCCGCTGTCGCGCATAGCTGCTGTCAGGGCAAATGTCTCTTTCTCCGTAAGACCGTTAAGGCATACTGCCATAAGCCATGCTGACATCTGATAATCTGGTATTTCTCCGTCTGTATAGTTCTTTACGAGCCAGCTTATTTCTTCTTCTGTAAGTTCCTGGGCTTTTTTGGTTTTGTTAATAATATCAATGATGTTCATATATCCACCTCCTATACACATATTTTACCATAAATACAATAATAATTCAACAGTTTTTGTGAAATAGAACTCGATTTTTACAAAAAATTCATTATTACAAGAAAAACAACAAAAGGAACTCCCAATACAAGACTTCCAACTGTGTTAAATAGATTCAAAGGTATGTCAACACCTATCATTACTCCGTATTTATTCACAATAAACAGAGCTGCTCCGCCTGTTATTGCTCCTGTTAACAAGGAAAGCAGTCTTTTTTCTCTTTTAAAATAGTATATCATCATTATTACGATCACTGCACCGCAAAGTGATCTGAATATCACTTCAGCATCCATATTTTACCTCTTACATAAGTATATATCCAAGTGCAATTATCAGCTTGATATCTGCACCTTCTTTTATAAGAATATATAGCAGTGCAGCTATGAGAAGTTTGTCACTGTCTACACCGCCATCAAAGAATTCGTCAATAATTCCGTCAAAAAATTTCTTATCATTTTTAGGCTTTATATCACCTATAACAGGTTCATTCTCTTTCCTGCATATATCTTTACATTTATTTTGCGGAGGCAAGTCAGCGGCGGAATTTCTGTAAACGCCTCTGTAAAGCTTTCCGTTATCTCTTCGCGGCTTATTAAGATCGTATACTGCCATTGACTCACCTCCCCGTTATTTCAGATAAGCTCCTGCAATAGTCCGCTGTCTTTAGCTATATTCCATATTGCAAGCAGTTTGAGCAGCTTTATGGCTTTATCAACTCTTTTTTGTTTCTCCGTCCCCAGATGAGGTTTTAGCGCGAGCAGCAGATCAGCGTTTTTATCCTGCTGTGAAGCTGCACTGATTAGCCCCGTCAGCTTTATAATCGAACTCAGATCAGGTTGATCTCCGCCATTCTCATCATTATTATTGTCACCTGCTGTATTCTCTGCTTTTTCTGAATTCATCATCTGTGCCAGCTCTGACAACTGCCTTACACTTTCTTCATCGGAAAGCAGTTCGTTTATCCTGCTCATCAGATCGTTCATAGTAAGCTCCTCTTACTTTTTTCCGCCTGATAATTTCTCGTATAGTGCTTTTGCCTGCGGAGTACTCATCATTCTTTCCACAAGCTTCGGATTGTTAACAGCCTGTCTGAATTTAGCCGCATCATTGCTGTTCATAGCCGATAATGCACTGTCAAACTTCCCCTCTTCGAGCTCCGATTGCAGCTTTTCAGGCGGAACTCCTATCTTTTTGCTCACAGCATTGAGAAGCCCTGAGATCTTTTTAGGATCAATATTGCTGTTCATATTTGCCTCCTTATAATTTATTCAATAAATTATATTTGTTTATTCTGTACTTTATGTCATATCCTTCATTTTTTATACATATTTACGCCATACTTTTTTCATATGAATAATTTTTTGGTAAATATTGCTTTATTGATAGATTTATGTTATAATAAGTTATCAACTTCTTTATTGGAGGGATAGCATTGCGTATTGTTGTTATATCTGATACTCATGGAAATTCTTTCGCTCTTGAAAACGTTATCATGCGTAATACCGATGCAGACTGGATAATACACCTTGGTGACGGCGAACACGAGCTTGACAATTTTATCCTCAGTCATCAGAAATTAGCTCCTAAAATAATCCATGTTGCAGGAAACTGCGATTTTGACAGCCTTAGCGATGAATTTTTTATTCTGCCCGCTATGGAACATAAAATATTTATCACTCACGGACATTTATACGGTGTAAGCGGTTCTCTTGAAAGACTCAAAACTCTTGCCCTTGCCAACGGCTGCGATATTATCCTCTTCGGACATACCCATGTGCGCTATCAGAGTTATGAAAATGGACTTTACATACTTAATCCCGGCAGTGCTTCTATCCCACGTGATGGCTTAAAGCCTTCATTCGGACATATCGACATAACTCCCGAAGGCGATGTGGTCACAAATATTGTAAACGTATGATATACCCTGCTTATATCTTATGCAGGGGCTTGATTATTGTTACATAAGAAAATCCCCTTGAACGAATAAAGTTCAAGGGGATAATTTTATATTCTGTTTAGTTTGCGTAAAGAATTCCCTGACGGTCTAACGAACTGTCATATTCTTTGAGTCTTGTTATATCAGCAGAAATAACAGCCAGATTTCCGTTTGGATTAACATTAACATCTGCCGTCATATCAATCGCATCAACACCCTGTGTATCGTGGAGAACAGCGTGTACCTTACAGATCTTTGTTTCCTTGTTATAATCAAGTACTTCAAGATTATTCATAATATGTCCAATACCTAAACCAGTACTCTTTTCTGTATCACAACCTATATTAATATCGTTGTATTCAGATTTCTTCTCAAGATAATTCTGAATTGCTATAGCTGAATCGTATTCAGGACGAACACCTAAGCTTACGGAGCTTATCTTCCATTCGCCATTTTCTAAAGTAAATGTAAATATTTCTTCGTCTCCGTAGGTGAATTTTTCATTATAATTACCGCTGCTGCTAAAACGTGAAACTGTAAAAGTATCACCGCTTTCTTCCTTTATTTCAGGTTCTGTTGTATAAACCGCCACGTTTTTATGCTTTCCGTTTCCATAGTAAGGAGCTGAATCAAAATCTACTGACCATTTTGATACATAAAGACCGCCCTTATATTCAACATATATAGCATTATTGATCGAAAAGGCTTCCTCATCAACCTCTATTTCTTCATCATGGTAAGGTCTGAGATCAACTCTGCTGCCATCTTCAAATTTACTAACATCGCGACCAAGCCAGCTGGTAATTGATGACATACCATCTATCACTTGTGCATCAAGATAGCTTTCAGGCATTGTATATTCTGTATTTTTTATCGGAGCAGAGGTAATATCCTTTTTATAGTTCTCGTAGATATCCTGACAACTGTTGAAACGTTCATCTGTTACCTTGTAGAATGTACGCTCTCCGCCGTAATTATCAGACCAGTAATCATCTGTACTGTCATAGGTATAGAATGTTATACTGTCATTTATATCAAATTCAACATTGCCAAAATACATTACATTCGTTCTTTCAAGATATTTGTCGGTAAGCTCCTGCGCGATAGCTTCATAATCGCTGTCTACAGGCGTATTGACTTCCTCGGTAACGATCTCGGTCACTTCTTCTATCTCGGTATCTGCTTCTGTTGTTTTTTCCTCGACTGTATCAGCAAACTGTGAACCGCCGTTCCTGTGCATAAAGTAGCTCGTTGTTCCTATACCGCCTGCAACAAGTACAAAGGCTGCTGCGATGCTGATATACTTCATTGCACTATGTCCGTGCTTGACTTCAACACCGCTTACGTTTTCTTCAAATTCATTTATGTTTTGCTTTATTTTGTTCTCACCTTTATTCATAC
>JAEEGL013778696.1_pt1 | contig 11242 bp, 7 predicted proteins | sample 9134231 | NCBI WGS metagenome assembly JAEEGL01 (sample SAMN16246548, study PRJNA631951) | gut metagenome | biome: gut microbiome; feature: rumen; material: fiber-attached | host: Bos | place: Iran: Karaj | collected 2018-10
AGCCGGCGCTTCGTGATGTGATCCCAGACCCTATCCAGATGCCGGCCGGCAGCTTTCTCATCTCCCGGCCAGCAGGAAAAGGCGACGGCCGGCCATCCGCTGTAGGTAGCTTCAAAGATCGCGGCGCAGGTCCCGGAGTAGGCGATGTCGGAGCCCATGTTGTAGCCGCGGTTGATCCCGGCCAGTACCAGGTCATACTGTCCGCCGATGTATTTTTCCGCGATGCGCACGCAGTCGGCCGGCGTCGAATCCACGCTGACCGCCTTCACGCCCGGCAGCCAGTCCACGGACGCCACGCGGAACGCTGTCTGGATGTTGATGCTGTGGCTCTTGGCGCTCTGCTGCGTTTCCGGCGCAACCACCGTCACCTCGCCCAGCTTCCGGGCCCAGGCGGCCAGCACACGGATGCCGTCCGCCCCGATCCCGTCGTCGTTAACCACCAGAATATTCATAGCCAGTCTCTGTTTTCAGCCTTGAAAGCGGCCAGCCCGGCGTCCGCTTCCGCGATCAGCCGCTCCGCTTCCTCCCAGGAATACACCGTGGCGCCGCTGGCCCGGTCATGGCCGCCGCCCCGCCAGCGGGACGCGATCGGCCGCACCTCCGTGAAGCGCGAACGGAGCCGCACGCGGATGATGCCGTCTGGGTTTTCGATGAATGCCAGCCAGATCAGCGCCCCTTTGATGGAATCCATCAGATCCACCGTGTTGGAGGCGCCTTCGCGGTCCAGCCCGAACTGCTCCTGCATTTCCCGCGTCACGAACAGGTACGCGACGCCGTGCTCCGTCATCTGCAGGTGCTCGTAAACGTATGCCTTATACTTGAAATAACTGTAATCCTCCAGATACAGGTGCGCGAACAGCCGCTCCGTATCGATCCCCTGCTCCAGCAGCACGGCGGCCAGCCGCAGCGTGTTCCCGCCGGTGGAGGGCCAGCGGAAGCGGTTGGAATCCGTGATGATGCCGGTGTACAGCGCCCGGGCAGCTTCCGGAGTCATGACCAGTTCGTCCCGGTGGAACACGTAGAATTCGGTGATCATCTCGCAGACGGAAGAGCGGTGCGGCTCGACCCAGCGGATGCCGCCCCAGGGTTCCTCCGTGATATGGTGGTCGATGACGACGACTTCCCGGGCCAGGCTGAATTTCGGGTTGGCCACGCGGTCCGCCGTCCCGGAATCCACCACGATGGCCAGCGCGTCCGCATAGAACCCGTCTTCCGGCGCGGGATCCTCCGGACCCAGAAAGGCCAGGAAGTCCGAACGGTCCTCGTTCACCACGCGGACGTCCTTTTCCGGGAACGTGCTCCTGAGGAGGGCTGCGAGGCCCAGGGTGGCGCCCACGGCGTCGCCGTCCGGCCGCACGTGGCGCGACAGGATAATCTTATCATAAGCCTTGACGGCGTTCAGAATATCTTGTTTGACGGTCTCGTTCATGAAAACTCCTTACTCCGTTTTCTCCCAGCCGCAGAAGGCGGCGAATGCTTCCACTTCGGCCGTGCTGCCGAACCGGGCCACGGCGCCCGCCGTCCGCCAGCGGGGATCGGATGCGGTCTCCGGGCTGCTGCCCGTGATCAGGCACAGCGCGAGCGGGAACAGGGCGTCCGCCAGCGTGACGGGCGGATCGGGGGCGAGCGGCCGGAAGCGTTCCGCCGGCCGGCCGGGCATATAGACAGATCTCTCCGGGACATGTTTCCGGAGCAGGCGCCGCAGCCGCTCATGGGCGCGGAAGACGTCTTCCTCCTCTTCCGTACTGAAGGGGAGGAGGATCAGGTCGTAGGTCCGGATCAGGGACAAGGTCCGCTGAAACGACCGGAGAGTCTCTTCCGGAAGGTCCGAAGCGGCGCCTGCCGGTTTCCCCTCTGCGGCCGGGTACGCCTGCAGCAGGTATGCGGCTGTATTATGCGTCGGCTCACGCTGCACGTCCTCCAGCATCCGCTTGAGGATCTCGCCCATCGCCGGGCCCGGCTTCACGCCGGCGGCGATCAGGTCGGCGCCACCTACGGCCAGTTCCCCCACCGTGACCGGGTCTCCGGCCTCCAGGATCGTGCGGTACGCCGCTTCCGTGTCCCGGTAGTGCGGGGCGAAATGTTCCCGCGAAAAGGACGATTTTCCGGCGGCGTCCGCCAGGGAGAAGGCCAGATAATCCGGGAACAGGTCCCGGCCGATGCGGCCCAGCAGGCGCCGGACGTTCGGCAGCGTGGGAGGGATGCGGATGTCGTGGACCCGAATCAGGCGCAGCACGTAGTCGGCGGTCTTATTGTCGTAGCGGAATTCCTTCAGGAACTGTTCCGCGAAGACGGCGCTCAGCATCTGATGCCCCTTGAAATGATCCCCGCCGGCCGCATCCAGCGTCCGGGCCGGGACTTTGCCGGTGTCGTGCAGCAGCGCGCAGAGGCGCAGGGGCAGTTCGGGCGGCGTCGCTTTCATGACCGCGAGCGTGTGACGGCCCACGTCGTACATGTGGAAGCGGGAAAACTGGGGCGTGGCCAGCATCTCGTCGAAGCGCGGCATGATCACGGCGGTGATGCCGCATTCTGCGAGCTTTTCAAAATGATCCGGATGGTCGGAGAGCAGCAGCTTATTGATCTCGTCCCGGATGCGCTCCCGGCTGACCATGTCCAGGCGGGGCGCCAGGGGACGGATGGCATCAAAGGTCCGCGGTTCGATCCCGAAGTCCAGCTGGGCCGAGAAGCGTACGGCGCGCAGCATGCGCAGGGCGTCCTCCGTGAAGCGTTCCGCGGGATCGCCCACGGCGCGGATCAGGCGGGCGTCCAGGTCCTGCAGGCCGCCGAACAGGTCCACCACTCCGGTCTCCGGCGCGTAAGCCATCGCGTTGACGGTGAAATCCCTCCGCGCCAGATCTTCGGCCAGGGACGAGACGAAGCGCACGGAGTCCGGATGGCGGCCGTCGCTGTACGCGCCGTCCGTGCGGTAGGTGGTGACCTCATAGGCCTCCTTCCCCTGCATGACCGTCACGGTCCCGTGCTGCAGCCCGGTATCCACGGTCCGCCGGAACAGGCGCTTGACCTCCTCCGGCCGGGCGGACGTGGTGATGTCCCAGTCCCCGGGCACGCGGCCGATCAAAGAATCCCGGACGCAGCCCCCGACGACGAAGGCCTCAAATCCGGCTTCCTGCAGTGTTTTTAAGATGGCGGCCGCCCGCGGCGGCAATGTGATCGGCTGGGTGTTCGGCATATAGGATCCTCCCTGCGGAGGCATTATAACATATTTTTTAAAAAAGTGCTTGCATTTTCTGAAGACTGTGGTAGAATAGCAAACGTTCGGGGCATTAGCGCAGCTGGGAGCGCGCCACACTGGCAGTGTGGAGGTCAGGGGTTCAAGTCCCCTATGCTCCACGAACAACCGCCGCAAGGCGGTTTTTTTGTGGAACAGGGACTTTCACCCCGGGGTTTCCCTCCAGGGACTGGCAGCCGGAGGCTGCGTTGCAAGTCCCCTATACGCCACGAACAAACCGCCGCAAGGCGGTTTGTTGTGGAACAGGGACTTTCACCCCGGGGTTTCCCTCCAGGGACTGGCAGCCGGAGGCTGCGTCGCAAGTCCCCTATACGCCATGAACAAACCGCCGCAAGGCGGTTTGTTTGTGTTTTCAGCCATCATATAATAGTGTAGTTGTAAAGTCACTTGTTCCGGATAACGGTAAAACCTTTTTCGACTCCTCGGGCAGGAGAGGTTTCTTGCCGTTTTGGATTTGATATGGTATATATTGATTAGACCCTAATTTGGTGTGCGGAGGGAAAACGGATGGTCGTGCTGAACAGATCCCGGGCGAGGATGTTTATTCTGACGAAACAGGGCTTGCTTGGCGGTCATCGTTTTTCTGGAAAAGAAGGGGCTTATGCCTATGTGCGGCAGGCAGGGTGCATTCAGTTTGATCCGGTGGACGTCTGCGGAAAGAATGCGGAACTGACACTGCAGTCCCGCGTGCAAGGATTCCGGAAGAGCATGCTGGCCGAGCTTCTGTACAAGGACCGGAGGCTCGTGGACTATGCGGACAAGGAACTTTCCATCTGGCCCGCGGAGGACTGGCCGTTTTTTTCTCCTTATCGGGAACGCAGCCGGGCACTCGGCGCCGGCTTTCCCGGGCTTGCGGAATTGGAGCAGGAGGCCCTGGCGTATATCCGGGCGAACGGCCCGGTCTCCGGCGACACGCTCCCCATTGACGGCGAGATCTTCTGGCACTCTTCGATGCACTGGAGCGGAAACTGGCATAAGAAATCAAAGGCTGCCCGGTCGGTCCTGGAACAGTTGTACACCGATGGGACACTGGTGATCCATCATAAAAACGGCTCCCGGAAGTTTTATGACCTGGCGGAGCGGCATCTGGACGCAGCGCTGCTGACCGCGGAAAACCCCTGCGCGGATGAAAAGGAACTGCAGTGCTGGCGCGTTTTGCGGCGGATCGGAGCGGTCGGACTGCTTTGGGATAAGAACTCGCCGGCCCTGCTGGGGATCGGGCTGAATGCGGACCAGCGCAAGTCTGTTTTTTCCGACCTGGAATCCCGCGGCGCGATCCTGCCGGCGCAGGTCGAAGGGATCAAACCGGTGTTTTATTTCCGGGCAGAGGACGAGCCGCTGATGCAGGCCGTGTCGGCGGGGACTCATGATCAGAGGCCCCGGATGGAGTTCCTCGCGCCGCTGGACCCGCTGCTGTGGGACAAATCGCTGGTCGCCGCGCTATGGGATTTCCGCTATTCCTGGGAGATCTACACGCCGGCCGATAAGCGAAACTACGGCTATTATACCCTCCCGATCCTCTGGGGCAGCGACTTCATCGGGCGGATCGAAGCGGTCGCCGATCCCAAAAACGATATGCTCCGGGTCAGAAACATCTGGCTTGAGCCCGGCGTCCGGCAAACAAAAAATCTGCAGCTCGCGCTGGAGCGGACGCTTCGCCGTTTTTCGAGGTTTAATGATTGTTCGGGGGTGGAGTTTTGCGAATGAACGGGCTGTCCTGCACGACGTTCTCCAGCGAAGCGCAGAACGAGGTCCGGCAGATCTTTGAATACGATATCGTATTCTGAACGATGACAAGGAGAATCCCATGAAACTCATTCATACAGCCGACATCCATCTGGACTCGGAACTCAGCACGCACTTTTCGCGGGAGCGGGCGAAGGAACGGCGGGCGGAGATCCTGGAGACCTTCCGGCGGATGGTGGTCTGGGCTCAGGAGGAAGGGGTGTCGGCGATCCTGATCGCCGGGGACCTGTTTGATACGAGATCCGTCCGAAAGGGGACGCGGAACATGGTGCTGTCGGCCGTCACGGAGCATCCGGGGATCGACTTTTACTATCTCAGGGGCAATCACGACGAGGACAGTTTTCTGGATTCGCTGGAGGGAAGCGTCCCGGAGAATCTCCATCTTTTCGGCCCTTCGTGGGTCAGCTACGAGTGCCGGGAGGATCCGCGCGTCGTCATTACGGGCGCGGAGTTTTCGGAGGCGCATCCCGAACTTTACGCGACGCTGTCCCTGGATCCGGAGCGGATCAACATATGCATGATGCACGGGCAGGAGACGGCCACGGGGTCCCGCAGCGATGCGGACGTCATCCGCATCAGGGAACTCCGGTACCGGAACATCGATTATCTGGCCCTGGGACATATCCACGCGCACCGCGAAGCACCGCTGGACAGCCGGGGCGTATATGTTTATCCGGGCTGTCTGGAAGGCCGCGGCTTTGATGAGGCCGGGGAAAAAGGATTCATGCTGCTGGAGACCGGGGCGGGAAGCCGCGAGATCCGGCGGCGTTTTGTCCCCTTTGCGAGACGGACTCTGTTCCGGATCCGGGTGGACGTTACGGACCTGGAAGATATGGCCGGGGCGATCCTCCGGACGGAGCGAAAGATTTCGGAGCTGGGCATTCCGGCGGATGCGATGGTGGAGGCGGTCCTGACGGGGAGCCGGAACGCCGAAGCGGAGTTCGATCCGCTGCAGGTCGGCGCCGCGCTGGAAGGGCGCTTCTATTTTTCCCGCGTGAAGGATGAGACGGCCGTGACCGTGGACTATGATTCCTATGAGAAGGACGAGTCGCTGAAAGGCGAATTCATCCGGACGGTGCGCCGCGAGAACGCCCTGTCCGAAGAGGAGAAGAGCGCGGTGATCCGCTACGGCATCCAGGCGCTCCGCGGGGAGGAGATCCAGTAAAAAGGGAGAAGACCCATGAAGATCCTGAAGATCCATATAGACAATTTCGGAAAGCTGGCCGATCTGAACCTGGATTTTGACGAAGGGCTCAACGCCTGGCAGGAGGAAAACGGGTTCGGCAAGACCACGCTGGCCACGTTCATTGCCGTGATGCTCTACGGCTTTCTGGACGAGAAAGGACGGAAACTTCCGGGGACCTCGCAGCGGTCTCGCTATCTGCCCTGGCAGGGCGGCAAGTACGGCGGAAATCTGGTGTTTCAGACCGATGAGGGGACGTTCACGATCGTGCGCGACTTTGCCGACAGCCCGGTCAGGGACCGTCTGGAGGTGCTGGACCGGGACGGCATGCGTACCGGGCGATTCGGGAAGATCCCGGGGCTGACGCTGTTCGGCATAGACGGCGAATCCTTCCTCCGGACCATCTTCATCTGCGACAACGACCTGCGTGCCTCCGTACCGGACGACGTGTCCGCCCGCCTCGGAAACCTTCTGGACGACGCCATGGATATGAACCGCTATGAGGACGCGCTGGGACGTCTCAAGCATCTGACGGATGCGATGAACCCCAGGAAAACCAACGGTTCGATCAGCCGGGACAAGGCTGCGCAGGCTGATCTGAAACAGCGTCTGCGCGGGAAACCGCAGGCGGAAGATAACTATGCCCGGCTCAATGCGCGTGCGCGGGAGCTGAAAGCGGAGGCCCGGAATGATCTGGCCGCCAAAAAGGTGACGGATGAAAAGATCCGGGCGCTGGTCAATTATAACGCGGTTCTCGCGGAACGGAATGCTTATGAAAGCCTCAAGGCCGAAAAAGTTCGGAGGACCCAGGAATACGACCGCGTCAGAAACTGGTTCCCCCACAGCGTCCCGACGGAACAGGAGCTTCAGAAGGCCCAGGAGGCGCTCCGGACGGCGGAGAAACAGGAACAGACGATCCGGGATTCCGCTCTGACGGAAGGGGACAAAAAGATCCGCCTGAAGGCCGATGCCTGCTTCCGCAGCAGCACCGTGCTGGAGGGGGAAACGGAGGAAATGTACCGCGTCTGCGGGCAGATCCGGGACCTTCTGCAGGAAAAGAACGAACTGCAGAAGGAACTGCTGACGCGGCGCGCCCAGGCAGCGGAGAGGAAGCAGCGGGAAGCGGACGAGGCGAGGACCCGGGCGGAAGAAGAAGCCGTGCGGCTGGCAAAGCTGGATCTGCAGAAGAAGCACCGCCGTGCCGCCGGGATCGCCGCGGCCGTGATGGGAGGCATTCTTGTCATATTGTCGCTGCTGACGGCGGTGGGAAAATCCAAAACGGACGGACATCTGAGCTTTTCTTTCGACGAACTGCCGGTCATTCTGTTCCTGATCGCAGGAGTCCTCGCGCTGTTTGCGGGGATCTTCCTGATCCTGTCCGCCCGGAAGAAAAATGACGCGCGGGAGGACCTGCCCGGACGGACGGAGGTCCCTGAGAGCAGCGGGGAAGAGCCGGAGGATGCCGAACTGGAGAAACTCGGCGCCCGGATCAGGGAAACGGAAGCGGCCGTCTCCGCAGAGGAGCAGAAGGTCCGCGCCTATTTCGGCCGGTTCGGGATCTCCTATGATGATAACAGGAGCCGGGCCGAGGAGATCGTCTCGGCGCTCGATCAGCTGAAAAAAGCGGAAGAACAGGTCCGTGTGAAGGAAAACCGCGGTACGGCGGCCCGGGAAACTTACGAGGCGGCGCTCGCAAAGGTGCGGCGCTTCCTGACGTCGCTCGGCTTTACGCCGGAGCCGGATCTTCATGAGCAGCTGGAAGGGATCGAGGACCGGCTGGGCGATCTCATCCAGGCCGGCCGGGAGCTGAACCAGGCGACCGACGCTCTGAAGATGTTTGAGGAAGAACACGATACCGGCCGCCTCCTCGGCGCGGTCCGGCCGGACTTCCCGGAAACGCTGGAGGAACTGCAGACGGAAAGCAAGGCGCTGCAGGAGCAGGCCCGGGAAAAAACCGACAGCGCCGGCACCTATGCCCGGGAGGCGGAGGAACTGGAGCGGAAGCTCGACGGGCTCCGGGAGGACGAAGAGACCCTGCAGGAACTGAGCCGGAAGATCGATGCGGACAGCCGCCGCTACGACCTGCTGATTCGAACGCAGGATTGCCTGCGCCAGGCGAAACTGTCCCTGTCCCGCAAGTATGCCAGTCCGGTCACGGAGCGTTTCCGGACGTATCTGTCCGCGATCCTTGCGGAAGGCCAGGAGGATTTCCGGGTGGATCCGGAAGGAAACGTCCTGGTGGAAGACCGCAACGAACCGCGGCAGATCGCCGCATACAGCCACGGGTACCGGGATCTCACGTATTTCTGCATGCGGATCGCCCTGATCGATTCCATGTACCGGGAGGAGAAGCCGCCGGTCATCCTGGACGATCCGTTCGTCAATCTGGACGACGCGCATGCCGCGCGGGCGATCGCCCTGGTGCGGGAGATCGCGAAGGAATACCAGGTGTTCTACTTTACCTGCAGTGAAGGGCGGAAGGCGTAAAAATAAAGGCTTGCAACGCGTTTCGATTTGTTTTACAATGTTATGCAAGCGTTTTGCCTGCGAATCGCAGCTTTTGCGGAAAAACGGCAGGGAGGTACCATCATGATCGCTTGTTCCGACCGTCTCACCTATGTCCATTCGGACATCCGCGGCCCTTTATACCAGGAAGCCCTGCGTATGGAAGCGGCGGGGACTCCCGTTCTGAAACTCAATACCGGAAACCCGGCGCGGTTCGGCTTCACGCTGCCGATGTCCGTGCGGCGCGCGCTGGCGCAGCACATCGACGAGGCGGTGCCGTACTGCGACGTGCGGGGGATGCAGTCCGCGCGGGACGTGATCTGCACGTATCACATCGGGAAGGGGCTCAAGGGAGTCCGCCCGGACGACATCTTCATCGGCAACGGCGTCAGCGAGATGGCGTCCATGCTGATGGAAGCGCTGATCGGGACCGGGGACGAGATCCTGCTTCCGTCGCCGTGCTATTCGCTGTGGAGCAATAACACGTATCTGTGCGGCGGCGTGCCGGTGTTCTACCGCTGCGATCCGGCCGATCACTGGAATCCGGACCTGGAGGACATGGAGCGGAAGATCACGCCGAAGACCAAGGCCGTGCTGGTGATCAATCCCAACAACCCGACCGGCGCACTGTACAGCCGGGAGGTCCTGCTGGGAATCGCGGAACTGGCGCGGAAGCATCATCTGGTGCTGCTGGCGGACGAGATCTACGACCGGCTGGTCATGGACGGGCTGGTGCACGAATCGCTGGCCGCGCTGGCGCCGGACCTGCCCTGCGTCACGTTCAACGGGCTGTCCAAGAGCCATATCATCTGCGGCTTCCGCTGCGGGTGGATGATCTTCAGCGGGCCGAAGGACGAACTGAAGGACGTCCGGGACGGCGTCATGAAGCTGGCGGCCATGCGGCTGTGCGGCAACGCGCTGACGCAGCTGGTCATCCCGGCGGCGCTGGCGGACAGCGCCTCCACGATGGAGATGCTGGTGCCCGGCGGCCGCCTGTACGAGCAGCGGGGCGCCACCCTGCGCGGGCTGGAAGCCATCGAAGGCGCGTCCTGCGAACGGAACGACGCCGCGTTCTATGTGTTCCCGGCCCTGGACCGGGAGCGGTTCTGCTTTAAGGATGCGGGCGATTTCTGCATGAAATTCCTGCACGAATGCCAGGTCCTGGTGATCCCCGGCCCCGGCTTCGACTGGCACGAAGACCTGCGTTTCCGCATCGTCATGCTTCCGCAGCCGGCGGAGCTGGAAGACGCCATGGCAAAACTGGGAGATTTCCTGCAGCAGCACAGGCGGTAGGAAAATCAGTATGGACAAGCCGGCGGCAATATTGTACAATCAGGAAAAGGAGGTGCTGTTATGGGCCTTTTATCGAAATTTTTAAAGAAAGTGGCGGATGAGACGGCGAACGACCTGACTGCCAAGGAAGCCAAGAAAGTGGGCAGCTTTTTCTCCGACAAGATCTCCGAGATCATCGGCGAGGGCAAGAAGGCGGATCAGGAACTGGCCGCGCATCAGGCGAGCGCGTCGGAAGCGGTGCATGAGGCCGTGAACGAAGCGGCCGAAGCCGCGGACGAAGAAGTGACCATCCCCGGCAATTCCTGGGGGCCCACGATGCCCCTCGAGGAGAACCAGTTCAACTTCCCGGGACCGTACACCGCGTATTTCGAGAAGATCCTGAGCGAAGAATTCCCTGCCTGCCGTCTGGAGAAGGAAATGATCCCCAGCGGCCGCGGCGTAGTTTATACGCTGATGGACGGCGAAAAGAAAGCGCTGGTGCTGGAAGTGCTGAACAGCAGTTCCGTGCGCAACCTGCTGCGCAGGAACTGCCGTCTGTCCGGTACTCCTTACGTGCGCCTCTATCACGACCACGAGGGTTGGTGGAACACCCGCGCCTACGTCGTGGAACGCGCCAGGAAGGCGATGGCCGGAGAAAACTGATCCGGCCCCGAACGAAAGCAAAAACGGAGAGAGGGGAGGCCCCGCCTTCCCCGCTCCTTTTTGGCGGAAAGAGAACGCTCTGCGCCTGGGACGGACCCGGCCCGGACCATTCTGACGGCTTCTCAGGCAGCCGGTCCCGGTACGGTCTCGTACATCCAAGAATTTTCTTGGATTTAATGATTTCTCTTTCCGCTTTTTTATGTGGATCCGATCTGTCTTATGTCTTTGCTGGACCGTCTCCCGGACCCCTCTGTCTGGGAAAGATTCTATGAATACAAGACCTCCCTGGCCTGCCCGAAGGATTTTGCGAAAGAACTGCGGACCTTCATCGACGAGCAGGCCTATCTTCCCGTCTGCGAAAGCATCCGGCGCGGAGAACCGTTCCCGCTGCCCCGCAAAGCGGTCATCAGCAAACAGTCTTCGCAGAAAAAACGCACGGTCTACATCTATCCCCGCCGCGAAAACATCGTCCTGAAACTCCTGACATACCTGCTGCTGCGGGAATACGACCATCTGTTCAGCCGCGGGCTGTACTCGTTCCGCCCGGGCCGTTCCGCCAAGGACGCGGTGCGCATGCTGCAGCGGAAACTGCGCGGCCGCCGGTGGTACGCGTACAAGGCGGA